>FSVG01000603.1_pt1 | contig 14961 bp, 15 predicted proteins | sample 1637511 | NCBI WGS metagenome assembly FSVG01 (sample SAMEA3914816, study PRJEB12502) | metagenome | biome: forest; material: soil | place: USA | collected 2011-09-16 | depth 0.3 m
GCCCAGCTTCGGGTTCGGCATCAGGCCCTTGGGGCCGAGCACCTTACCGAGGCGACCGACGATGCCCATCATGTCCGGGGTCGCGATGCAGCGATCGAAGTCGATCGTGCCGCCCTGGACGATTTCCATCAGGTCTTCGGCACCGACCACGTCGGCGCCGGCGGCGGTGGCTTCGTCGGCCTTGGCACCCTTGGCGAACACCGCGACGCGGACGTCCTTGCCGGTGCCCTTGGGCAGCGTCACGACGCCACGGACCATCTGGTCGGCGTGGCGCGGATCGACGCCTAGGTTGATCGCGATTTCGATCGTCTCGTCGAACTTGGAGGTAGCACCCGCCTTGGCCAGGCCGATCGCCTCGTCAACGCCGTGCAGCTTCTCGCGGTCGACCGTGATCGCCTTGTTCTTCTTGCTCACGAAAGTCATCGGTTCAGCCCTCCACCACTTCGAGGCCCATCGCGCGGGCGGAGCCTTCGATGATGCGGGTCGCCGCTTCGATATCGTTGGCGTTCAGGTCCTTCATCTTGGTCTCGGCGATCTGGGCGAGCGCAGAGCGCTTGATCTTGCCCGCGCTGATCTTGCCCGGCTCCTTCGAGCCCGACTTCAGGTTCGCCGCCTTCTTGATCAGGAAGGTCGCCGGCGGCATCTTCGTGACGAATGAAAAGCTGCGATCGGCATAGACGGTGATGACGGTGGGAAGGGGCGTGCCCTTTTCCTGGTCGGCGGTCTGAGCGTTGAACGCCTTGCAGAATTCCATGATGTTGACGCCGCGCTGACCAAGCGCCGGGCCGATCGGCGGCGACGGATTGGCGGCGCCGGCGGGCACCTGCAGCTTGATATAGCCGGTAATTTTCTTTGCCATTGCACTCACTCTGTCAGGGGCGAGGCTGTAAGCCCAACCCGTTCAAGTTTAGCGGTTCAGGCGAACGCCAAGGCGCTCTCCCGCGGAAATTTCCTTAGCTGTAGCTTTGGAAGGAGGGGCCGTTAGCGCAATCGCCCGACGGAATCAACCTAGTCCGAATAACTTGCGCTGCCGACCGTCGCGGATTCTTCGCCGCGATGGACTCGCACGCCGCCGATCGCGCGCTCGCGCTTGGGTTGCGCCGTTGGTGTAGTAGTGGCCACGGTAGGTGATGCCACGGCATCGGCTGCAGCCAGCGTGTCGATCGCCGTGCCCAGCCCGCGATAGATCGACACTCCGCCGACCGTCTCGCGCCCGCCATAGAGCGCGGGCGACGCGGTCGCGGTAGACCCCGTGTTGGCGGTGAAGCTGGCAGCCATGCCGGGCTCCGATCCCGAATAAGGCTGGCGGAACGCCAGCGCCGATTCGAGTCCCGAGCGCCAGCGGTAGAAGATATGCGCGCCCACCGTCGCGATCTTGTCCATGCTGGATGCCCACCAGGGCGACACGTAATTGGCGTGATAGAAGGTCGCGGAGCCGACCGGCGCATAGACCGCGCCCGCCAGTGCCTGCTCGGCGATGGTCCGGGCATGTTCCCACGACCGTTCATTGCGGCGGGCGTTCATCGACCCGTCGCAAGTGAAGCTGAACTGGCATCCGGTGGCGCGAGTCGAACCCTGATAGACCACGCCGCACACGCTGCTGGGGAAGGCGCGGTCGCGGACCCGATTGAGGACGACCTGAGCGACCGCGCGCTGGCCCTCGTCGGATTGCGAGCGCGCTTCGTAATAGATCGCGGCGGTCAGGCAATCGAGCGCGCGGGTGGCGTCGTCGGGCGTGCGGGTGGTGGCAAAGCCCTGGAACGGCGGGGCGGCGGAGATGGCGACGGTGGCCGTGGAATTCATTGCCGCATCCTCGAGGGCCGGCAAGCCCTCGGCCACATCGCGCGGCACGTCGAGCGCCAGCCGCTGGAGCATTTGCCGTGGCGGGATGCCGATCGTGGCGGTGTTACCCGGCTTGGCGGGCCCGTCGTGCGGCACGCACGACGTCGCCAGCACCAGGACGGGCAGCCCCAGCATCAGCCGCGTCGGCAAGTGGATCGCGCGCTTGGTCACGCGCACTCGACTAACGCCCGGGGCTTATAACTTCGTTAACCAGCCGGGGAGGTGCATGACCTGCGGCCGGGCGTTGAACCGGCGGCGGCCGACCAAGGACTCCCCCCGAGGACAGTGTGTGCGTGTGGAGAGGGACGGGACCGAGGCGTGACGAGGATGCCGCCCAGCGGGGCAACGGTGAGCCGCTCCACGAGAATCGTGGCCATAATGTACGGCCTGGCCTGCCACATCGCCTTTATCGGCGGGGTCGGCGCGATGATGGTCGTGCTGTTCGGCGGGATGACCTGGGCGCTAGGCCGGGTTCCCGCGCCTTGGTCGTGGCTCGCCAATGCCGTGCTGCTGCTGCAGTTTCCGTTGCTCCACACCGGGTTGCTGTCGAAGCGCGGCAGCGCCGTCCTGCGCAGGCTGGCGCCGGCGCGGCTGGGCACGCCGCTGATGTCGACCACCTACGCGCTGATCGCCTCGCTGCAGACCGGCTTGCTGTTCCTCGCCTGGACGCCGAGCGGCCGGGTGCTGTGGCAAGCGCGAGGCGCGCTGTTCGCCGTCATCTCGATACTCTACGCCGCCGCCTGGCTGCTGCTGCTCAAGTCGATCCTGGATGCCGGCTTCGCGCTGCAGACCGGCCTGCTCGGCTGGTGGGCGGCGATGCGCGGGCGAGCCCCGGTCTATCCGCAGATGCCGACGCGCGGGCTGTTCCGGCTGATCCGCCAGCCGATCTACGTCTCGTTCGCGCTGACGCTGTGGACGGTGCCGACCATCACACCGGACAGCCTTGCAGTGTCGCTGGTGCTGACGAGCTATTGCCTGATCGGGCCGCTGTTCAAGGAAGCGCGGTTCAGGCGGCGTTTCGGCGCGCAGTTCGCGGCGTATCAAGAGAGGGTACCGTATTGGGTGCCCTGGCCGCGCGGCTGATCACACGCGAAACAGCGGCAGATCCTCTTCGTCCATGCGATCGAAGTTGGAGACCGTAACGCCCACCAGCCGGATGCCCTTTTCGGGCGGCAGGACCGAGCGGATCAGCTCCAGGCTGGCGCGGCGCAGATCGTCGCCGTTGCGGATCGATCCCGCATAGCTGCGGCTCCGCGTGATGATCTGGAAGTCGCCGAACTTGACCTTCACCGTGACGGTGCGCCCGAACTCCTGCGCCTTGTCGCACCACGCCCAGACATCGCCGGCCATGCGCAGCACCCCCGCCTCGATCTCCGGCGCGTCGAGCAAGTCGCGGTCGAACGTGGTCTCCGATCCCGACGACTTGCGCTCCTGATTGGGGTTGACCGGGCGGTCGTCCTCCCCGCGAGCGATCGCGAAATACCACTCCGCCGAACTGCCGAAATGCTCGCGCAGGAACGCGAGCGATTGGGCCTTCAAATCGGCGCCGGTCGCGATCCCCAGCCGCTGCATCTTCGCCGCCGTCACCGGGCCGACCCCGTGGAAGGACGCGACCGGCAAGCCCTCGACCCACGCCGCGCCCATGTCGGGCGTCACCGCGAACTGGCCGTTGGGCTTGCGGTGGTCGGAGGCGAGCTTGGCCAGGAACTTGTTGTAGGAAATGCCGGCCGATGCGGTCAGCCCCGTTTCCTCCAGGATGCGCGCGCGGATGTGCTTGGCGGTCGCCCAGGCGGTGTCGATCCCGCGACGGTTCGCGGTCACGTCGAGATAGGCTTCGTCGAGCGACAGCGGCTGGATGAGCTCGGTATAGTCGGTGAAGATCGCATGGATCTGCCGCGACACCGAGCGATAGACGTCGAAGCGCGGGTGCACGAAGATCAGATCCGGGCACCGCCGCAGCGCGGTCGTGGAGGGCAGCGCCGAGCGCACCCCGAACGTCCGTGCCTCGTAACTCGCGGCGGCCACCACACCGCGCGCCGCCGCATAGCCGACCGCGACCGGCTTGCCGCGCAATGCCGGGTCGTCGCGCTGCTCCACCGACGCGTAGAAGGCGTCCATGTCGATATGGATGATCTTGCGGATGGAGGACGGTGGACTCACGCGGCACAATCTAGAGTCTTTTTCGGGCAGACCGAAGCAAAGTCGTACCCCTGCGAAAGCAGGGGTCCAGAGTCACAGGCGATGCGCTTGAGGCTGGGCTCCCTCTTTTACAGAAGCACGGCCCGACATGGGCAAAGCCAGTTTCAGGTCGGCCATGCTCCCAGCATGGCCTACGGGATGCGGGGCATCCCGTACCTGAAACTCGTCGGACGGTTCGGCGGAGCCGACCGCCGGCCGGCCGTTCGGCGTCTCTCGATTAGCTCGCGCTAATCGCGTGCGCCTCCGGCTTGCAATGTAGGAAATTTGCGCAGAACTGATCCGGCGCGATGGCCAAACCCTTTACCCGCGCCCAAACCCTCCAGAACCGCGCGTTCCTGCGCGCGCTCGCCCGCACCGGCAATACGCATCTGGCGGTCGAGCAAACCGGACTCAGCCGCTCGACGATGCATTACCGGCGCAAGGCGCATCCCGCTTTCGCGCAAGCATGGGATGCCGCGATCGCCATGGCACAGGCGCGTCTTCACCAGGCCGGGGGACGCGTCCCGCCCGTCGCTCCCGCTCCCCAGGATGCCGACTCGCTGCATCGTACCGCGGGCGGCGAAAGCGTCGTGTCGCGCGGGCGGAGCGGTAAGCTGCAAGTGCGTCGTGCCCCGCGCGGCATGCTGACCAGGCACTGCGAACAGGCATTCCTCGCCGCGCTCTCCGCGACCGCCAATGTCAAACTGTCGGCGGCGGCGGCCGGCGCCCCGCATATCGCCTTTTATCGCCGCCGTAACGCCGACCCCGCCTTCGCCCGCGAAATGCGGATGGCGTTGCAGTTGGGATACGAGCGGCTGGAGATGGCGCTGATCGAAAGCTGGTCGCCCCAAGCCCACGCGCATGACGAGTGGCGCCACAACGACCCGCCGCCGATCCCGCCAATGACCGCCAATCAGGCACTGCAATTGCTCTATTTGCACCAGAAGGAAGCGCGGCTGCTGGCCGAGCCCGCGCACATCAAGCGGCGGCGCGGGGAGTCGCACGAAGCGCATTCGTTCAGGTTGAGCGCGATGTACGAGGAGCGGATGCAGCGGGCGCGGGAGGCGTTCGATGTGGCCGAGGCGGAACGGCGCGAGCGAGGCGAGCCGCATGTGTTCGGGCCGAAGGTGCCGAGGCTGATGGATCTGGCGCAGGTGCACGGGTGGTCGAGGGCGGAGGGGGAAGAGTCGCCGGAGCAGGATCGGGCGTTGTTTGGTGGAAGGAGGTTGACTAAACTTGGCGAGTGACACTCGAAGAATATATTGCGCATCTGAATAGCCTTGCGTTTTGGCGCGAGTTCACTTTCGCCCAAAACAAGTTCTCGCCGCTTCCGGGCAAGGAGCTAGAACTGGCTGACAATCTCGTCTGGTTCGGCGATCAAGCTTATATCTTACAGCTGAAACAACGAGATGAACCGACCGGCGATCCCGTGGCGGAGAGGAACTGGTTCACTAAGAAGGTCATAAAGAAGGCGACGAGCCAGATACGTGACTCGCTTCGTTACCTGAACGAAAATCCGCGAATCCGCATCACGAACCAACATGGCCATGGCTTTGAGATCGAGCGGGCGAATTTGACAACTGTTACGAAGATCGTCGTGTTCCTTCCTGCGCCGGAACTTCCTGAGGACTGTTGGCAGACGCGATATCATGTCAGCCAGAGTTCCGGTGATTTCATCCACATTCTCGCCGCAAATGACTATCTCGGTATCTTGGAGAAGTTGCGGGTTCCCGAAGATATTGCACGATACTTCGCATATCGGGAGGAGGTGACGCCGCGAGTTCGCACGGCCGGCATCGCCGTAAAGGAAGCGGATATCATGGGTGCGTTTCTCAACGAGGAAGAGACACCAACGCTGCAATCGCACGAGATTTTGCGCCGATTGGTGCAGGATCTGAACAGCTTCGATTTGTCGGGGCTTCTCGGTGACCTTCATAAACACATCGAGCGATCTGACCAGCCTTACGACTATTACGGTATCTTGCGTGAATTTGCGCGCGTACCTCGGTCAGTGTGGCGCGAAGTCAAACTGCGGTTCGTAAAGTCGCTGGAAATCACTGCAGAAAAACGATTTGCGCAACCGTTTCGGCTGAGCTTTCCTGACAGCGACTGCACCTTCATGATTGCTCCGCTCGATCCCGAGTTGCCAGCGACGGGGCCAGATGGCGAGAGAGTTAGAATCACAGGGCTCACAAATTTGACCAGTGGGGCCAAATATCTCGCCAAGACATCGAAAGGAGTAGGGATACTTGTTTCGAGAGACGGGGAGTTCGTCCAAATCGATTGGTGCCTGCTAACGGCTGACTGGCAACCAGACCCTGAGCTTGAAGCCTGGCTGTCGAGGTCCAACCCGTTTCGGGCCGTCACCGAGAAGTATATAAATGGGTTTCACTTCACAGCAACATAGCGACGTAGGGGTGTGAACTGTCGTTGGGCGCGAAGCCGAACAAAGACGCAAACCGACGCGGGAGTAAATCCCGCGTCGTCGGACGGGTTCGCTGCGCGACCCGCCGGCCGGTCGAGCGCCGTTCTCGCGGATTAGCTCGCGCTAATCCGCGTGTGGTCGCAAGTCAGGCGCTATGCGCCTTACTTACTGCGCTCGACTTGCTCGAAATCCAGCTCCACAGGCGTAGCGCGCCCGAAGATCGACACCGACACCTTGACCTTCGACTTGTCGAAATCGAGTTCCTCGACGATGCCGTTGAAGCTCGCGAACGGGCCGTCCAGCACCTTGACGCTGTCGCCGATCTCGTAATCGACCTTGACCTGGGTCTTGGGCGCGGCGGCGGCTTCTTCCTTGGAATTGAGCATCCGCGCGGCTTCGGTGTCGCTGATCGCCTGCGGCTTGCCGTTGGGGCCCAGGAATCCGGTCACCTTCGGCGTGTTCTTCACCAGGTGATAGACGTCGTCGTTCATGTTCAGCTTGGCGAGCACATAGCCCGGCATGAACTTGCGCTCGACGGAGATCTTCTTGCCGCGGCGCGCCTCGGTGATCGTCTCGGTCGGGACTTCGATCTGCTCGACCAGCGCGTCGAGGCCCATGCGGGTCGCCTCCGACATGATCGCGTCGCGGACCTTGCCCTCGAAACCCGAATAAGCGTGGATGATGTACCAGCGTGCCATCTTGAACCCTTGAACCTTACTTCGTCGCCAGGCGGAGCAGAGCGTTCACGATCTGCTCGAACGCGGTGTCGACCGCGAAGAAGAACACCGCGAGCAGGACGGTCATGATCATCACCATCACCGCGGTCATCATCGTCTCGCGACGGGTCGGCCACACGACCTTGCGCGTTTCCGCGCGGACCTGCTGGATGAATTCGATGGGGGACGTGCGTGCCACTGCTTATCAGCCTGATTTGTTGGGTCCGAGCCCGGGACATAGGACCGCCGCCCGGTCCCTCAAGAGGCACGGACGAAAGATAATCCCGATTTCGGATTGGCGTGGGAATAGCGCGTCCCGCGGCGCTTGGCAACGGTGGGGGCGGGGGTGAGGCGCTGCGACGAACCGCTGGTCGCAATTAACCATGATTGGCGGGATCGGTGTGCGCCGGCTGGCGTTGGGCGGCCTGTCATCTTGCGCTGCACAACGCCGATTGGGGTATCATGCTCGACCTGGACCACACGACCATCCGCATCCTCGCCGCAATGGACCGCGAAACCCGCGGCACCGACGAAGAGGAGGGGGAGTGGCAGGGGAGCTCGGATTCGAACCGAGGGCCTTCGGTTTTGGAGACCGACGCTCTAACCAGCTGAGCTACACCCCTGTGCGGTCGCCGCCTGTAGCGCCGCCTGCGCGGCGGAGCAAGACGCCCGTTGCCTTATATAATGGCGCGATCCGCTGCAGGACAGGGGAATAGCCGATAAATAGCCGTCAGGCGGCGGCTTGCTCGCGCCAGTGGCGTTCGACCAGGATGCGGGCCTCGCTGACCGGCAGGGGGCGGCCGAAATAATAGCCCTGCACCTTGGTACAGCCGAGCGACTGGACCATCCGATGCTCCTCCTCGGTCTCGACGCCCTCGGCGGTCGTGCCCATGCCGAGCGATTGAGCGAGCGCCACCACCGCGCGGACGATCGCCAGCGATTCCTTGAGTCCCTTCGACGCGCCCTGCACGAAGCTGCGGTCGATCTTGATCGTCGAGAAGCGCGTGCGCGTCAGATAGCCGAGCGACGAATAGCCCGTCCCGAAATCGTCGAGGCTGAGCCGCACGCCCAGATCGAGGATCCGCTCGAGTACCTGCACCGCCACGGTGCCCTCACGCATGAATACGCCCTCCGTCACTTCCAGCTCGAGCCGCTGGGCCGGCAGTCCGCTGCTGGCGAGCGCGGAGGCAACGATCGACACGAATGCCGGGTTGTGAAGTTGCTCTGGCGAGACGTTGACGGCGATTCGGCTCTGCCCGGGCCAACTCGCCGCCTCATGGCAGGCGGAGCGGAGCACCCATTCGCCCATCGACCCGATCAGCCGGGCATCCTCCGCCAGGGGCACGAACTTGGCGGGCGAAATCACGCCCAGCTCGGGGTGCGTCCAGCGCAGCAATGCCTCGAATCCGTTCAGGCTGCCGGTGTCGGCCGCGACAACCGGCTGATATTCGAGGTGCATCTCGCCTTTTTCGAGTGCTTGGCGCAGGGCCATTTCCAGCACCCGGCGTTCCTCGGCCTTGACGTGAAGTTGTGGCTCATAGGTGTGGAACACGCCGCCGCCATGGTCCTTCGACCGGTAAAGCGCGAGGTCGGCGGAGCGGATCAGCATCTCCGCGGTACGGCCGTCGCGCGGGCCGATCGCCACACCGACCGAAGCACCGATATAGAGCGTGTACTGGTCGACCTCATAAGGCCGCGACAACGCCTCGATGATCGTCTGGGCGAGTTGATCGACACGCGCGGAATCGGTCGCATCGCGCATCACCACGGCGAACTCGTCGCCGCCCAGCCGGCCAACCATTTCATTGTCACCGACCAATTGGCTGAGCCGTTCCGACACCCGCCCGAGCAGCCGGTCGCCGACCGGGTGGCCCAGCGTATCATTGACTGCTTTGAAACGGTCCAGATCGATCATCATGAACGCGCAACGCGTGCCCCATTTCTCCGCCTCGTTCATCGCGCGGGCGAGTTGTTCGTTGAGGTGGAGGCGATTGGGCAGCCCGGTCAGCGTATCGAACCGGGCCATGCGGTTGATCTTGTCGGCGGATTCGCGCTGAGTGGTGACGTCCGATCCGACACCGCGGAAACCGATAAAGACGCCGCTATCGTCGTGACGTGGACTGGCGGCGAGCGCGAACCAGCGTTCGGCGTCGTTCACCATGACCGGCAGCAACAGGTCGCGAAACGCTTCGCGCGCCTTCAATCTGTCGGCGAGCGTGCGCAGGCCGGACGAGAAGTCGCCGCTCTCCCACTTCGAACCCGCCAGGATCTGCAGCATCGGCATGCCATTGATCTTGATCGGGTCGAGCCCGACCGACCTTGCGAACCGCGGCGAGGCGCGGATCACGCGCCGCGATGCATCGGTTTCCCACAGCCAGTCGCCATCCTCTTCCTCGAATTCGCGCAGCAGCAAGCTGACCGTTTCGTCGCGCTCGGCAAGCCCGATCTCGCCGGCACGGATCACCACCAGCGCCTTGCCGTGCTGGTAGCACCCGATCATCAGCAGGACGGCGAACAATATCGTGGCGGCGGCTAGCAGCGGGCTGCCCAGGAGCGCCAGCATCGCCGCGATCGCCGCGCCCAGAATGCCGAGAAAGCTGAGCGTCGCCAGCGGCAAGGCTGCCATCGCGACCGCGGCGGCTGCCATCATCACCGACACGATGATCCATAATCCCATCGCGGTCCCTATCGGCGCGTGAGGGCCCAAGGCGAGCGGTGGAACCGACCAGACGGTGGCGAGCGCAATACCCTCCAGCACCGTGTCGCGTACGTCTCCGAGAGATGCCGTGACCGCCAGGCGATGCCGCGTGGCCAGCCGGCGCACGGCAATGGCAATGCCGACCATGCCGGTCACGATGCCCCAGGCCAGCAACGTCCAGCGCGGCGCATTCCCGTCGAACAGGATCATGGTGATCGCCGCGCCAATCAGGTTGGCGGCCAGCAGGAACAGAGCGAGCTGGCGCCCGGCATGGAGTTGCGCGGCGCGAATTGGTCCCCAATCGGTCGTGTCCGCTGGGTCGTAGAGACCCAGCAGGGCGCGGACGTCGATTCGCGGTTTGGCGAATTGGGATGTTGGCTCGCTGCTCACCTCGTCGCGATAGGCCGATCGAGGTTAGCGGAAGGTTAGGTGCAGGGCCGATTTCGTGGAAAACCACCCCGAATCGAATGAGCTAGGTCATATAGCCGAAAATAAGCGATAAAACGCGGCCAGAGCGGCGCCCTTCGCAGCTGCGAAGGGTGACGCGTCGGCGCGACTACGCTGCCAGAGCGTAGGGCTTGATCTCGCCCGCCAGATAAAGGTTCCGCGCTTTGGCCCGGCTGAGCTTGCCCGAGCTGGTACGAGGCAAGGTGCGCGGTGGAATCAGCTCGATCACGCAGTTCATGCCGGTTACCGATCGTACGCGCTCGCGGATTTCGTCGCGCAAACGGACTCGCTCGGCTTCGTCGGAGGTACGGCATTGCACCAGCACCGCCGGCGTCTCTTCACCACCGGGCGTGGTGATCGCAAAGGCGGCGATATCGCCCTGCTTGAACCCGGGCAGCTGCTCGACCGCCCATTCGATGTCCTGCGGCCAGTGGTTGCGGCCGTTGACGATGATCATGTCCTTGGCGCGGCCGACGATGTAGATGTAGCCGTCCGAAATATAGCCCATGTCGCCGGTGTCGAGCCAGCCGTCGACCAGGCAGGCCGCGGTCGCTTCAGGGTCGCGGAAATAGCCGACCATCACCGAAGGGCCGGAGCACCAGACCTTGCCGATCGCGCGCTCGGGCAGGGGAGTGCCGTCTTCCTCACGAATCTCGATCTTCATGTCGCGCGCCGGCTTGCCGCAATTGACGATCGCACGGTAACGCTGCGGCCGGTCGCGGCGGCCTTCCTGGCCGGAAAGTTGCGTTTCCTCAACCAGTTCGACTCGAATGCCTTCGCCCGGGGGCATGATCGACACCGCCAGCGTCGCCTCGGCCAGGCCGTAGCTGGGCAGGAACGCGCTGGCCTCGAACCCGGCATCGATAAAGGCGTCGACGAACGATTGCATCACGTCGGGGCGGATCATATCGGCGCCGTTGCCGGCCAGCCGCCAGCGCGACAGGTCGAAACGGTCGGACGCCTTGGTCTGGCTCGACATGCGGCGAGCGCAGATGTCGTAGCCGAAGGTCGGCGAATAGCTGACCGACGTGCCCTGATTGCGGCTGATCATGTCAAGCCAGGCGAGCGGGCGGCGCGCGAAATCCTCGGTCTTCAGGTAATCGGTCGATACCTGATTGGCGACTGGCGACAGGAAGCAGCCGACCAGCCCCATGTCGTGATACCAGGGCAGCCATGAGACGCAGCGGTCGCTGTTGATCAGCTTCATGCCATGGCTATGTGCCGCCAGATTGTTGAGCAGCGCATTGTGTGTGATCGCGACACCGTGCGGGAAGCGAGTCGATCCGCTGGAATATTGCAGATAGGCGATATCGTCGGTCTTGGCCTGTGGAAACTCGACCTCGGGCGCCGGGCGCTGGGCGAAGCTGTCCCAGTCGATCCCCTCGATATTCTGGACTCGCGCGGCCTCCGCGCACATCGCGCCGATTTCGGGCGGATAGATCAGCAGGCTGGGGTCGCAGCTCGACAGCTGGACCGACAATTGATCGATATAGGATTGCGCGCCGCCAAAGCTGGTGGGCAGCGGCAGCGGCACCGGCCAAGCACCGGAATAGATTACGCCGAAGAACAGAGCGGCGAATTCGGTGCCAGTCTCCGCTATCAAGGCGATGCGATCCTCGGGCTTCACGCCCATCGCGATCAGGCGCCGCGCCATCGCCAGCGATTCCTCGCGCAGTTCCGCGAAAGGGTATGGGCGGATCAGCGTCCCCCGCGCATCGTGGAAGTTCAGGCCGCGCGTTCCCATCGCGGCATAGTCCAGCGCCTCACCCAGCGTGGCAAAGTCCGCCAATCGCCGCGGCAAACGGTCGTCAGTAGGAGTCGGCACCAGCCCAACCGCCTCTGCCGCCATCACATCCGAACCATTTTCAGTCGTCATTATTTTCGCGCCCATATTCGCAGGGTGGCCCATTCTGCCGAGGCCATCCCATGCCGGACAAGCCCCCTGCTCCCGGCAAGCGTTCAAAATCCGTTGCTACTGTGGCACAATCAAGGCGGCATGACCCGATCTCCCTCCGTAAATGGCCGCCGAACGGTCCCGCCGCTCGACAAAATGAGTCTGGAGAGGCTCGCTTTACGGTACGTTGAACGGTTCGCCACGACTCGGGCACGGCTCACCGACTATTTGGCCAGAAAGATACGCGAGCGCGGCTGGGAGGGTGATCGGATCGATCCTGCGGGAATTGCAGAGAAAATGGCCGGGCTCGGCTATATCGACGACCGTTCCTATGCCGAAGCGAAGGCGGCGGCGATGGGACGCCGTGGACTGGGCGCTCGCCGCGTCGCCGGGATGCTGCGCCAGGCGGGGGTGCAAGGCGACGATGCGGAGGCGGTTGCTCCGGCGATTCAGGACCGCGCGGTTGACACCGCGATCACCTTTGCGCGACGTCGGCGCATCGGTCCTTTCGCCGACCAGGTGGCCGATCGGGCGACGCGGGAGAAACAGATCGCGGCGATGCTGCGCGGGGGGCATTCGCCGGCACTCGCGCGGCGGATCGCAATGATGGCGCCAGGGGATGATTTCGACGAATTGCATGAGTAGAACGGTTCCGTAACGATTATAGTCAACGCTTTGGCCACAGGGGCAATTCGTGGTACGCTTTGCGTTCAGGGGGTAAAGAGTGCGCGTAGATCCGCAGCCAGAGTTGGGCGACGGGCGGTCCATGCCGCTGACTGACGGGGCAGAGGCGCCCGGCGATGGCGCGCGCCATAGCGGCGCGGTCAAATGGTTCGACGTTACCCGAGGGTTCGGGTTTCTGGTCGCCGACGATATCGCCGCGGGCGATATCCTGATCCATTTCTCGGTGCTCCAGCCGCTCGGCCGCCGCAGCTTGCCGGAGGGAGCGCGGGTCGAATGCCTGGCGGTCAAGCGCGAGCGCGGACTGCAGGCGAGCGAAATCCTGTCGATCGATTTGTCGACCGCGATCGAGCCATTGCCGCGCGGCCGGAACGAAGCCGACCGAATCGATCCGGTCGCCTTGATCGAGGAAGCCGGTCCGTTCGAATCGGTGACCGTGAAATGGTTCAACCGGCTGAAAGGCTACGGTTTCCTGGTGCGTGGGACCGATTCGAGCGATATATTCGTGCATATGGAAACGCTGCGCCGTGCCGGGCTCCAGGAAGTCGAGCCCGATCAGCGCCTGCGTGCGCGGATCGTCGAAGGGCGCAAGGGGCCTTTGGCGGTCGCGGTCGAAGAGGATCGTTGAATTTCATGAAAATGCGGGTTGCGGCATTGCCGCTATTGTTGTGCCTGGGTGCCGCCGGTTGTTCGGGTGGCAGCACAAGCGATGGCGGGAGTTCGTCGGATAGTGCATCCGACGCCGGCAAGATCGCCATTCCGCTGACTATCGCGAGCAGCAACGGCAATCACGTCTTCCGGGTCGAGCGTGCAGTGACTCCGTCCGAGCAGGAAAAGGGCCTGATGTACCGGACCGATCTGACCGATGACGGCGGAATGCTGTTCTGGCCCTATCCGCCGACAGGCGAGGCGAAGGTCGCGGACTTCTGGATGAAGAATACCCCGAGTTCGCTCGACATCATCTTCATCCGCGCCGACGGATCGATCGCTCGTATCGCCGACAGCACGACGCCTTTTTCCGAAGACCATGTGAATTCGGGCGAGCCGGTCGGCGCGGTACTGGAAATCAAGGGCGGCCGTGCCAGCACGCTCGGCATCGCCGAGGGCGACAAGGTTAGCTGGCCGAAGGCGAAATAGCGAAGCTCGGTTCGTAGCTGACCGGGAAATTCACCGATCGGGCGATGAAGCAGAATTCATGGACTCGGTGATGGATCGCTTCGGCTTCGGTCAGGTCGGCGCCCGGCGCGACGGTAATTTCCGGGCGTAGCACGGCCGAGACGAATCGCCCCGCGCCTGATTTCAGCGTCTCGCCATGCCCGACCGGCGTGTCGCGATAATCGAGCACGACGATCCCCGCATTGCTCGCGAGATGCAGGTACCAGAGCATGTGACAGGCCGAGAGCGAGGACAGCAGCAAGTCCTCCGGATTCAGCTTGGCCGGATCCCCGCCCAGCATCGGGTCATTCGAGCAATGCACGACCTCGTGCCCCTCGATCGCGATGTCCCACGTCCGATCGTACCCGCGATAGGTCTGCGTGCCGTCGCCACGATTGCCGGTCCACACGATCCGCGAGGTGAAATCATGGTTCATCGTGGACCCCTGTTCGTTGAGACGCGACCCGCTTCCTCTAGCCGTCATCCCGGACTTGTTCCGGGATCCATCGAGCCGCGAGGGCTACGCTGAAACCTCTTGCCCTGCGCTTGCCGCGCCCTGGACTCCGGAACAAGTCCAGGGTGACGGAAAAAGGGGGCCTTCGTGCTTGTCCCAGCCCTATCACCCCGCTAATCCGCAGCCCATGGGCATCAATCTCAACCCGTTCACCTGGTGGAATGGCGCCAGCCTTGGCACCGCGTTCGGCCTGATCGGCAAGGAGCGGGTCGGCGAAGACGACCTGGGCAACGTCTATTATCAGGGCGGCTCCGATACTGCCGGGCGGCCGCGCCGCTGGGTGATCTATGCCGGCGCCAACGATGCCAGCCGGGTGCCCCCCGACTGGTTTAGCTGGCTGCACCATCAGATCGACGATGTACCCGACCGCGCCTTGCCGCCGCTACGCCGCTGGGAAAAGCCGGCCTTGCC
>FSVG01000231.1_pt1 | contig 14947 bp, 14 predicted proteins | sample 1637511 | NCBI WGS metagenome assembly FSVG01 (sample SAMEA3914816, study PRJEB12502) | metagenome | biome: forest; material: soil | place: USA | collected 2011-09-16 | depth 0.3 m
CCTTTATCCTCGACCGCCGACCAGGCGAACGCGCCTTCACGCGGCGGGAACAGCCACCCGCCGCGAGCATAGGGCTCAGGCCGCCACCCTCCCCGCGCCAGGTCGACCAGCATCGCCGATCCGGCCCGCGCCAACAGCGGCGGCGGGCCATCGAGCGGCGCGGCGAGAACAGCGGACGTGCCGCCGACGATACGCTCACCGGTCCACACATCGAGCCATTCCGCCCCCGCCGGCGGCCGCACATCGCGTGTCTCGGCTCCTTGCTCCATGACGGGAGCGGCCAGCAGATTGGGACCGAGTAAATGCTCGTCGCACTCCGCCCATGCCTCGGGATCGCCCGGAAAATCGAGCCAGACGGGACGGACCATCGGCTCATAGTCGGCATGATAGCGGTGCAGCAGGTCGTAGAGGAACGGGATCAACGTCTGGCGCAGTGCCATTAGCCGGCGGATCGCCGGCGTCGCCTCGGGATACATCCATGGCTCGTTGACGGTGCGGTCGTCGTTCCAGCTATGCACGCTGAAGCGCGGCATCAGCACGCCCGCCTGGACCCAACGCACCAGCAGTTCGGGCGACGGCGCCGGGCCAGCGAAGCCGCCCACGTCGTGCCCGCTGTTCGACACGCCGGACAGCGCCAGGCCGATCGCCATCCGCGCATTGAAGCGCAGCGTTTTCCATTCGGTGAGGTTGTCGCCGGTCCATGTCTGAGCATAGCGTTGCAGGCCAGTCATGCCCGATCGCGTGACGACATAGGGGCGCTTGTCGGGTGCGGCCTCGACCTGCGCACGACGCGACGCCCGGGCCATCAGCAGCGGCTGAACGGGCCGCATTTCGGCTGCGGGACGGGCTGTGCCGAAGCCGCCAAACCGCGCCCGCGCGTCCCAGATTTCATATTCGTTATTGTCGTTCCACGTCGAGGTGATGCCCTGGTCGAGGAGTGCCATCTTGACCTGCCCTCTCCACCAGTCGGCCGCCGCCGGATTGGTGAAGTCGATATAGCTGCCGACCTCATCCCAGAATTGCGCCTCCACCGCCGCACAGTCTTCGTCTTTAACGAACAGGCCGGCAGCAGCGACCTCGTCATATAGCGGGTGGCTTCGCAGCAGCGCCGGCTTGATGTTGGGGACAAGCTGGATGCCGGCCGCAGCATAGGTAGCGACAAAGGCGGCGGGATCGGGGAACTTGTCGCGGTTCCAGTGGAACACGTAGCGCTTGTCGCCAATCGACGTGTATCCCGACGACAAGTGGAACGACGTGCAGCCGATATCGTGCTCGGCCAGCTTGTCGAGAAAGCCAGCCATCTGCGCCGCGGCGTCGGGCGCGTCGGTATAGGTCATGGTCGACCCCGAATAACCGAGCGACCAGCGCGGCATCATCGCTGGCCGGCCCGTCAGCCAGGTGAAGCGTCGAATCACCGCCAGTGCATCCGGCCCAGCGATCATCCACAGATCGAGATCCCCGGCGTCGGCCACGACATGGCGATACCAGCCGTGATAATTGTCGAGCTCGCGTCCGAAGTCGAAGCGGACGTCGGCGACGGTATCGTAGAACACGCCGTGGCAGCGCCCGTCCGCGTCCGCGACGAGGACATAGGGGATCGATTTGTACTGAGGGTCGCTATGTTCGGCATCATAGCCCATCGCGTCGAGATTGGTCAGACGAAAGCATCGCCCGCTACGATCGGTATCGCCGGTGCGGTCGCCAAGGCCATAATATCGCTCGCCCGGCCGCCGCGCCCAATGATGGTGCGTGCGACCGTCCCACCACCCGAAATCATAAGCCTGGGTCGGGCGATCCGCCGCCATCAAGCGCCATTCATCGCCGTCGCGCTGTTCCCACGTGCAGTGTAACCCACTGAGCCGGATGCTGACCCGCAAGCGGGCTGTCTCCACGACGAGCACATTATCGGCTTCTTCAACGCGGAAATCGGGGCAAGCGAAGCCCGCCACATCCATCCGGTCGCGCCCCGGCTCTGCAATGTCGTCGGCGCCCGGAGCGATCGCCCAGCTCGGCGGGCTCGTCACGCTGCCCTCGGAGAGCAGCAGCAACCGCGCGATATCGTCCTCAAGCACGAACAAATGCGCCACCGCGCCAGTATCCGCCGTCAGCGTCAGGCGGCCGCGCACCTGTTCGGTCAGCGCGAATACCGGCGGGTTCGACAAGGTGGCGCGCTTCATGCTCGAGACTCCGGGAGGGTAAGGGATTTCATGCTGGCGATCAGCACCGCGGCGCCGATCAGGTCGAACACCGCCAAGGCAGCGAAGAGCGGCGCATAGCCGATCGTATCCGCCAGTTGCCCGATCAATAGCGAGAAGAGCAGACCGCCGACCCAGCCCGCCTGACCGATAAAGCCATTGGCGGTGCCGACCTCCTCGGGCGTGAACACGTCGGCCGACAGGGTGTTGATCAGCACCGAGATCATCTGATGCGCGAAGCCGCCGATGCAGAACAAGGCGATGGCGGCGTAAGGACTGACGACAAGGCCGATACACCCCGGCGCGATCATCAGCACCGCCGCCAAAGCGATGCCGGCTATGCGCGAGGAAATCAGCGGCATCTGGAAACGCTTGATCAGGAACGGCGAAAGGTAGCCGCCCAACACTCCGCCAAGATCCGCGGCAAGGAACGGCAGCCAGGCGAACAATGCGATCTGCTTCAGATCCATCCCGCGTTCGGTGGCCAGGTAAAGCGGGATCCAGAAGCTAAAGGTCTGCCACGCCGGCTCGGCCAGAAAGCGCGGCACCGCGATCGCCCAGAACTTGCCGGCACCCAGGATCTCGCGAGCGGTTGCCCGGCGCGCAGGCGTGGTCGGCCGGTCGGCGGCGATCATCGCCTGCTCCTCCGGTGTGATCGCCGGATGCTCGCTCGGGCTGCGGTAGAAGGCATACCATCCAGCCGCCCAGACCAGCCCGATCGCTCCGGTGACGACGAACGCGACACGCCAGTCTGCCCATAGCGACACCGCCACGACGATCGGCGGGGCGATCAACGCGCCGAGCGATGTGCCCGCATTGAACCATCCCACCGCGACCGAGCGCTCGCGCGCCGGAAACCATTCGGCGATGGCCTTGATACCCGAGGGGACAGCGGCGGACTCGGCCAGGCCCAGCAACCCGCGGAAGAACGCCAGTCCCAGCCAGGTGGCGGCAAGCGCATGCAGCATGTTCGCGACCGACCACGCCACGCCGAACAGCGCGAAGCCGGTGCGCAGGCCGATATGGTCGACGATATACCCGGCAATCGGCTGCATCACCGTATAGGCGAGCTGGAAGGCGCCAACGACGTAGCTGTATTGCTGTGTCGTCATGCCCAGGTTGGTCTTCAACTCGGGCGCCAGCACCCCGAGCGAATTACGCGCCAGATAGTTGGCGACGGTACCGACGCAGATCAGCGCCACGATCCACCAGCGCAGATACGGTATCCGCCTCAACCCCATCTCTCCCACGGCGCGGCTATCCGCTTTTCCGCTGGTCCGATTAAAGCAGGCTCAGGCAATTGTCGATATTGGCCTGACCAATTAATTGCGCCACACGCACGGGCGGGACCAATTGGCCATGTTGAGGCGGCTCCGGCGGAAGCCCGAGTTGGATGTATCGTGGAGGCGTGCCCCGGCGAGTGGCCTCGTCCGGGCAGCCGCCCCTAGCGAAAGGTGTCTGCGAGGTCCTTTTCGCCGCGCAACGGATCGGAGCCGAACCGGTTCGGGCCGACGGTGCCGGGCAGGCAAAAGAAAACCAGCACGACGATCGCGCAGACAAATCCGGCAAACGCCAGAATGCCGCCGCTGATCACCAACGCCGGATTGGTGCCCGCCGCTCCGCCAATCATCAGTGCGAACCCGAGCGCATAAGGCACGACCGGCAGCAGAATCCACCAGCCGCTGCGATTAGTGTCGTGCAGCCGCCGGACCTGAACCGCGACATGCGGAATCAGCACTGCCAGCGAAAAGATGCCGGTCAGCAGGCCACCCGACGTATAGGCGCCATAACCGAAATTGCCCGGCGCCAGGCCTGGCGTCTGCCCCGCCGAACTGCGCCCGCCCAGGCCAAGCATCGAATCGAGGATGCTCAGGACAATCGACACCACGATCAGGAATACGATCCAGAGCCAAAATTCCATCCGGCGCGAACGGCCCTGAAAATCCACATACCGCTTCAGCGGCAAGATCATCCATTCCATCGTTCTTCTCCCCATAAGAGCAGACGCGCGGAACCCATCCCTAGCCGAATGTTTCCGCCAAATCGGAATTGGCACGCAGCGGATCACCTCCAAACCGGTTCGGACCGACGGTGCCGGGCAAGCAATACAGAACGATCAGCATGATCACGGCGAGCCATGACATCAGCGAAAAGACCACACTGACGATCTGCAGCGTCGGAGTGTTGGTGGAGAGTGCAAGAATGCTGAGCACGAGTGCGGCCAGATAGGGTCCGTAATAGGCCATCACCCACCACCCCGACCAATCGATGTCGTGCAGCCGCCGGACTTGAACGGCAATCGTCGGGATCAGGAGCGCCAACGAGATAAGGCCGAAAATGGCAAACCCAATGCCCATCGACGCCAGGGCCGCGAACGGGCTGGCATTGGTCTGCTGGGCAGTTATGGCAGCTCCGAAGCCGATCATGAAGAGCATCGTGAACATCACGATGAAGAACAGGAACAGCATCAGGAAGTAGAGCCAGATTTCCTGACGTCGTGACCGCCCGCTGAATTCCGCATACCGCTTCAGCGGCAGGATCATCCATTCCATCAGTAACCCCCTAGTTAAAGACTCGCGGCTTCCCTTCCGCGCCGAACAAGACTGACGGTGGAAACGCGCAATATCAACCACGATCCGACGATTGCTCGAACCGAGTTAGTTAACCGGCGCCCTGCGGCGATAGCTGAGCGCCTCTGCAACGTGAGTCCGCCCGACCTGTTCGACCCCGTTCAGGTCGGCAATGGTCCTCGCCACGCGCAGCACGCGCGTATAGCCGCGTGCCGACAGCCGCATTGCCTCCGACGCCTGGGCAAGCAATGTCCGGCCGGGATCGTCCGGCGTCGCCGCGGCTTCGAGCAGATCGCCTTCGATCTCGGCATTGGTCCGCGCGGCATGATCGCGATAGCGCTCGGTCTGGATCGCACGGGCGGCGGCGACGCGCGCGGCGACTTCGGCCGACCCTTCGGCGGGCGGGGGCAGGACGAGGTCGGCGGCGCTCACCGCCTGCACATCGACATGCAAGTCGATGCGGTCGAGCAGCGGCCCCGACACCTTGGCCTGATAGTCCGCCGCGCATTTCGGTGCCCGCGCGCATGCCAAAGCGGCGTCGCCCAGGTGTCCGCAGCGGCACGGGTTCATCGCCGCGATCAACTGGACTCGCGCCGGGAACGTCACATGGGCATTGGCGCGAGCAACGCTGACGGTACCGGTCTCGAGCGGCTGGCGCAGCGAATCGAGTACCGCGCGCTGGAACTCGGGCAGTTCGTCAAGAAACAGCACGCCGAGATGGGCGAGGCTGACCTCGCCCGGCCGGACTCGAAGGCCGCCGCCGACCAGCGCCGCCATCGACGCGGAGTGATGCGGTGCGCGATAGGGTCGCGACCGGGTAATGCGCCCACCGTCCAGGGTGCCCGCGACCGACTGCACCATCGATACTTCGAGCGCCTCGGACGCGTCGAGCGGTGGCAGGATACCCGGCAGGCAGGACGCCATCAGCGACTTGCCTGCACCCGGTGGCCCCGACATCAACAGATTGTGCCCGCCAGCCGCTGCGATCTCCAGAGCGCGCTTGGCGGTCTCCTGCCCCTTTACCTGCTTCAGGTCCGGTCCGAGGCCCGGCACGAACGCTTCGCCCGGCGCTGGCGCGGCGAGCAGCTGGTTGCCCTTGAGGTGATTGAGCAGCCCAATCAGATCCGGCGCGGCGACGACTTGCACCGACCCTGCCCACGCCGCTTCGGGGCCTTGCGCGACGGGACAGATCAGCCCCTTGCCCTCCGCCGACGCGTGGATCGCCGCAAGCAATACGCCCGGTGATGGCGCGATCCGCCCGTCGAGACCAAGCTCGCCAACCACGATGAACTCGCTCAGCGTCTCGGCATCGGCCACGCCCATCGCCCCGAGCAATCCGAGCGCGATCGGCAGATCGAAATGGGTGCCTTCCTTCGGCAGATCGGCGGGTGATAGATTGACGACGATCCGCTTGGGTGGGAGTGACAACCCCATCGCCGCGATCGCCCCCCGCACACGCTCGCGCGATTCGGCGACGGCCTTGTCGGCCAGTCCGACGATGGTGAAGCTGGGCACGCCCGCGATCAGGCTGACCTGAACTTCGACGCCGCGCGCCTCCAGCCCCAGATACGCAACCGTCGATACCAATGTCGTCATGCAGCCCCCCGCCCTGCCCCTCCTACCATCTCATCCCGCGATGGGAACAGGCAGCTTGTGTCTTGCGCTCATAAGGCACCCTCCCCATCTCCCGCTTGCGATGCGGTTTGACGGCCCTCCTGCGTTGACTTTGCCGCGCACGTTCCGTATGGGCGCCACCAACAAGGCCGTCCGTGTGGCGGCCCTTTCCAATTTTGACGATCAGGGAATGAGCGATGAAGCGGACCTTTCAGCCGAGCAATCTGGTGCGTGCGCGCCGGCACGGCTTCCGTTCGCGGATGGCGACCGTCGGCGGTCGCAACGTGATCCGCGCCCGCCGCAACCGCGGCCGCAAGAAGCTGTCGGCGTAACACCGACTGCGGATTTGCAGGACAGCGGACCTGGTTCGCTGACCACTCTCACAAAGCGCCGCGATTTCCTCGCGGCAAATTCGGGCAAGCGCGCGCCGATGCCGGGATTCGTCCTGCTCATGCGCGTGCGCGACGACGGCAACCCCGCGATGCGGGTCGGCTATACCGTCACCAAGAAGATCGGCAATGCGGTGGTGCGCAATCGCATCAAGCGCCGTTTCCGCGCACTCGCCCGCGACGTGCTGCCGGTCAGCGGTGTGGCCGGCGCCGACCATGTCCTGATCGGCCGCAACGACGGCCTGACCCGCGATTTCGCTCAGCTCAAGGCCGATCTGGTCAAGGCACTCGCCAAGGTGCAACGATGATCGCGCGGCTCCTCATCGGCCTTGTCCGGCTGTGGCAATTGGGCCCGTCGGCGATCATGCCGCCATCCTGCCGCTATCAACCGAGCTGTTCGGCCTATGCAATCACTGCCCTTCGCCGCTATGGCGCGCTGCGGGGCGGGTGGCTGGCGATCAAGCGGATCGCGCGGTGCCATCCCTGGGGCGGGTTCGGGCCCGACCCTGTCCCTTAGAATATATGATCAAAGGTTCCTGAGCGGGTGAGCAACGACAATCGTAACTTCATTACCTTCGCGATTATCGCGGCGCTGATCCTGTTCGGCTGGCCGCTGGTCGCGAGCCGGTTCTTCCCGACCAGCCCGCCCGCCACCAAGATCGAGGGCGGCAAGACTATCGCTCAGCCCACGCCGGGCTCGAGCCCCGCCGCCGCCGATGCGACGACGGCGCTGCGCGACCGTGCCGCGGTGATGAAGGACAGCCCCCGCGTTCAGATCGTCACGCCGCAGCTGCGCGGATCGATCAACCTGAAGGGCGCGCGGATCGATGACCTCGTTCTGAACCAGTATAAGGAAACGGTCGACAAGAACTCGCCGCCGGTCCGCTTGCTATCGCCCTCTGGCGCCAAGGACGCCTATTTCGCCGGATTCGGCTGGACCGGCGACGCCGCCTCGAGCCCCGGCCCCGACACGGTCTTCACCGCGAGCGCGCCGACGTTGACCCCGGACAAGCCGGTGACGCTGACCTGGACGAACCCCACCGGCCAGAAGTTCGTCATCCGCATCGCGGTCGATGACCATTTCATGTTCACCGTCGATCAAGGCGTGTTCAACAACGGAACCGCGCCGGTCTCGACCCGCGCCTATTCGCTGATCTCGCGCACGGGCGTGCCGACCGACATCGACGCCTGGACCAATCATATCGGGCCGATCGGCGTGTTCGGCCGGGGCGCGGATTACAGCATCACCTATGACAATCTGCGCGGCAAGGAGACGAGCTTCTTCGGCAAGATCTGGGGAAGCTCCGGCCGTCCGGGCGACAATTATTTCGATACTACAGGCGGCTGGGCCGGGTTTGGCGACCGCTTCTGGCTGGCGGCGCTGATCCCCGATCAGAACGCCCCGGTCCATTCGGGCTTCCGCAAGTCGACCGACGACCGCTTCCAGACCGATGTGGCGCGCGCCCCGGTGGTGGTCGCTCCCGGCAAAAACAATGTCACGACAACGCGCCTGTTTGCCGGCGCCAAGGAAGTGAACACGATCGACCGGTATGAGGACGATCTGAAGATTCCCCTTTTCGGCCGGGCGATCGACTGGGGCTGGTTCGAGATCGTCGAAAAGCCGATCTTCAAATATCTCGACTTCCTGTTCCGGCTGGTCGGCAATTTCGGCGTGGCGATCATCCTGCTGACGCTGACGATCCGCGGCTTGCTGTTCCCGATCGCGCATCGTCAGTTCAAGTCGATGGCGCAGATGCGCGCGATCCAGCCCAAGATGAAGGCGCTGCAGGAAAAGCATAAGGACGACAAGCAGCGCCAGCAGCAGGAAGTGATGGCGCTCTACAAGGCCGAAGGGGTCAACCCGCTGGCCGGCTGTGCGCCGACGCTGCTCCAGATTCCGATCATGTATTCGCTGTACAAGGTGTTGCTGGTCACGATCGAGATGCGGCATCAGCCGTTCTTCGGCTGGATCAAGGATCTGTCGGCGCCCGATCCGCTGACCCCGATCAATCTGTTCGGCCTGCTCAGCTTCACCCCGCCGCATTTCCTGGCGATCGGCGTCGTGCCGATCCTGCTCGGCGTGTCGATGTGGTTGCAGTTCAAGATGAACCCGCAGCCGATGGACGATGCGCAGAAGCAAGTCTTCGCGCTGATGCCCTGGGTGCTGATGTTCGTGATGGCGCCGTTCGCGGTCGGCCTGCAGATCTATTGGATTACCAGCAACCTGCTGACCGTGCTGCAGCAGCGGATCCTCTATTCCCGGCACCCGGTGCTCAAGGAAGCGGTGGCGAAGTAGGTGGCCGAATTCGACGACGACCAGATCGAGGCGGCACGCAAGACCTTCGCCGGTCCGATCGCGTTCCTGAAATCGGCGCCCAAGCTCGAGCATTTGCCCGATCCGGTGGTGAATGAGGTCGCGTTTGCCGGTCGCTCGAACGTCGGCAAGTCGTCGCTGCTCAACGCGCTGACCAACCGCAATGGTCTCGCGCGGACATCGAACACACCGGGGCGGACGCAGGAGCTCAACTTCTTCGATGTCGGCGAGCCGCTGATCTTCCGGCTGGTCGACATGCCCGGCTATGGCTTCGCCAAGGCGCCCAAGGACGTCGTCAAGAAATGGCGCTTCCTGATCAACGATTTCCTGCGCGGGCGTCAGGTGTTGAAGCGGACGTTGGTGCTGGTCGATTCGCGCCACGGGCTGAAGGACGTCGATCGCGACGTCATGGAAATGCTCGACAAGGCGGCGGTCAGCTATCGCGTAGTCCTGACCAAGGCCGACAAGATCAAGCCGACCGAGCTCGAGAAAGTCATCGCCGAGACCGTCGAAGAAGTTCGCAAGCGGCCGGCCGCACATCCCGACATCATCGCCACGTCGAGCGAGACCGGTCTCGGCATTCCCGAACTGCGCGCGGCTGTGCTTGAGGCGATCGGGTGATTAAGCCTCCCCGCCTTGCCGGCCTCGATCTGTTGCGAGGGTTGGCGGTGGCGGGGATGATCGTGGTCAACAGCCCCGGCTCGTGGGATCACGTCTGGTGGCCGCTCGATCACGCGCCGTGGAACGGCTGCACCTTTGCCGATCTGGTCTTTCCGGCGTTTCTGTTCGCGATGGGGGTGGCGCTCGGCCTGTCGTTCCCGCGCTCGTTCGATGCGGCGGACCGGCGGGCGATGTGGCTTCGGGTGGCGCGGCGGTCGCTGGCATTGGTCGCGCTGGGACTGCTCATCACCTTTGTCGCTCACCATAGTATCTCCACCATCCGGATTCTCGGCGTATTACAAAGAATCGGGCTGACTTACGGGCTGGCGGCAAGCGTCGCGATGCTGACAGTGCGGCAGGGCGAGGACGGGCGGGCACACCTCAATATCCCGACTTTGGCTGTGACGGCGTTTGCCGCGCTGATCGGATATTGGGCGTTGATGACACTGGTGCCGGTACCCGGATTTGGCGTTGGCGACTTGTCGAGGGAGGGGAACCTGGCCGCCTTTATCGACCGCGCCGTTCTGACGCCCGCGCATATGTGGCGCGGCGGCAAGGGCATCTATGATCCCGAGGGGCTGCTCTCGACAATCCCCGCGCTGGCCAACGTGCTGTTCGGGATGATCGCCGCCGCCGTGTGGAAACGAGCTCCCGAACAAGCGACGAGGCACATCGCTATTGCAGGCGGCGCGGCGATCGCCAGCGGGCTGCTGTGGGGCATCGTCTTTCCGCTCAACAAGAGTTTGTGGACGAGCAGCTTCGCCTTGCTGACCAGCGGTGTGGCGGCGTTGACGCTGGCGTTGTGCATCCTGGTCGAACGACGGCCCATCCGGTTGCTTGCGCCGTTGCGCGTGCTGGGGATGAATGCGCTGATGGGCTATCTGATCAGCGTGGCACTGGGCATCGCCGCCGATGGAGTTATCGTCGGCCAGACCGACGATGGACCGGTCACGTTGCAGGCCTGGGGCTATGGCATGATGTCGCACTTCATCACACAGCCCTATCTGGCGTCGTTCCTGTGTGCGCTCGTGATCCTGGCGATCGTGCTGGCGGCGGTCACGCCGCTGCACCGGCGCGGTATCCATTTGCGGCTCTAGTCAGCCCGCGAGACGCCAGCTACCCAATCGCCATGACCGTCAATCGCTTCGCCGCCGCTGCCGCAATCGCCCTCACCGTTCTGGCCGCGACGCCCGCCAGCCCTCGGCTGTTCGGCTCTCCAGCTGCCAAGGTCCGCCCCGAGACGGTATTGGCCGAAGAGACATTCCTGGCCGGCGGCGCGCTTCGCGGGCGCGGCAGTGCGACACCGGACGAGGGCATCGCCGCTGCCTATGTCGCTTCGCAATTCGCGAGTTTCGGGCTGAAGCCGGCGCCCGGCATGAGCGGCTATATCCAGATCGTGCCCGCGATCCGCCGCCGCCTGTCGGGCTCGGCGGTCTTGAGGGCAGGCGACACGTCAGTTGCCGGGTTGTCGATATTGACGACTCAAGGCGGATCGGCAGCTGGCGGATTGGCGATCCTCGCCGATCCTGGCGCGCCGACCCCCTCCGCCGAAGTGCTCCTTTATACCGGCCCGGTGGCCAAAGTGCGCGCCGTGTCCCGCGCGGCGTCAGCCAAGGGCGTCAAGCTGGTCATCCTGCCGGAAACAGCGGATACGCGCGCGTTGGCGGCGTCCATGGGCGGCGCCCCTACCGTCCGCGCCACGCTCGCCGATGCTCCTCCCAGCCGGTCGCCGTCGCTCGTCACCATTCCGGCCGCCAGCGCCGCCAAGCTGACCGCGGGAACCCGGATCACTTTCGACGCACCGTTCACGACCGAGCCGGCGATGATCACCAACGCCATCGGCTATCTCCCCGGCACCGACCCCAAGGCTGGTGTGCTGCTGCTGACCGCGCATCTCGACCATCTCGGCGTGCGGCCCGATGGCGTAGTGATGCCCGGCGCCAATGACGACGCATCGGGCACGGTCGCGGTCATGGAACTGGCGCGCGCTTTCGCCGCCGGCAAGCCAATGCGGCGCGGCATCCTGTTTGTCGCTTATGGCGCGGAGGAGATTGGGGGGCTCGGCTCGACCTATTTCGGCAAGCACCTCCCGATCCCGCTGAGCGATATCGTCGCCAATATCGAGTTCGAGATGATCGGGGCGCAGGATCCGAAGCTACCCAAGGGGTCGCTGATGATGACGGGGTTCGAGCGATCCAATCTGGGTCCAATGCTCAAGAAGAACGGCGCCTTGGTCGCCAGCGATCCTTATCCCGATCAACGCTTTTTCGAGCGATCCGACAATTACTCGCTCGCCCTGCAGGGGATCGTCGCCCACACGCTGTCGGGCTGGGCGGTCGTACCGACTTATCATCAGCCCACCGATACGGTGGAGAATCTCGACATCCCGTACATGGTTCGGGCAATTCAGTCGCTGATCCGACCGATCCGCCGGCTCGCGGGCGGCGGCTTCCGTCCCGATTGGGCATCGGACGGCCAGCCGAAACCCTGAATCGCATACCGCGCGATCAATATCCCGATCGACCTTGCTCCACGACCCCGGGCCGGGTAGCAAACCGGGCATAACGCGTTTTCGAAACCCGCGAGAGGATGGACATGAGCGATACCGGCCTGGAACTGCGCAGCCTGATCACGCCCGAGGGCGAATTGAACCTGTCGCTCCAGGAGGTGCCGGTCCCCACCCCCGGTCCCGACGATATCGTGGTTCGGATCGAGGCGTCGCCGATCAACCCGTCCGACCAGCCCCTGTTGCTCGGCCCTGCCGACCTTTCGACGCTGTCGAGCGACGGCAAGGTCACGACCGCCAGGATCCCCGACCAGCTCCGCCACCTGACCACAGCGCGCGAGGGCAAGCCTGTGTCGATCGGCAATGAAGGCGCCGGCGTGGTGGTCGATGCCGGCGAAAACGCCAAGCACCTGATCGGCAAGGTCGTCGGCGTGCTTGGCGGCGCGATGTACACTCAATACCGCAAGGTCCCCGCCGCCAGCGCGCTGGTTTACGCAGAGGGCGTAACCCCGGCACAGGGCGCGTCGGCTTTCGTCAACCCGCTGACCGGGCTCGGCATGGTCGAGACGATGAAGCTTGAGGGCCACACCGCGCTGGTCCACACCGCCGCCGCGTCGAACCTGGGCCAGATGCTCAACAAGATCTGCATCGCCGACGGCGTCACCCTGGTGAACATCGTGCGCAGCGACGAGCAGGCCAAGATCCTGACCGATATCGGTGCCAGATATGTGGTCGACTCGTCGAAGCCCGATTTCCGCGAGAAACTGATCGATGCACTCTTTGAAACCGGCGCGACCATCGCGTTCGATGCGATCGGCGGCGGACAGCTGGCGGGGCATATCCTTGGCGCGATGGAGGCGGCGCTGCTCCGCAAGACGCCAGCCACCAGCAACTACGGCTCACCGGTCCACAAGCAGGTCTATATCTACGGCCGCCTCGACCTTAGCCCGACCACCCTCGCACCAAATGCCGGCTTCGCCTGGGGCGTCAGCGGTTTCCTGCTGACTCCGTTCCTGATGAAGATCGGGCCCGAAGCGGGGCAGAAGCTGCGCCAGCGCGTGGCCGACGAGATCCTGACCACCTTTGCCAGCAGCTACACCCAGGAAATTTCACTGGCTCAGGCGATCGATCCGGACATCATCCGTGCTTACCAGCGCAAGGCGACCGGAGAGAAGTATTTGATCAACCCGTCGCTCTAACTGTCTGGCAACACTGCGGTTACTTGCCCGCAAGATGTTGTTCACCACCTAACTCTATACTGTGCCTGGCAGTACAGGGACCAGGTGATGGACAAGGACGCAAGCAAGGCGACTGAAAAGCGCCTGACCAGTGATCGCCGCAAGGCGCAGGACTCCGCTTACAAGGGCGACGAACGGCGCGAGGGCGATCGCCGCAAGACCAAGGCGCCGTCCGCCGCATAATCGCAGCGGTTCGCGTGACGTAGGATGTCGCGCCGGTTGCGAACCGGCGTGATCGCCGATACGCACCCCCGCATGCTCAAGCTCATCATCGGCAACAAGGCCTATTCGAGCTGGTCGCTGCGCGGCTGGCTGGCGTGCAAGCAATCCGGGCTACCGTTCGAGGAGGTCGTGGTCCCGCTCTACGACCAGGACTGGGACAAGCGCCGTCAGGGCGACGAGTTCGCTCCCTCGTCGGGCAAGGTGCCGATCCTGTGGGACGGCGATGTCGTGGTGTGGGACAGCCTGGCGATTGTCGAGTATCTGAACGACAAGACCGGCAACGAGAAATTCTGGCCGAAGGACGAAGCTGCGCGCGCAATGGCGCGGTCGATGGCCGCCGAAATGCATTCCGGGTTCAGCGCGCTGCGCAACAAGCACGGCATGAACATCCGCAACGTCTATCCCACACAGCGCCCCGACGACGATGTTTTGGCCGAATTGACTCGACTGATGGAAATCTGGGCGCAGGCCCGCGCCCGGTTCGGTGGCGATGGCGATTTCCTGTTCGGCGAGTTCGGCGCGGCGGACATCATGTTCGCGCCGGTCTGTACGCGGATCGTTACCTATCAACTGCCGATCGCGCGGTTCGCGGTTCCCTATGTCGAGGCAGTGCTCAACCACCCCTTCCTGCAGGACTGGATCGCCGGTGCGCAGGAAGAGGATTGGGTGATCGAGAAGTTCGAACAGCCCGAAACCGTCTGACGCTGTCCAACGCCAAAGGTCACAAAGGTCACGGGTCCATCGCGCGCGAGCCCGACAGGATACTAACGATGAGAAAGACGGCCGGAATGCTGTCAGACAAAATCCTACATTGTAAGGGCTTGTTCTGCCCCGCCGGCATAGCCGCGGAATTCGGATGCAAGGCGGAAACGATGGTTTCACCGAAACGGTGATGTCATTCCGACGTAGCGCGACCACATCACGAGCCAGCCATCTTTTTCCAATTCAACGGGCCGTCTCATGAAAAAAATCGGATTCCTGTCGTTCGGCCATTGGTCCGCTTCCTCGCAATCAGCGACGCGGTCGGCATCAGATGTGCTGCTTCAGTCCATCGACCTCGCCGTCGCGGCAGAGGAACTGGGTGCCGATGGCGCCTATTTCCGCGTCCATCATTTCGCGCAGCAACTCGCCTCCCCCTTCCCGCTTCTCGCGGCGGTGGGTGCCAGGACCAATCGGATCGAGATCGGCACCGGCGTGATCGACATGCGATACGAGAACCCGCTCTACATGGTCGAAGAC
>FSVG01000578.1_pt1 | contig 14907 bp, 14 predicted proteins | sample 1637511 | NCBI WGS metagenome assembly FSVG01 (sample SAMEA3914816, study PRJEB12502) | metagenome | biome: forest; material: soil | place: USA | collected 2011-09-16 | depth 0.3 m
GCGTCGATCTGCGTTGGCGCACGCTCCATCGGGCAGTGGGCGCGGGTGTTTCGGTGCTCCTGTTGCTATCAGCGGTGACGGGCGTGCTGATGGTCTGGAAAGACCCGTTGCGCGATGTGCTCGGCACATTCACCAAAGTCGAGCGTAGGCCAGCGCCGAAAGTGCCCGAGCGGCCCGGTGCCAAGACGATCCCCGTCGACCGGCTGATCGCTCAGGCCCAGCAGACCTATGGCGGCGCGGCGCTGCGGCAATTGCGCTTTTCGAATGGCGAGCGAGTGGTCGCGGTGTTCCTCGACAGCGGCAGCCGGACGATCCGCCCCGACGGTACGACCCAGGCTTATTACAACGCCTATGACGGGACTGATCTCGGCCATTATGTCGCCGGGTCGCTGCCCGCGTCTAGCGAGTTCATCGACTGGCTCTACACGATCCACACCGGAATGTGGGGCGGCATCTTCACCAAGCTGATCTTGCTGCTGACCGGCGCAATGCTGGCCGGCATGGGCGCGAGCGGGCTGTGGCTCTGGTATTCGCGCACTTCACGCAAGCGGCGCAAGGCGCCCCCACCCCGAACCGGAGAGCAGCAATGAAGGTGGTGCCACGATGACGCGGATTCTCGTTCTACCGGGTGATGGTATCGGCCCGGAAATCACCGCCGCGACGATTGCCGTGCTGCGCGTTGCCGCTGGCGCGGATGTAACGTTCGACACGATGGATATCGGTGAGGCGAGCCTGGCGTCATCGGGATCGACGCTGCCCGAGGCCGTTCTGGTGGCAATACCGGAGGCTGATGGCGTCATCCTGGGCCCGGTATCGCATTATACCTATCCGGCCGGGCAGCCGAACCCATCGGCGGCGCTGCGTACCGGATTCCAGCTTTATGCCAATGTGCGGCCATGCCGCTCGCGAGCTGGCCTGAGCATCCTGCGCAAGCCCATGGACCTGATCATCGTGCGCGAAAATACCGAGGGCTTCTACGCCGACCGCAGCATGTATGCCGGCCCCGGCGAATTCATGCCCGATGCGGACAGCGCCTTTTCGATCCGCAAGATCACCGCGGCCGCGTCGCGCCGCGTGGCGCGGGCGGCGTGCGAATTGGCCGCGGCGCGGAGCGGTCGATTGACGGCGGTCCACAAGGCCAATGTCCTGAAGCTGACCGACGGCCTGTTTTTGCGCGAAGTTCGCGCGACCGTCGTCGACTTCCCGTCAGTAACGCTCGATGAGGTTATCGTCGACGCCGCGGCGGCGCTACTGGTGCGCGATCCGGGCCGGTTCGATGTCATTGTTACCACCAATATGTTCGGCGACATTCTGTCGGACGAAGCGTCGGAGCTGAGCGGCAGCCTGGGGCTGGGAGGGTCGATCAACGCCGGCGACGATATCTGCATAGCACAGGCGCAGCACGGCTCCGCGCCTGACATAGCCGGGCAGGGGGTGGCGAACCCGACATCTTTGATCCTGTCTGCGGCCATGCTGTTCGACTGGCTCGGCCGACGCGGCAATTCCGAAGTCGGCGAGGCTGGCCGTCGTATCGAGCGCGCTGTCGACCAAGTACTCGACGACCCGCAGAGCCGTACTCGCGATGTCGGCGGTCCGCTGGGCACGGCGGAGTTCGCCAGAGCCGTGATCGCCGCGCTATGAACGTGTCTGTCAATCCGGCGACGGGCGAAGCGATCGGCAGCTTTGCGCTTCATGATGGCGCTGAAGTCGATGCCGCGCTCGACCGGGCCGTTCGCGCCCAGCGCGACTGGCGGTGGACCTCTCCCGCAACGCGTAGCGCATTGCTCGAACGCCTGGCAGCCGGGCTACGGCGCGAGCGCGATACGCTGGCCGCGCTGATCACCGCCGAGATGGGCAAGCCAATCGGCGAGGCAATCTCCGAGGTCGAGAAATGCGCGCTGAATTGCGATTTCTATGCCGGCGCGGCAGCCGCAATGCTGGCCGATGCCCCCGTCGCCGGAGCGCCGGGCGCGTTCGTCGCTTATGAGCCGCTCGGTGTCGTGCTGGCGATCATGCCATGGAACTACCCGCTGTGGCAGGTGGTCCGCTTCCTCGCCCCGGCATTGGCTGCAGGCAACGGCATCGTCCTGAAACACGCCGCCAATGTGCCGCAATGCGCGATCGCGATCGAGCGGCTGGTGGTCGAGGCTGGCGCGCCGGCAGGGCTGTTCGCCAATCTCCGTGTTGAACCGGCAACTGTTGGTGCACTGATCGCCGATCCCAGCATCGCGGCGATTACGCTGACCGGATCGACAGAGGTCGGGATGATTGTAGCTGGTCAGGCGGGTGCCTCGCTCAAGAAACAAGTGCTTGAGTTGGGCGGGTCCGATCCATTCGTCGTACTGGCCGACGCGGACATCGCGCTGGCGGCGAAAATGGCGGTGGCCGCGCGCTTCACCAATGCCGGCCAGAGTTGCGTCAACGCCAAGCGGTTCGTCGTTGTGGATGCCGTGGCCGATCAGTTTATTCAGGCGTTCGCCGAAGCGGCTGGGCGGCTGGTTATGGGCGATCCGACCGACCGGGCAACGACGCTCGGGCCGCTGGCGCGCGCCAATCTGCGCGCCTCGATCGACGCTCAGGTTCAACGCAGCATGGCTGCCGGCGCCCGGCTGATCATGGGGGGCGTGCTACCCGAAGGACCCGGTTTCTACTATCCGGCGACGTTGCTCGATCGTGTCGAGCCGGGGATGGCGGCGTTCGACGAGGAAACGTTCGGTCCCGCTGCCGCCATCATCCGCGCCCGCGATGAAGAAGAGGCGATCGCGCTCGCCAATCGCACAGCATTCGGTCTGGGGGCGTCGATCTGGACTCGCGATACCGATCGCGGCCTTGCGCTGGCGCGGCGGATCGAGGCGGGTGCGGTGTTCGTCAATTCGGTGGTCGCGTCCGACCCGCGCGTGCCGTTCGGGGGGATCAAGATGTCCGGCTATGGTCGCGAGCTCGGCGATCTCGGGTTGAAGGAATTCACCAACGCCAAGACGATCCGCAGCGCGCCGGTTTCGATGGAGAAGGTTGCATGACCCCGATCGTCCTTCATCCCGCTCACCTGCCGGTCAAGAATCGCGGCGGCGGCATCGTGACCACGCCGCTGGTCACCGCTGGGCGCGGTTCCGCGGCGATGCTGACCGGTATCACCCGGATCGCGCCGGGATGTGCGGTGCCGCTGCACACCCACAATTGCGAGGAATGCGTGATCGTGCTGTCGGGTAGCGGCGTGGCCCATATCGACGGCGCGGATCATCCCGTTACGGCCAGCGACACCAGCTGGATTCCGGCTGAAGTCGCGCATTGCTTCCGCAACACGTCGGATAGTGAGGAAATGGCGATCTTCTGGACCTACGCCTCGATCGATGCGACCCGGACGATCGTCGAGACCGGCGTGACAACGCGGATCGACGAGGAAGGCAAGGGCTCGGTCAAGCCGAACTGAGCAACAAGCTCGTCTCGCTATTCAATACGCCGTCGATCAGCCGCACTTCGCGCAGCACGCGGTCGAGGTCGGCGAGCGAATCCACGCGAATCTCGGCAACCAGATCCCAGCCGCCATTGGTGGTGTGGAGCGTGTGAAGCTCGGCCAGTTCCTTCAGGTGGCGTATCACCGCACTGGTAGTCCGGCCTGCCACCTCGATCATCATGATTGCGCGGATGCTCGTTTGCTCCTCTCTCGCGCGGACGGTGAAGCCCAGGATCGTACCGCTTTCGACCATCCGCGCGATCCGCTTTTCGGCGGTAGCGCGTGAGATGCCGAGCCGTCCGGCAATCCGCGCCATAGGTGCGCGCCCATCGACGCGTAGCTCGGCGATCAGCCGCCGGTCGGTGGAGTCGAGTGCTTGCAAGCAAAATGATCCGGGCAAATGGGCGATGTGCATATATTTTGTATTATTACTCTGCAAAAGTCCAATTTTTCGTAGCCCTTCGCCAGCCTAGGATCCGTCGACAGCGGAAAGGGCGGATCATGAGATTGGTGGAAGTCGAGCATGTCGTCGCCCTGGTCCGGCGGCGGGGAATTGAAATCGTCCTGCGCGAACTGGCTGGCTATATCGCCAGCGATTATCAGCGCTGGGCCGAGTTCGACAAATCGCCGCGTTATGCCAGTCATTCACCGGGTGGGGTGATCGAGCTCATGCCGATCGCGGATGCGACGTCGTTCGGATTCAAATATGTGAACGGCCACCCGGCCAATCAGGCGGCGGGATTGCAGACGGTGACGGGCTTCGGCGTGTTGGCCGACGTCGCGACCGGCTATCCTTTCATGATCGCCGAGATGACGATCATGACCGCGCTACGCACCGCCGCGATGTCGGCGCTCGCAGCATCGCACCTCGCTCGCCCGGACGCACGATCGATGGCGATCATCGGCCTGGGCGCTCAGGCGGAATTCCAGGTGGAGGCGTTTCGCGCGCTGCTCGGGATCGAGCGCTTGAGGATCTTCGATGTGGACGACGATGCGACGTGCAAGTTCGCCACCAATCTGGAGGGGCGGGGCTTCACGATCCACGTCGCAGCATCGGCAGGCGAAGCGGTCGAGAGTGCCGACATCATCACGACGGTGACCGCCGACAAACGGCGATCGACTGTGCTGTCCGACAACATGGTCGGCGGCGGTGTTCACATCAACGCGGTTGGCGGCGACTGCCCCGGCAAGACCGAACTTCAGCCCGCGATCCTCGAACGGTCGTCGGTGTTCGTCGAATATCTGCCGCAGACGCGAGTGGAGGGGGAAATTCAGCAGATGCCGGATACGTTTCCCGTCACCGAATTGTGGCGTGTCATCTCCGGTGAAGTGCCCGGTCGACAGACCCGAAGTGAGATCACGCTGTTCGATTCGGTGGGATTCGCGATCGAGGATTTTTCTGCGCTCCGCTATCTTGCCGACACGATCGGTCCGCTTGGATTGTGGCGCGGTATCGATTTGCTGGCCACGCCAGAAGATCCGCGTAACCTGTTTGGAATGCTGAAATTAGCGCCCGGTATCCCGGCAATTTGAGGGGTGGCGAGGCGTTCTCTTGGCATATCGGACATAGCCTCGGCGGTTTCGAAATCGACTTTCAGTGCTTTGTGTTCGAAGTTCGGGGTTCACGCCAGGCGTCGTCGCGCTCGGTTGCCCGCGTACCGCGTCTGGCCGGCCTCTGCCGAGAGGGCTTGTCAATTGGACGGTCGATCGCAAATGTACCGCGATGCGTTGCCACAGACTATTCATCGCTCATCGATATGGCCACGCTACGGCTATCGCCACCGATATTTTCCTACCATGACGACCATTCGCGATGTCGCGAATGCCGCCGGCGTGTCGAGGGCAACCGCTGCCCGCGTGCTTTCCGCGCCTGAGCTAGTCGCGGAAGCCACGCGGCACCGGGTGTTGAAAGCCGTGCAGGAGCTTGGCTACAGTCGAAATTCAGTGGCGGCGAGCCTGCGCACGACCCGCACCGGCCGGATCATCGTGACCGTACCGGACATTTCGAATCCCTTCTTCTCCAGCGTCATCCGCGGCGTCGAGGAAGCGGCGCAGAAATCAGGCTATGCGGTCCTGCTGGGCGATACGCGCAACGAGCGCGAGCGCGAGGAGCAATATGCGGACATGCTCAATCGCCGGGAGGCGGACGGCATCATCTTTCTCGGTCACCGCCTGCCCACGGTTCTGGCGACGATACTCGAACGCGACGGCAGCCGCGCGCCGATCGTCAACGGTTGCGAGTTCACACCATCACTCGGCGTATCGAGCGCCCATATCGACAATGCGGGAGCAGGCTATCATGTCATGCAATCGCTCTATCAATTGGGTCATCGCGATATCGCGCTCATCATCGGACCCGCCGATAGCCCGCTGACTCGGGATCGCCTGACTGGTGCGCAGAAAGCGGCAGAAAATTACGGCCTGGCTGCACATCTCGTGATCGAGAATGGCGACTTCTCCATCGAATCGGGGCGTTGCGCGGCGATGGCCCTGTTCGCGCGCACCCAACGCCCCACCGCCATTTTCTGCTTCAGCGACGAGATGGCGATCGGGGCGCTGGCGGCGGCGCGGTCTGCCCGCATCTCCTGTCCGGCCGATGTTTCGGTCGTGGGCTTCGACGACATCCAGATGGCGCGCTATGTCGATCCGCCGCTGGCCACCGTGCGCCAGCCGATGGCGGAAATCGGCCGAAAAACGGTCGAGCTCCTGCTCGACATATTGAGCGGTCGGCAAACGCAGCCAGTCTATGCGACGCTGCCGTATGAGATAATTGCTCGGGAGAGCATGGGGCCAGCCCCTGGGCAATCGCATACCCATTTCTGACGCGACGCCTCCGATTCCTGTCGATTTGCGCTTGCAATGAGATCGATCTCATGGTTCTTTTGCCCAATCGAAGACTCGGCGAAGATCGAGGCAAGTGACGGTATCGGGTGGCGTTTCTCTGATCGCCAGTTTCCTGCCGGGTGAGAGGTCCGCCAAGGTCACAAGCCTTGGTTCAGAAGGGTGCTGCGCATGGTCAAACTGCGGCTGTCGATCATGATGTTCGCGCAATATTTTGCGTGGGGCGTCTGGCTCGTCCCGCTCAGCACCTATATGAGCAAGGGCCTTCATTTCGACACGATTATCGGCGCCGCCTACGGCATGGTCGGCATTGCGACGATCGCGTCCACCCTGTTCGTCGGCATGATCGCGGACCGCTTCATGGCTGCCGAAAAGCTGCTGAGCATCCTGTCGATCTGCGCCGGGATCGCCCTGTTCTGGGTGTCGACGATCCAGAACTCGCCGTCATTGTTCCTGTTCGGCTGCCTTCTCCACTTCCTCTTTTACGCTTCGACCATCCCGCTCGCGACCGCGATCGCCTTCAACTCCATGAACGACATCGCGCGGGAGTTCCCGGCGGTACGCGTGTGGGGCACGATCGGCTGGATCGTGGGGGGATTGTTGGTCGGCGTGATCGCCGGCGCGGCGCAGACCGCCCTGCCGATGCGGATAGCCGCGATCGTCTACCTGGCGCTGGGGCTCTATGCCCTGACCCTGCCGAACACACCGCCCCGCGCGAGCGGCAAGATCGCCAGCGCGTCGGCGGTCCTTGGGCTGGACGTCATCCTGCGCCATCGCGAGACGGCGTTCTGGATCTTCATCGCCTGCACCCTGGCGCTGATGACGCCCAGAAGCTTCTACGATGCCTATGGCAACACCTTCTTCGCCGACAAGGACCTTCACCTGACATTGTTCGGGACTCGGATCGAGGCGACCGGCATCCAGACGGCGGGGCAGATCTTCGAGTCCCTGATCCTGGTCAGCCTGCCGTTCGTGCTCGTCCGGCTGGGCATCAAGTGGGTGCTGGTGGTTGGGATGGGCGCATGGGCGGTTCGCTTCCTGTTGTTCGGCTTTGGTTATCACGGGGCGACCGCGATCATGCCGATGGTGCTGCTCGGCATCATCATCCACGGCATCTGCTACGACTTCCTGATCGTTTCCGGGCAGATCTATGTCGATCGCAAGTTCGACGCCGACGCTCGTTCCCGCGCGCAATCGTTCTTCAACCTGATCACTCAGGGCATCGGCATCGTAATCGGCTCCAACATCGCAGGTGTCGTCTACGGCATGCATGCCAATCCCGACGGCAGCCATGACTGGCGCGCGATCTGGATGGTGCCGGCGGTGATCGCCTTCGTCGCGATGGTCCTCTTCGCGCTCGCCTTCCGCGAGAAGCTGGCTCCCGCTCAGGACGAGCAGTCCGGCGCGGCCGCGCCCGTGCTTCCCTGACGGTCCGGGACGGATTTTCGATGACGCAGAAAATTCTCAGGCTTGGATTGGTCGGCGGCGGCCCGGGCAGCTTCATCGGCCCCGTGCATCGCATGGCCGCCTGCCTAGACGCGCGCTTCGTTCTGGCCGCCGGCGCCTTCAGCCGGACATTGGAGAAGTCTCGCCATCAGGCTGCCCGCTGGGGCATCGCGGAAGAGCGGGCCTATGACGGCATCGAGGCCATGATCGCGGGCGAGCGCGGGCGCGACGATGGCGTGCAGGCGATCGCCATCGCCACGCCGAACGACAGTCATTTTGCGATCGCCAAGGCAGCGTTGGAAGCCGGTCTCCCGGTGATCTGCGACAAGCCCATGACCGCGACGCTGGCCGAAGCCGAGGCGCTGGTCCCGATCGTCGCGCAATCGGGTCGCCCCTTCGCGCTCACCTACACTTATACCGGCTATGCGATGATCCGCGAAGCGCGGGCGCGGATCGCCGACGGCGCGATCGGCCGGGTCCGCAAGATCATGGTCGACTATCCGCAAGGATGGTTGTCCGAACGCATCGAAGGCGACAATGTCCAGGCGGGCTGGCGGACGGATCCCTCCCGGGCCGGGATGGGCGGCGCCATCGGCGACATCGGGGTCCACGCCTTTCAGCTTGCGGAATATGTGAGCGGCCTACGGGCTATCGAGCTGATCGCTGACCTTCCCCGCGTGGTGACGGGGCGACAGTTGGACGATGATTGCAACGTCCTGTTGCGCTTCACGGGCGGCGTGCCCGGCGTACTGACGGCGTCACAGATCGCGACGGGGGAACGCAACGGCCTGCGCTTGCGCATCTATGGTGAAAGAGGCGGCCTCGAATGGTGCCACGACTCGCCGGGCGACCTGATCCTGCGCTGGCCCGACGCGCGGATAGAGATCGTCCACGCGGGAGCGCCGGGCCTGCACCCGAGCGCACAGCGGGCGACCCGGTTGCCTAGCGGACATCCGGAAGGCTTTATCGAGGCGTTCGCGACGCTGTACGGAGATTTCGCCGACATGATCGAAGGTGCCGACGACGTGAACGGTCTCCTGCCCGGCATTGACGATGGCCTGCGGTCCGCGCGCTTCATCGATTGCGCAATCCGGTCGAATGAGACCCGAGCCTGGCTGCCGGTCCCGGGGGATGCGCGATGAAGACGATCAAGGGGCCCGGCATCTTCCTGGCCCAGTTCCTGTCCGATCAGCCGCCGTTCGACACGCTGGATAGTCTGGCGGAATGGGCGGCCGGCCTCGGATACGAAGCAGTCCAGATTCCCTGCACGCCGCAGTTGATCGACCTCAATACCGCGGCAGAGAGCCAGGCCTATTGCGACGATCTCCGCGCCAGGCTCGACAAGCATAATATCGTGGTGAGCGAGCTTTCCACCCATCTCCAGGGACAGCTGGTGGCGGTTCATCCCGCTTATGACAGCCTGTTCGACGGGTTCGCCGCCGAGCAGGTGCGCGGCAAGCCGGCCGAGCGCCAGGCCTGGGCAATCGAGCAGGTGAAGCTTGGCGCGCGCGCCAGCCGGCGGCTGGGTCTCGACGCACACGCAACATTTTCGGGCGCGCTGGCCTGGCCGTATTTCTATCCGTGGCCGCAATGCCCGGCCGGGCTGATCGACGAGGCCTTCGCCGAACTCGGCAAACGCTGGCGACCGATCCTGGACGTGTTCGAGGAATGCGGCGTCGATTGCGCTTTCGAGCTCCATCCGAGCGAGGACTTGCACGACGGCGTGACGTTCGAGCGCTTCCTCGATGTCGTCGATCAGCATCCACGCGCCCGGATCCTCTACGATCCCAGCCATTTCGTGCTGCAACAGCTCGACTATCTCGCCTTTCTCGACATCTATCACGAGCGGATAAGCTGTTTCCACGTCAAGGATGCCGAGTTCAGGCCGAACGGGCGGTCCGGCGTCTATGGCGGCTACCAGAATTGGGTGGATCGCCCCGGCCGCTTTCGCTCGCTGGGCGACGGCCAGATCGACTTCGGCGCGATCTTTTCGAAGATGGCGGCCTACGACTTCGAGGGTTGGGCCGTCCTCGAATGGGAGTGTGCGCTCAAGCATCCGGAGGATGGCGCGCGCGAAGGTGCGCCCTTCATCAGGAACCATATCATCCGGGTCACGCCCCATGCCTTCGATGATTTCGCGTCGAGTGGTATCGATCAGGCCGCCAATCGCAAACTGTTGGGCCTCGGCCCGCAAGGGAACGCATCTCCGGGAGAGTATCGATGAAGTGGACCTACGGCCTTGCCGCTGCCCCCGTTCTGATGGCCGCAATCGCGGTCTTTGCCGTGCCCTCCGGCGCGCAGGGTACCTCGGCCGGTGCTCAGGCTTTTGGCATGTGCGCGGCCTGTCATACGGTCGCGAAGGGCGGTCGCAACGGGATCGGCCCCAATCTCTCCGGCCTGTTCGGCCGGCGTGCCGGGTCCGTTCCGGGCTTCACCTATTCGACCGCCATGAAAGGCTCGGGCCTGACATGGGATGCCAAGACGCTCGACGAATTCCTGGCGGCGCCGACCAAGAAGGTTCCCGGGACGAAGATGCCGATCAGCCTCTCCGATCCTGCGAAGCGCGCGGCGGTGATCGCCTATCTGTCCACGGCGACCAAGTGAGCGGGCGATGGGCGCGCTGACCCCCTCTCGACGCGCCGTGATGGCGGCGACCCTGGCCGGGGTCGGCGCCGCCGCCGTGGCGCGTGCGGCCCGAACTTCGCGAAACGCCGCGCACTTCTCCCTCAAGTTCGCGCCGCACCAGGGCAGCTTCGCAAGCCGGGGCGGCCTCATCGAGCAGATCGCCTACGCCGCCGACCAGGGCTTCACCGCCTGGGAGGACAATGAGGCCGCTGCGCGGCCCGTCGCTGAGCAGGAAGCCATGGGCAAGGCGCTGCGGCAGCGCGGCATGACGATGGGCGTGCTGGTCGCGAGCATGCCGAAATGGGATCAGTTCCGGCCTCTGCTGGGCTCCGGCAACCCCGAGGAGCAGGATGCCATGCTGGCCGACATCCGCCGCTCGGTCGATGTCGCCAAGCGGCTCGACGCGAAGTGGATGACCGTCGTCACCGGCTTCATGGACCCGAAGGTGCCCGTCGACATCCAGACGGCGCGGATCATCGAGTTCATGCGGCGCGCGGGCGAGATCGCCGCACAACACGGGCTGATCCTGGTGATGGAGCCGCTCAACACGATCACCAATCACCCGAACATCTTCATGCGCACGATCCCGCAGGGCTATGCGATCGCCACGGGAGTCGCCAATCCGGCGGTCAAGGTGCTGGCCGATCTCTATCATGCCCAAATCCAGGCGGGGAATCTTATCCCCACACTCGAAACCTGCTGGAGCGAGATCGCCTATATCCAGTTCGGCGACAATCCCGGCCGCTTGGAGCCGAGCACCGGCGAGATCAACTATCGCAACATCGTGAGATGGCTCAAAGCCCGCCGCTACGACGGCGTGATCGGAATGGAGCATGGCAATTCCCTCGCCGCGCGCGCTGGGGAAGAACGGTTGATCGCCGCCTATCGCGAGGTCGATGCGGCATGAAGAGCATCCCGTCCTCGTGTCGGCCCGGAGGCCCGGAATGATAGACCGTAGAGCCGCCCTTGCCGGTGTCGCCGCGCTGTTCGGCGCTCCGCTGTTCGCCCCGATCGCGCGCGCGGCCGGGCTCGTCGGCAAGGACCTGCGCCCGGTCGTGAGCGAGGGGCCGCCTAGCGTGCAGGTCTTCACCGCATCTCAACACGCGCTGATGACGCAACTGAGCGAACGTGTCATTCCGACGACCGACACGCCGGGTGCGATCAAGGCGGGGGTGCCCGATTATATCGAGAAGCTGCTCGCCGACTGGGCGCTCCCCAAGGAAAGGATTCCGATCCTGGCCGGCCTGGACGCGATCGAGGCGAAGTGCGTTCAGGACAACAAGGTCCCGACGGCCCAGGCGACGCCCGAGCAACTCGATGCGCTGCTCACTGCCGCCATGAACACGCAATTCCCGGAAGGATCCGCCTTCTTCACGGCGTTCCGCCAGCTCGTTGTCACCGGCTATTACACGTCCGAGATCGGGATGACGCAGGAGCAGGAATATCTGCCCGTCCCCGGCGAGTATCACGGCGACTACCTCTATTCCAACGTCAACAAGGTCTATTCAGCATGAAGATCGATCGACGCGCATTCATCGCGAGCGTGGGTGGGATAATGGCCGCAAGCAGCATCGCAGGCCTCGCGCGCGCCGCGCAGGTTCCCAAGGCCGGGCTGCAACTCTATACGGTGCGCGAGATATTCCAGAGCGATCCGGTCGGCACGCTCGAGAAGGTCGCCGGCATCGGCTATCGCGAGGTCGAGTTCGGCGGCGGCAATTACGACAGCATGGACCACGCGCTGCTGCGCCGGACGATGGACCGGCTGCAACTGTCCGCGCCGTCGCTTCATGTGCCCTACGACATGCTGCTGACCAAATTCCCCGATGCCGTGAAGATGGCGAAGACACTGGGCGCCGACACGATCGTCGTGCCCTGGCTGTCCACCGAGCTTCGCACGGACACTGGGTTCGGCGCCGTGGTGAAAAACGTCAACCGCTTCGCGAAGCAGGCGCGCGAGGCGGGCCTCGGCCTCGCCTACCACAATCACGATTTCGAGTTCACCACCCGCTTTGGCGGCACATCCCTCTACGATCGCCTCGTCGGGGGAACCGACCCGTCGCTCGTGAAGCTGGAGCTGGACCTCTATTGGGCCGTCCACGCGGGTGAGGATGCCGGCAAGCTCATCAACCGGCTCGCAAACCGTCTCTACGCCTTCCATGTGAAGGACATGCGGGCGGACAAGTCGATGACCGCCGTCGGCACCGGCACGATCGATTTTGCCGGGCTGTTCAAGCTGCCCGGCGCATCGGGCGTCCACCATTTCTATGTCGAGAATGACGAAGCGCCGGCCCCTTACCTCCCCGATATCACCACCAGCTTCAGGAACCTGAGCGCGCTGCGCTTCTAATCCCTTTCTGCAAGGCATCCACCAATGTCATCGACCAACAAGTTCGACGCGATCGTCATCGGTTCCGGGATCAGCGGCGGGTTCGCGGCGAAGGAATTGACCGAGAAGGGCCTCCGTGTCCTGATGCTCGATCGCGGCTTCATGGTCGAGCATGGGGAAGGCTATCCCTATGACGGCAAGCCGGCGTTCGAGCTCCCGGCACGGGGCGAGGTCCCCAAGGCGATCGTGGACAGCGACTATTTCGTCGCCAAATACGGCTATCTTTCGACCAGCAACCTCCAATTCTACAATGACGACCGGCTGAACCCCTACGTCACCGACGAGGGCAGCAAGTTCTACTGGATTCGGCCGGCGGCGTTCGGCGGCAAGTCCCTGATCTGGGGCCGCTGGTGCTTCCGCTGGAGCCCGGCGGACTTCGAGGCGAACAAGCGCGAGGGGATCGGCGGCGACTGGCCGATCCGCTACGACGACGTCGCGCCCTGGTACAGTTATGTCGAGAAATATATCGGCGTGTCCGGCTCGCGCGAGAACCTCCCCTATCTGCCTGACAGCGAGTTCCAGCCGCCGATGCCGATGAACGTGGCCGAAACCTGGGTGAAGGGTCGGCTGGAAGGCGCATTCCCCGGTCGCAAGCTGATCCATGCCCGGCTGTCGAACATGACCGAGGACAAGCCCGAGCAGAACCGGACCAAGTGCCAGTTCCGCAACCAATGCGCCAACGGCTGCTCGTTCGGCGCCTATTTCTCGACCCAGGCCGTCACGCTGCCGGCGGCACGCGCGACCGGCCGCCTCACCATTCGGACGGACGCCGTCGTGTCGAACCTGGAATATGATCCGCACCGCAAGCGCGTGACGGGCGTTCGCTTCGTCAACGCGAAGACGGGGCAGGCCGAGGTAGTGAAGGCCGATCTGGTTTTCCTGTGCGCATCGGCGATGGCGTCGGTGCAGATCTTGATGAACAGCCGCGCGCCGGGTTCAGACCACAGCTATTTCGACACGAGCGGCACGCTCGGCCGCTACGTCATGGATCATATTTTCCGCACGAGCATCTCGGGCGACGTGCCGGGCATGACGGAATTTATCGAATATGGCCGTCGGCCCGGAGAGATCTACATTCCCCGTTTCCGCAACATCGGCACCGATGACGGCGTCGGCTTCAAGCGCGGCTATGGCTATCAAGGTGGCGCAAGCCGGAGCCCGGCCAAGCCGGTTGGCTTCGGCGCCTCGATGAAGGAGGGCATGCGCCGCTACGATCCGTGGAAATTTTCCCTCGGCGCCTTTGGCGAGTGTCTGCCCTATGAGGACAATCGCATCTCGCTGCATCCCACGAAGGTGGATCGCTTCGGCATTCCGCAACTGCGTTTCGACGTGACGTTCAGGGACAACGAACTGCGCATGATGGCGGATTCCCGTGAACAGGGTGAGATCATGCTCCGCCAGGCCGGGCTCACCAACGTGACGAGCAAGGAACAGGAGCATGTGCCCGGCGAGGCGATCCACGAGATGGGCGGCGCGCGCATGGGCAACGATCCGCGCGCCGCGGTGCTCAACAAGTGGAATCAGGCGCATGAGGCGGCCAACCTGTTCGTGACGGACGGCTCGCAGATGAACTCGATCTCCTGCGTCAATCCGTCCCTCACCTTCATGGCGCTGACGTGCCGGGCGGTGGATCACGCGGTGAAGCAGTTGCGCGGCGGCGCACTGGCTTGAGCGGGGCAGCGCGGTGACGATGGACCGACGTTCCTGGCTCAAGGGTGCCGCCGCCGCGGCGGCGGCCGGCCTGGCCGCTCCTTCGTACGCCGCCCGACGCCGCCGCCGGATTTCGCCCAGCGACCGGGTGAACGTCGCGGTGATCGGCGCAGGCGGCATGGGCGCCGCCAACATGGAGCAGCTGACCAGCCAGAACATCGTCGCCATCGCCGATCCGGACCTGTCGCACGTCGCCAAGGCTTTCGTGACCAACGCCGGCGCGCCGATCATACGCCGCGCCCCGCTCAAGGCCGCCTATGACCAGGCCGCCAAATATGCCGATTACCGGCGGATGCTCGATCGCCGGGACATCGACGCCGTACTCATCGCAACGCCCGACCAGCATCACACGGTTGCCGCCAAGCTGGCGATGGAGCGCGGTCTGCACGTCTATGTGCAGAAACCGCTGACCTACACAGTACGCGAAGGGCGCGTCCTGAACGAC
>FSVG01001114.1_pt1 | contig 14887 bp, 13 predicted proteins | sample 1637511 | NCBI WGS metagenome assembly FSVG01 (sample SAMEA3914816, study PRJEB12502) | metagenome | biome: forest; material: soil | place: USA | collected 2011-09-16 | depth 0.3 m
ACGGTCATCAGCCAGGCGACGACGCCTTCGACTCCCTCGTCACCGAAGGTGATGTCCACGCTGGCGATGGGCGTCCTCGCGGCTTTCGGCCTGGGCCTCGGCGCCGCCCTGCTGCTCGAGCAGTTCGACAAGCGGGTGCGCACCACTTCGGATGCGTTCGAATTCCTCGGACTTCCGGTCATCGGCATCATGCCGAGCCCGACGATGAATCGCCGCCTCAAGGGTCAGATGGCGCTGATCCAGGATCGGGTGGTTTCCGGGCGTCGCCTGCCGGCTCCAGATAAAGGTCAAGCATGAATGGCAAGTTGGAGGGGCCGGATCTCTTCATCGGCGAGGGTCAACCCGTCGACTCCGGGCAAAAGTCAAAGGCAATCGGCGAACTGATCCAGGATGCGCGCAACCTGTCGGCCGACGACCTCGACCGCATCGGGCGCTACCAGCGCGAGAACGATCTCAGGTTCGGCGAGGCGGCCATCGCGCTGGGCCTGGCGGATACCGAAGATGTGCTGCAGGCCTTGGCGCAGCAGTTCAAGTACGCCTATGCGGACGAGGAAACGCGCAAGGCCGCGCCTGAACTGGTGATGCTGAATCAGCCTTTCGGTCACCAGGCCGAGGCGTTCCGCGCAATCCGCAGCCAGATCCTGATGCGCACCCAGTCGGAAAGCAAGGGTCAGCGCCGTCCGTTGGCCGTCGTGAGTCCCGACAGTGGCGACGGCAAGACCTATTTCTGCGCCAACCTGGCCGTCGCACTCGCTCAATTGGGCGGCAAGGTCGTGGTCATCGACGCCGACATGCGGGGGGCACGCCTGGACCAGGTGTTCGGGGTTGCCGGCGGCGCGGGCCTGTCCGGCGTCCTGTCGGGCCGCGGCGGCAAGGGCATCGTCAAGTCCGTTCCTGGAATTCCGAATCTCTACGTCATTCCTGTCGGCGTGCAGCCTCCCAATCCGCTGGAACTGGTCGAAGGTCCGTCCTTCGGCATGTTGTTGCGCGAGGTCACGATCAAGTTCGATCACGTGATCGTCGATACGCCGGCGGCCTGTTTTGGCAGCGACGGCGTCGTCATCGCCTCGCGGTGCGGTTCTGCGCTGGTGGTGACTCGCAAGAACGCCAACAAGGTCGGGCCGCTCCAGGACATGGTCGCGTCGCTGCAGTCGGCCCAGGTGCGACTGGCCGGTGTCATCATGAACGAACTGTGAGCCTGCAATGAGCGCATTTCAGCGACTGGCCGCTCCGCGGACCATCCCATGGTGGATCTGCGTCCTGGGTCTTCTTGCGCTCTACGTTCCCACCATCTGGGGCCTGGCCTTCAACATCTGGTCGTCCGAGGAGCAGAGCCAGGGGCCCATCGTCCTGCTCATCTGCATCTGGTTGATCTGGCGAGCCTGGGATCGCATCGACGACACTTCCTCGAGCTCGCCGCAGCCGCTCATCGGATGGCTGCTGGTGGCGATCGCGCTGCTTCTCTACGTCTTCGGACGCTCGCAGCGAATCCTCAGCGCACAGACGCTGTCGGTCATCTTCCTGCTGCCGGGACTCGTGCTGCTCCTGCGCGGCCCGCGTCAACTGCGCGCGGCTGCCTTCGCGCTGTTTTTCATGATCTTCGTGATTCCGCTTCCCGCGACAGTCGTGGACGCGATCACGCAGCCGTTGAAGCTGGCGGTCTCGAGCGTGGCAACGTCCGTGCTCTATTCGGCGGGATATCCCATCGCACGCACAGGCGTCATCCTTCAGATCGGGCAGTACCAGTTGCTGGTAGCCGATGCCTGCTCAGGCTTGCATACGCTGTTCTCGCTCGAAGCGATGGGGTTGCTGTACCTCAACGTCGTGCGTCACACCTCGTTGATGCGCAATATCGTGCTTGCCATCCTGATCGTGCCGATCTCGTTTGCTGCCAACGTCATCCGGGTGATGGTGCTGGCACTGATCACCTATCACTTCGGTGACGAAGCCGGGCAGGGCTTCCTGCAACATCAAGGCGCCGGCATGGTGCTGTTCATGACCGCCCTGATCTTCATCATCGCGACCGACAGCGGCCTGCGCTGGCTGGCGGACCGGGCAAGTGCGAGGCAGCAGCATGTCTGACCCGATCCTCACCCGACGCGCGGCCATTGCCGCCATGCTGATGGCCGCCAGCGCGGCAGCCGGCCAGGCCATGGTGCCCACGAAGCGGCTGGCGCTCCTGCGCGGGCCGTTCAAGCTGCCCGACCTCGTGCCCGCGACGTTTGCTGGCTGGCACATGGACGAACGATCCGTCAGCGGCATCGTCAATCCGCAGACCGAGGCGCTGTTGAACAAGCTCTACAGCCAGATCCTCGATCGCGTCTATGTGGACGCCGAAGGCCACCGCATCATGCTCTCGATCGCCTATGGTGCCGACCAGGCCGACGACGATGTACAGCTCCACTATCCCGAGGTCTGCTATCCGGCGCAGGGCTTCCGCGTCACGAACAACCGGACGGGCGTGCTGAACCTTCCGGAAGGCGATGTGCGGATCCGACGCCTCGACACCCAATTCGGCGACAGCCGCTTCGAGCCGGTGACATATTGGACGATCGTCGGCGACCAGCAAAGCTTGAGCGGCTGGGATCGCAAGATGTCGGAAATCCGTCACGGCTTGCGAGGAGAAATCGTCGACGGCCTCTTGTTGCGCGTGTCGTCGATCGATCGGAATTTCGAGCAGGGCTTCGATGTTCAGAACGGATTCATTCGTGACTTTGTGCGCGCCTTGACGCCTGCGGCAAGACGGCAACTGGTCGGTCTTTCCTAGCCAGTTCGAACGATATGCGTGTCCCGGGGCTTCGTGCCGCTCGTTTCGTAACGACGCTTTTGCTCACAAACATCGCGTTGTGCGCTGCAACAAGCCTGGGTATGGTCGGGGCGACCGCGCTGCCTCACGCGATCGAACGTTGTGCATCCTTTCCAGACCTTGCGGGCGATACCAATCGCTCAGCGAGTCGGATTGGTGAATGTGCCGTTGCAATCCCTTGCTTTTTGCATTCACTTACGTCCCTGGGCCAGCCGATAGACAGTGCATCGCAGCACATGTCATCGGGGTTCGCCGTTGACGAGGATTGGCTGCGGCTTATCCCGACTCCGGTAAATTCAATGGCATTCAATTTCTTCAGCGACATTCGCGTCTCGGCGGTTGCGCTCGCGATGGGCGCCCTCGTCAGCGGCTGCGGCGGCGGCGGTTCCTCGGACTCCGAATCGACCCAGGCCAGCGCCGCCAATGCATCGACTGCCGATGCCTCAGGCAGCGTGTCGACCGCTTCTGTGGGTACCTCCACGGGTACGCCGAACGTCGATCTCGCGAGCTCGCCCGCGACGACGGTCGACTCGACCGCCACGTCGCAACCCGAGACGGCGTCGTCGAGCGCGGGCACCGCAGACGCGCTTCCCACCGTCGTGGCCTCGGCCACCAATCCCACATCCACCATCAAGGTCGGGATGCCCGTGACGACCGCGCCGATCGCGCCGGCACCGGCACCCGCTCCGGCCAACTCGACGCGCTCTGGCGCCGGCCTGAACCTGGGCAGCCTGGGTGGCGGTTCGCCTGAAATCCCGGCCATCGACCTGATGAAGCGCTCCAGCCCCTGGCTGACGCAATGTGGTTGGGCCAACGCTGGCTGCAAGAATTTCGCCGCGGGCCAGAGCGGCTGGGACACGCTGGAAGAAGCCAAGCTCGACCTCGACGCCCAGGGTTGGGTCAAGAGCTTGCCGGCCGATAGCGATGCAAACGTCAAGTACCGGTATGTCACGACCACGGTGTCGGCAGGCGCCGTCGCTGACGGCCTCTATGTGGTGAAGTACGACGGGCAGGGGACGCTCGGCTATTCGGGAGGCGCGGCCAAGGTCGCGTCCAAATCGACTGCGGGTCGTGATGTCGTGCAGTTCACGGTCGCCAAGGGCGGCTTCTTCCTCTCCATCAACGCAACCACTGCGTCGAACTATGTGCGCAACGTTCGCGTGTACCCGCCTGGTGGCGCTTGTGCGAACGACTACTCGACCCTGGCGGCGGACGCCAGCGCCTGCGGCGGCTCGAAGGGCGCGTTCGTCGCTTTTGAATCCTTCCCGGCCACCAAGCCGTGGTACCCCCAGTTCATCACGGACGTGAAGGGCTTCCGCACGTTGCGTTTCATGGACTGGATGAACACCAATACCACCTTGATTGCCGACTGGGCCAACCGTGCGCTGCCGACGGACCGGACCTGGGCCGGCCCCAATGGCGCGCCGCTGGAGACGATGATCGACGTGGCCAATGAAGCCGGTGCGGATCCGTGGGTCAACATTCCTCCCCATGCGACCGACGACTACGTTCACCAGTTCGCCCGCCTCGCGCACCAGCGGCTGGCATCGAACCTGAAGCTGAACCTCGAATACGCGAACGAACCCTGGAACTACGGCTTCCCCGCCACCAACTGGATGATGACCCAGGCCAAGGCGACGTGGCCGACGCAGGTCGCCTCGGGCGCCAACGTCTACTACCTCGAACTGAATTGGTACGCGCAACGTCTGGCCCAGGTCTGCACCATCGCGCGCCAGGAGTTCGGCGCCGATGCATCGCGTGTCACCTGCATCGCCAACACCCAGGCGGCGCTTTCCAACATGATCGATCAGACGCTCGCCTGCACCTATGCAGCGCCGGCACTGGGCAAGCCCTGCGGCAAGTTCTTCGACGTGGTCGCCATCGCGCCGTATTTCGGCTACTACATCGGCAACCCCACCTATCGCCCGACCATTGCGAGCTGGTACGCCGATGCTGACGGCGGCTTGACGAAGCTGTTCGAGGAAATCAATGGCGCCGATCCGCAGGGGCAACCGATGACGGCTCCCCTTGGTGCGCAAACCAAGTTCCTGGCGGGCGCACGCGGCATGTCCAAGGGCTGGATGGTGGCTGACAAGGCCGTGGCGGACAAGTACGGCTTGCCGCTGTGGGCCTACGAAGGTGGCCAGCACCTGCTCGCTCCTCCGGGCGACGCCGATGCGACGTTCCAGAACCTGATCGTGGCGGCCAATCGCGACCCGCGCATGGCGACCGCCTACCAGCAAGACCTTGCGGATTGGAAGGCAGCCGGCGGCCAGACGTTCAGCTACTACAGCCACGTCGGCATGCCCAGCAAGTACGGCCTGTGGGGCGCCAAGACCACGCTCGCCGACAACGACGCGCCGAAGTGGAAGGCCCTCGTTCAAGCCCGCGACGGTTCCGCATGCTGGTGGTCGGGCTGCTGAAAGCCGGCAACAGGTTGGTACCGAACGGGGCGTCCTCTGACACGGGGCGCCTCATTGATCGGCTAGACTGCGTTTCATCTATCGCTTGATGGTGCGCATCTGGTCTCACGACAAGGCGGCTTCGGCCGCCTTTCGGCATTTTGCGGACCCCGGCGCAACTCAACCGAAGCAAACCGAGGTAGACCCCCGAGATGAGTGAGCCCGCTCCGTTGCTGACGACGCTGCTCGTGAGTTTCAACACCCGCCACTTGCTCACGCCATGCCTGGACGCGTTGGCCGCCGCCCGCGCGCCGCTCGGCGAATCGCCCGTCGTCGTCGTCGACAACGCGTCGGCTGACGGATCGGCGGAGTATCTCGAGCAACACCATCCGGACGTCAAGCTGATCCGTTCGGGCACGAACCTCGGCTTCGGCCGCGCCAACAACCTGGGGCTGCCGGAGGTGCACAGCAAGTACCTGCTGCTGCTCAACACCGACGCTTTCGTCCAGCCCGACGCATTGACGAAGACGCTGGCTTTCATGGAGGCGACACCGGGCTGCGGCATCCTCGGCGTGCGTCTCGTCGGCCGAGACGGCGACCTGCAACCCAGTTGCCGCTTCTTCCCGACCCCGTACAACACCTTTCTTGCCCGCACCGGCCTGACACGCTGGTTGCCGGCCACCCGCATGGTCGACGACATGGCATGGGCACACGACGAAATTCGCGAATGCGACTGGGTTCCCGGCTGTTTCTATCTGATCAGAACCGACGTGCTGCGCCAGGTCGGGCTGTTCGATCCGCGCTACTTCCTCTACTACGAAGAGGTGGACCACTGCTTCGCGGCGAAGGCCGCGAATTCGAAGGTGATCTACTACCCGCACGTCTGCGTCGTCCACATCGGCGGCGAAAGCGCGAAATCCCTCGGCGCCATCAGTGCCGGCGGACGACAAGTCGAAGTGCTGCAGATCGAGAGCGCCCAGATCTACTTCCGCAAGCAATTCGGACTGGCCGGGCTGCTATGGCATCTGTTCCTGGAGGAACTGGCCGATCTGGTCCTGATCGCCAAGGCGATGGTGCATCGAAAGGGATGGCGCGAGATTGGCTATCACTTGCGCAGGATGGGCGGCACGCTGGCCATCGCCGGGCGCACGCGTCTAGGCCTCCAGGCCACCCGCTGAGATGGCCTTCGATCACATTCGCGCCGACTTCCGGGCACATGGTCGGCAGATCGGCGCGCAAGGCTTCTGGGCGCTCCTGGTCTACCGGTATGGCCGCTGGCGCTACGGCATTCGGCCGGGTTGGCTGCGCAAGCCGTTCAGCCTGCTTTATCACATCCTGTTCAAGTGGGTGCAGATCCTGACCGGCATCGAGCTGCCTTGCGAGGTGGAGCTCGGCGAAGGGTTCGTGATCGACCATTTCGGCGGGATCATCATCAGCGGGTACGCGAAGTTCGGCGCAAATTGCCGCATCCGCAACGGCGTCGTCGTTGGATTGAAGAACGTCGATGAACCCATCGCCCCGGTCATCGGCGACAACGTCGACATCGGTTCCGGCGCCAAGGTGCTCGGGGCCATCCGCATCGGCAACAACGTGCGCATCGGCGCCAACGCAGTCGTGCTCTGCGACGTGCCCGACGATCACGTGGCCGTCGGCGTGCCCGCGGTGATCAAGCCGATCCGGGCGCGCGCATGAGCGACTCCGCAACGATGGCAGCCGACAAGCCCTCTCCCCTGCGTCATCGGATCGCGAGGGCGGGAAGCTGGGTGCTGGTCGGGCACGTCGTGACGCAGGGCGTGCGCCTGGGCACGAATGTCGTTCTCGCGCGACTGCTCTCCCCGGATGCGTTCGGGCTCATGTCCGTGGTCTACATCCTCGTGATCGGCATGGCGCTGTTCTCCGACATCGGGATCGTGCGCAGCGTCGTCCAGAGCAAGCGCGGCAACGACCCCGCGCTGCTGGACACGGCCTGGACGATCCAGGTGATCCGCGGCCTGGGCCTCGGCGCGGTCAGCTTCATCGTGGCGGGCGCCGTCGCGCTCGCGGCCTATTGGGGATGGTCGTCGGGACGAACGGTCTACGGCGACCCCCGCCTGCCCTGGATCGTGGCTGCTTTCTCGTCAGTGGCGATCCTGGGTGGCTTCGAGTCCATCCGGATCGGCGTCGCGCGCCGCGACATGCAATTGCGTCTCCTGACCAAGATCGACATCGTCAGCCAACTGGGCGCGGCGGTGGCGATGATCGGACTGGCTTGGTACTTTCACTCGATCTGGGCCCTGGTGGCAGGTGCGGTGATCACCGGCGCGATCCGTTGCGGGATGGGGCACCTCGTGCTGCCCGGCCACCGCGAGCGATTGCGCCTGGTGCCCGACGCTGCGGCCGAGTTGATGGGGCACGGCAAGTGGATCTTCCTGTCGTCGATCCTCGGGTTCATCGCCGTCAACGGCGACCGCCTGATGCTGGGCGGCCTGATCGACAAGCAGTCGTTCGGCCTCTACTCGGTGGCCTTCATGCTGGTGAATGTCCTGCAGGTCGTCGCATCGACGCTCTGCATGAACGTCGCCTATCCGGCGATCGCCGAAGTGCACCGCGAACGCCCGCACGAGATGGGGGGAACGCTGAAGAAGTTCCAGTGGGCCTATGACGGCCTCGTGGTGTTCCTGGCCGCGACGCTCATCACCGCGGGCCCGGCCATCATCCATGTTCTCTACGACGTCCGCTACGTTGGTGCGGGCTGGATCATGGTGGTGCTCGCCGTTGGTGCCGTCGGCACGCGCTACCAGATCGTCGAGCAGGCCTACCAGGCCGTCGGACGCCCGTCGCTCGTGACCCTGGCGAACTTCCTGCGCCTGATCGCGTTATGCGCCGGCATCCTGCTGGGCCATCGCTTCTGGGGCGTCGAGGGGGCCATCTTCGGCATTGCGCTCAGCCAGTTCGCCGCGTGGCCGCTGGCCTGGTGGTTCAAGGCACGGACGCGTGCCTTCAACTGGCGCTCGGAAGCCGCCCTCATGCCGGCGCTCGCCGCTGGCCTGGCGCTTGGTTGGGTCGTCGCCCGCGCACTCGCATGGCTCCTGCCCGCACACTTCTTGCATTGATGCTTTCATGACCGCAACCTCACCTTCATTCGGCGTTCTGACGTTGGCCACCTCCAGGGACTACTTGAAGGCCATCGGGCTGGCGCTGTCCGTCCGGGCCAGCAACCCGGGCGTGCCGATGGCGGTCGCTTGTCCGCCGAATGCGCGTCACCTGCTGGAGCCCTACTTCGACTACGTCATCGACGAGCGTCCGGGCCTGCGCGGGTTCGTGCACAAGGTCTACCTCGACCAGTACTCCCCCTTCGAGGAGACGATGTTCTTCGACTCGGACGTGCTCGTCTTCAAGCCACTGCAGCCCTACATCGACGTGTGGCGCAAGCACCCGTACACGGCGACGGGACGCTTCATGTCGACTGGCAAGAGCGCGTTCGGCATGGATCGCGCGGACATGTTGCGCCAATTGGGCAAGAAGGAACTCGTCGTCATCGACGGTGCGGGCCACGCCTATTTCCGCAAGCCCGATTGCGGCGCCATCTTCGATGAAGCGCGTGCGGTCACCGCTCGCCACAAGGAGATCATGGGCCCGATCCCGTACGCGGACGAGGACGTCATGGACTACGTCCTGACCAAGTTCGACATCCCGCCGATGCCCAAGCCGGATTTCTTCTCGCGCCACATCAGCGGAAGGCCGGGCACCGTGAAGATGGACGCCGCACAGGCGTACTGCGAGTTTGTGTTTCAGGATACCGGCGAGCCGATGCGCCCATGCATGATGCACTTCGCCGCCAACGAGGCCGCCTTCGCCTACCACTGGCAGATCCACAAGTTGTTCCGCAAGTTCGATGTCAAGGAGACGGGCCTGCTGGCCAGTGCGCTGCACGATTTCTACGAGCGGTCGATCCGCCTTCGCCTCTATGCGGTGAAGAGGCGGCTGCTGAGGCGATGATGGCGGTCGCAGCAAGCTCTTCTGCGAGGACCGGCGAGCATCGGACGGCGCTCGATGGGCTGCGCGCGTTCGCGATCCTGGGCGTCATGTTCGTGCACGCGGGCGTTCCTGGATTTCGCTCGGGCTGGATCGGCGTGGATCTCTTCTTCGTGTTGAGCGGATTCCTCATCACCACGCTTCTGGCCATGGAGTCGTCCGCCTCGGGGCGGATCGCCTACGGGCAGTTCATGGCGCGGCGCGCACTGCGGTTGATGCCGGCCTACTTCCTGTACGCGGCCTTCGTCACTGCGTTGATCTGGTGCTGGCAGGGCAGCGTGCGCACGGAAAACGACGGCTGGACCGCAGCCAGCTTCACCGCGGCCCTCTGGACCTACACCATCAATTTCGTGCCGCAAGGCGGTGTGTGGAACGGCCAGGACCTGACCGTTCACCTGTGGTCGCTGGCCGTGGAGCAGCAGTACTACCTGGTGTGGCCCATCGTCGTGGTGGCGCTGCACGCGCAGGCCTCCTGGTTGCGCTGGGTGGCCGTGGCGCTCGCCATGTGCGCAACCGCGAGCTTCATCCTGGCGCCCCACGGGTTGTACAAGAACGACATGCTCTACACGCGCGGCTTCAGCCTCGTCGTCGCCTCGGCGCTGGCACTCTGGGCGGTCCGACGGCCCGGCGCGGTCGCCTGCCGTGGCGTCAATCGACTGGTGGACGCCGCGGGCGCTGTCTTGCTGGCGGCGCTCTTCGTGTTGCCCTACAAGCCGGGCTGGAACGAAGACCAGACTCGCGACCTGTTCATTCCGCTGCTCGTTCCCATATTCGCCCTCTGGGTTGCCCGGCTCTGGAATCTGCCGTCAAGCGGCTGGACGCGAACGCTCTTGCAGAATCGTGGCCTGGTCTACATCGGAAAGATCTCGTACGGCATCTACCTGTATCACGAGGCCGTGCGGGTCGCAGTGTGGTACCTGATGAAGCCCGCAATGAACGGCTGGTCGCCCGCGTCAGGATTCGTCGTTCGATTGATGGTCTACGTCGCCATCAGCTTCGTCCTGGCCGCGTTGAGTTATGAGCAGTTCGAAAAGCGCTTTCTCCGCTTGGCAGGCCGCTTCCGTCCGCCGCGCGCAGCCACCCCGAGCGCGACCTGATCCGCGGGGCACGCGCGCGAAGCATCGCACGGCCGGTTCAGGCGGCCGCCTTGCCGCTGATCGAGGTGTCCAGCCGGGCGACAAGGGCGCGTCCCAGGTCGACGGCCCAGGCTTCGAGCGTCCGCGACGACAACCAGGCGACGCCGATCGTGCAGACGGTGGTGGCGACCAGCCCGAGGCCGAACCCCGTCAGGCTGGCCGAATAGGGAAGCCAGTGCGCGAGCACGTCGATGACGGCGAAATGGAACAGGTAGGCCGAGAACGAAATCCGGCCCAGAAAGGCGACGAAACGCCATTCGAACCGCCGCAGGACAGTCGCCGTGAACAGCAACATCACGAAGACCTCGGCCCACAAGCCGGGGCGCGTCGGCCAGCCAAGATGTTTGCCGGCCCATGCGATCAGCATCCACAGGGCGGCAACGAGCACGACGGCGCCCACTCGGGGCTTGGGGAATGAGAAAAGCATCTCGAACAAGGCCATCGCCAGGAGGAAGATCGGCAACTGGGTGAGCAGCGAGTAATAGATCACCGTGTCGTCGACGGCGAAGTGGTGTTCGAGCACGAATGCGCAGGCCGTGCACACGACGTAGAGCGCCAGTGCCGCCCACAGGCGCTGCGACGATGTCGCCAATCGCCTGACCATCAGCGGAAACAGCACATAGAAGCCGGCCTCCGCGGCGATGCTCCATCCACCGGGGACGACGAGGTTGATCGCATGCGCGGAGAGCCCGTGGATCAACAACGCGGTCAAGACGACGTCGCTGGCTTGCGCGGGCTCGAGGTTCGACATCCCGAACTGGCGCCAGAGCATGTAGAAGACGATCGCGAACCAGAACGGCGGAGCGATCCGGCACAGCCTGCGAATCAGGAACTTGCCCGTTTCCCAGCGCTCGTCCTTGCGCGCCGCCCACATGTAGCACATCGTGACGCCGCTTACGATGAAAAACAGTTGCACGCCGTTGTAGCCCAGCAGCGCGACCTTGCCGACGATGCCAGGTGCACCGAAACGCAACTGGACGTGGAAGATCACGACGAGGGAGATGGCGAGACCGCGCAGCGAGTCCAGCCCGCGCAGGCGTCGATTCTTGGCGGGCGGAGCCTTGTCGTCGGGGTCGAGTGGGTTCATCGCGGGCATTGCAGGCAAGCGGCAGTCTACATGCGCCCGCTGCAAGGCTCGGCTGGCGCGACATGGAGCGCAACTTGCTTCGCGAACACTTGTCCGCAGGCGCAAACGTGGCCATGACCGTGGCACCGGCGGTGGGTACGGCGACGATATGATTTGAAGCGATCGCCGCACTCGATGCCTGCCGTTCATGAATGAGACCGTGCCTTGCCGCGGCGTGCACGCCCCTGGCGACACGGCTGGCTAAGCGAGAATGCGGGCTCGCCGAGCGACGTGGCGCCACCATTTTTGCCGCAACACAGGGTTCGGCTCGAGGAAACCAGTTGATTTACGCGCTCAAGTTGCTGTTGCCTGTGCTGATCGTCTGCGGTCTGGCATGGGTCGGTCTGCGCAGCGCCTTTGCGCCGTTGCTCGCCAAGAGCGAATATTCGCGGGCCTGGTCGGTGATGCTGGCCGCGACGCTGGTCGTCTTTCTTGGCCACTCGACCATGCTCTACGCCATCGGCATCGCGGTCGTCGCCCTGGTCGGGCAGTCGTGTCTTGGCGGGGGGATTCGCGGCAAGCTCGCGGCCTTCATGCTGCTGATCATGATCCTGCCCCCGCTCACCTGGCAGGTCGGCGGGTTCGGAGACATCAACTATGTGCTGGGCTTGACCGGCCCGCGCATCCTGGCCCTGGTGCTGCTGTCCGGTCCCGCGCTGACGCTGCTGGTGGATCGGCGAAAGAAGCGCGAATCCTGGGTTGCGCCACTCGACCTGATGGTCTTCGCCTACCAATTGCTGAAGCTGGTTCTGATGGTGCCGCATGCGACGACCACCGGCCTGCTGCGCATGGTGGTCGAAAGCGTCCTCGACATCCTCCTGCCGTACTACGTCGCTTCGCGCGGCATCCGGTCGGAGACGGATCTGCGTTTTCACCTGTCTCATCTGGCGCTCGGCTTCACGTTCGCGGCCGCGGTCGGCTTCGCCGAATACTTCGCGAACCGCAATTTCTATTCCGAATTGCAGTGGATCTACGGCTACAAGTGGACGCTCACGATGACGCTGATGCGTGGCTCGCACCTGCGCGTGGTCGCTGCGACGCCCCAGCCGATCGTCCTGGCATTCGAGATGATCTTCGCGCTCGGTGTGTGGACGTATCTTCGCGGCCATGACTGGCGCCTTTGGTCCGTGCGGGGTGTCTATGCCCTGCTTGTCGGGTGCCTTGTCTTCACGTTCTCGCGCGGCCCCTGGATCGGCGGCTTCGTCTTCGCGTTCTGCTTGCTGGGATTGCGCAAGCTGACGGTGAGGGCGTTCGTGTCGTTGTTCCTGGCGACTCTCGTGGTGGGCGTCGTCATGAAGGTGGTGGGGGCGGATCAGATCGTGATCAACGCCCTGAGCCTGGTCTTCGGATCGTCCGAAGCCGATCTCAGCTCGATCAACTACCGCAGCGAACTCCTGGACACGGCACTGGCCCTGCTGCGTCAAAGCCCGTGGCTCGGGGTTCCTGACTACGCCTCCCAGATGCAGGCGTTGCGCCAGGGCGAAGGCATCATCGACCTGGTCAACAGCTATATCGCGATCGCGCTCGACGCCGGCGTCATCGGACTGGCGATCTACATGCTGCCGTACGTCCTTGCGTTTCGGCGCATGGTGCGTGTGCCCGGGCTGGCGTTGCGCGAACCGGGCGATGCGAACGCTGGCTGGTTCACGGCCATTTTCCTGGCGATGATCATTGCGCTGTTGGCGACCATCTTCACGACGTCCACCTTCTTCACGATGCCGTTCCTGCTGGTGATGCTCATCGCCTTGCCCATCGCCCGCCTGTCGATGACGACCGAGAACGTCGACCTGCCCCTGGAACTGGCGCCGAGCCAGGGCCACGGCGTGGGCGGCCGCACCCTGATCAACCGATGAGCGACTCCGTCATGCCCGGGCGGTCCGACGACTCGAGCTACGGCATCGTCGTGATCGGCCGCAATGAAGGCGAGCGGCTGCGTCGTTGCCTGGCCTCCTGCCGGGGTGCTTCGGCACTCGTCTACGTCGATTCGAATTCAACGGATGGATCGGTCGACGTCGCCCTCGGCTTGGGCGCGGACGTCGTATGCCTGGACATCAGCAAGGGGTTCACCGCCGCGCGAGCGCGCAATGAAGGCTTCACTCGGATGATGGCGCTTGCGCCTGGACTCGCGTTCGCGATGTTCGTCGACGGCGATTGCGAACTGTTCCCGGGCTGGGTGGATGCGGGCCTCGCGTTCCTGCGAGATCACCCGGATGTGGTGGCCGTCTGCGGCCGTCGCAGGGAGCGTTACCCGCAAGCTTCCGTGTTCAACCAGTTGTGCGACATCGAATGGAACACGCCACCCGGCGAGGCGCGGGCTTTCGGCGGCGACGTCGTGCTGCGCACGGGTGCACTGCGCGCGGCGGGCGGCTATCGCGACGATCTGATCGCAGGTGAGGAACCCGAACTGTGCGTTCGCCTGCGCGCCGCAGGTGGGCGCATCTGGCGACTCGAGCGCGACATGACGTGGCACGACGCCGCGATCACGACATGGACCCAATGGTGGCGCCGCAACAAGCGCTCGGGGCATGCGTTCGCAGAAGGAGCGGCCCTGCACGGCAGCCCGCCTGAGCGCCACTTCGTCCCCGAGACGCGACGCGCGGTGCTCTGGGGCGCGGCGCTCCCGATCGCCATCCTGGTACTCGCCGCGGCCGTGTCGCCATGGCTCCTGCTGCTGTTCGCCGTCTATCCGCTGCAATGGCTGCGCCTCGGCGTCCGATTCGCTCGGGCTGGCGCGCCGATGGCGTGGGCGCATGCCGCGTTCCTCCTGATCGGCCGGTTCCCCGAGGCGCAAGGGGCCCTCAAGTTCTGGCTTGGGCGCTTGCGCGGACAACGGAGTGCGATCATTGAATACAAGTGAAACGCTCGTGGCAGCCCGCGTTTCCGCGGACGAAGCTGACTGGTCGCGCGAGACCAAATCGTCGATCGAATGGCACCCGCCGCGCTCGTTGCTGGCCAGTATTCGCATGTACCAGCGCCATGCGGCGCGGCGCGGCGCGTTGCCCCTCCTCGCGCGTCGTTTCGCCGTGTTGCGGCATCGATTCTGGAGCATCGTCACGGGAGCCGACATCCCGCTGAACTGCCGTCTCGGAGGAGGGTTGCTGATACCGCATCCGAACGGCATCGTCATCCATCCCGACGCCTCGATCGGCGTCAACTGCCTTGTCTTCCAACAAGTGACGATCGGAGCCGGCGGCCGTCCAGGCCTTCCGCGCATCGGCGGCCATGTCGACATTGGCGCAGGCGCCAAGATTCTCGGCGGCGTCGTCGTGGGCGACCATGCGCGCATCGGTGCCAATGCCGTGGTGCTGGATGACGTGTCCCCGGGCGCGACCGCCGTAGGCATCCCTGCGCGGATTCTCGGATCGAATTCATGAAAGTCGCCTACTTCATCAACCAATACCCG
>FSVG01000783.1_pt1 | contig 14724 bp, 10 predicted proteins | sample 1637511 | NCBI WGS metagenome assembly FSVG01 (sample SAMEA3914816, study PRJEB12502) | metagenome | biome: forest; material: soil | place: USA | collected 2011-09-16 | depth 0.3 m
CAACCTGATGACCGGCGCCTTCACGCGCCGCGACGGCCGCGCCGCGGTCGCCGCGACGCTGGACAAGGTCTACACCTACTTTCCGCGGCTCAAGGTCCGGCGCGCCTCGCAGGCCGCCTACACCTCGGGCGGCGAGCAGCAGATGTGCGCGATCGGGCGGGCCCTCATGGCCGACCCGAGCATGGTGCTGCTCGACGAGCCGTCCATGGGCCTGGCGCCGCAGATCGTCGAGGAGGTCTTCGAGATCGTGCGCGACCTGAACCAGCGCGAAGGCGTCACCTTCCTGCTCGCCGAGCAGAACACCAACATGGCGCTGCGCTACGCCGACTACGGCTACATCCTCGAGAACGGCCGCATCGTCATGGACGGCGCGGCCGCCGCGCTGCGCGAGAACGCCGACGTCAAGGAGTTCTATCTGGGCATGGGCGGCGGCGATCGCCAGAGCTTCCGCGACGTGAAGAGCTACCGGCGCCGCAAGCGCTGGCTCACCTGAGGACGCGACGATGACCTCCCACGACCACTACGACGCGCTCGAGACGCGCGCGCCCGCCGAACGCGAGCGCGCGCTCATGCACGCGCTCGCGCGCCAGGTCGCGCATGCGCAGGCCGAGGCGCCGGCCTTCGCGGCCAGCCTGGCCGGCATCGATGCCGCGCAGGTGAACACGCGCGCGGCGCTCGCCAAGCTGCCGGTGCTGCGCAAGAACGAGTTGCTGGAGCGCCAGCACGCCCCCGACGCGCCGGACCTCTTCGGCGGCCATGCGACGCTGGGCTGGGGCGCGGTCGCACCGGCGCGGCGCGCGCTGCGCGTGTTCGAGTCGCCCGGCATGCTGCACGAGCCGGAGGGTCGCGGCGTCGACTACTGGCGCATGGCGCGTGCGCTGCACGCGGCGGGCCTGCGCGCCGGCGACCTGGTGCACAACAGCTTCAGCTACCACTTCACGCCGGCCGGCGCAATGATGGAGAGCGGCGCCTTCGCGCTCGGCTGCACCGTCTTTCCGGCCGGCACGGGGCAGACCGAGCAGCAGGTGCGCGCCCTCGCGGCCTGCGGCTCGAACGCCTACATCGGCACGCCCAGCTTCCTGAAGATCCTGCTCGAGAAGGCCGACGCGCTGGGCATCGCGTTGCCGGCGCTCACCAAGGCCTCGGTCGGCGCCGAGGCCTTCCCGCCCAGCCTGCGCGACTGGCTGCTCGCCCGCGGCGTGGTGGCCTACCAGAGCTACGGCACCGCCGACCTGGGCCTCATCGGATACGAGACCGAAGCCCGCGAGGGCTTGGTGCTGGACGAAGGCGTGATCGTCGAGATCGTGCGCCCCGGCACCGGCGACCCGCTGCCCGACGGCGAGGTCGGCGAGGTGGTCGTCACGACGCTGAACCCCGACTACCCGCTGATCCGCTTCGGCACCGGCGACCTCTCCGCCATCCTGCCGGGCACCTGCCCGACGGGCCGCACCCACAAGCGCATCAAGGGCTGGCTCGGACGCGCCGACCAGACCGCGAAGGTGCGCGGCATGTTCGTGCACCCGTCCCAGGTGGCCGAGATCGGGCGCCGCCATCCGCAGGCCGGCAAGGCGCGCCTGGTGGTCAGCGGCGCGATGGCCGAGGATCGCATGACCTTGCTGGTGGAGATTGCCGGCGCCGACCTCCAGGCACACGATGGCCTGGCGGCGCGCATCGCCGAGACCGTGCGCGAGGTCACCAAGCTGCGGGGCGAGGTGTCGCTGTGCGCGCCGGGTAGCTTGCCAAATGATGGCAAGGTCATCTCTGACGAGCGGGACTACGGCTGAGCTTTCAGCTTGGCGATGTCCGGCCAAGAGCTTCGCCGGGCGGACCCGTCGCCCGGCTCATGGTCGCGCGTGCTGTCAGCCACGCTCCTGGCATTACCTGCGCCGAGCTGAGATTCATTGCCGGTCAGGTCGCGGACGCGAGGCTGTGACTCCAGCCCCCTTCGCCGCCTATTTGGAGGCTCGCTTCCCGGTATCAGACGAAGGTGAATGCGCCTCCTCGAAGTCCCTCAACCCAACCAGGTTCTCGACCGTGATTCCTCCATACCCGACCTTGACGTAACCCTCTTTTTGAAGCGTCTTCAAGGCCGCGCTGACGCTCTGTCTGGACAGGCCGACGAGTTCACCGAGCTCGCTCTGCAACAACGGCACGTTCGCCGTCATTCGAGGATATAGACGAGGATTGAACCAGGTCGACAGCATCCTGGCCACGCGAGACAGAGGGTCCTCGAGCCTGTCGATTTCGACTGTCGAAATGAATTGAGACAGCCTCTCGTTGAGAGAGTTGATGACGATTCGATTGAACTCGACACTCGTATCCAATAGCCACCGAAAGGTCGAGCTCGGGATGTGGATGAGGCGTGAGTCGCGCATGGCCACGATGTCATAGCGGCGCAACTCCCGCTTGATGACCGCGCCCTCACCAATCCATGCGCCGCGGGAGACTCCCGTGAACAAGGTGACGCGCCCCGTCTTGCTGACCACCGTCACCTTCAAGACGCCCTCTGCAACTCCAATCCAGGATGTCGCAGGATCTCCAATTCGAGACACCACGTCCCCGCGCTCGTGCTTGGTCTCGTAGGCGTCAGCGAAGACCCTCTCACGGTACGGCGTCGGCAAATCATCAAGCCACTCGACCCCGTGAAGTACCTCGGAGAGGGTCTGCTGCCTTCGAAGGACTGGCTTCACGATCTAGGTGCCATGGAAACGACGTCCGAGTGTCACAGTACCGGACTCGCAAGACAAGGGTGTTCCCACAGAAGCTTCGCGCAGCATGAGGGAACTCTATAGCGGCTCGGCAGTTCCCGGGGCCGTGTAGTTCAACCACGTGGAGGTGAGCGGCGTTTGTCCGACGCCCGGCTGCGAATAGTCGCAAACACCCGTAGCAAAGACGGCGCTCAACCTCGCGAACTGCGCGTCTGAGATGCCAGGGTACTGAGCGCGATCGAGCGGGGTCAAGACGCACTTCACGACGTCGTTCGCGATCGACTCTCCGGCCACCATGCGTGGATTCGAGTTGACAGGGTAGATCGATCCGCACTGGCTTGCATTGTCCGGGGTGATCGCTTCGGCGATGAACTTGTTGTCAGGCGCGTAGCAGCCTTCGATCAGCGTGCTCGGCTTGTTCGCAACGATCTTTGCGGAAAGGCCAGGGTAGTCGCGCGTGTCGGACATCACGCTCGTGAGCCACTGATCCATGGACTTGAGCATCGTGACTTCATAAGTGCCCAACGATGCAATTCCGTCCGTGACGACGATCACCTGGTTGGCCGAACTGCCGGTCGCCTTTTCGAGTCGCGCTCGAGACGCCAAAGACCAGAATTCCGAGTGCACGTCGACCACCGATGCTGAATTGAGTCGCCAATCGATGATCGCGACACTGGCCAGATTTTGCATCTGGTTGATGCGCCCGTATCCATATGCCGTGGCCAGCGCGGCAGCCGATGCCGTCGTCCGCTGCGCTTGAAAGTTGCCGTCGCCGTCGTACCCGCCCGCCAATTCGTTCAGCTGGACGAATTGCTCCGCGGAAATCCCTCCGGCCGTGAACGCCTTGAGGCCGTATTGCACGCCTACGTTGTCCCACGCCCTGGCAGCAAAGCCGGTCGCTGGATCGACACCGAAAAGATTGACCTGATTGCTATAGAGATCGCACCGCGCACCGCTCCGGTTGGTCACCGCGTTGTAGACCAATGCATCGGGAACCACCGCAGGACAGTTGTTGGGGTCGACCAGGCCGCCGACGAACGCATTGAAGACGATCGGCCGTCCCGTTCTGGTCGCCAGCATCCAATCGGGTGAGAAATAAGCCTCCCATCCAATGCTACCCATCGGTCCGGCGCCGGTGCAGTCTTGATAGGTATCGAAGCCTGCCACCGCCGTCTTTTGCGCATCGGTCCACGTCGCCGTACTCAAGCCGAATGCATGGGAAAGAAGTGAGCAGTCGGTCGCCGGCAGGACGACCGATATCAGGTCCGGAAATGAAACGGTCGGGATGATGCCGTCCAGGATGCCAGGATAGTTGCTCGCGATAAGGTACTGCTGCATCGAACCGCCCGAGCCGCCGTAGCCCATCGTGTACACGGGGATGCCGAAAGTCTTGATGAACTTCTCCTTCACCATCGACGCGGTCTCGGCCGAAAGCACGTCGTTCGCGTTGTTGCCGAGGACGTTGAGAGTCGACGAGACGACCGAGTAGCCTTGAGACAGCATTCCGCCGTCCAGTACGCCGCCCGTGAAGGTGCCTTGACGGTACCCGGCCGCAGCGTTCCCGCCGAAGGCGAAGACCACTTTCCGGTTCCAACCCTTGTAAGTGGCGACCGGGCTCGGTGCGGATTCGGTGGTGGGATCGAAGAGCGTCGCGAACTGGTAGATGCCGCGATTCAGCACCCCCGTTTCCAGCCGGACGATGTAGTTGACGGTGCGTCCGTCGCTCGTCGTCGTCTTTCGGACGTCAGCGGGCAACGCAGTCGCCGAAGGCATCACCTTGAACGTGCCGGTCGTAGGCATGTAGACGTAGACGATCTTTGTCGGCGCGTTGCAGTTCGCATCGACGGGCGCGCCCAGATTGGTTCCGTCAGGCAAGGTGAAATCACTCGTCTGACACATCCACGGTTCCTGGTGAGGGCCCGAGAAGATGGGGCCGTTCGCGCCGTGATTGACGAGCGTCAGAGGGCTTGATGTCCCGCCGACATTCACGTTGAGCGTGTTCATCCCGACCTGCAGTCCAGAAACCAGACCAATCAGAACGCCCGGCGCCGATTGCGTGAACTGACTGGTGATGTCTATGCCACCCAAGGTGATTTTGGAACTGGCGTTGGACCGGGGCACATCCACGCGCACCAGGGCCGAGTTCCCGCTGACCATGTCCGCTCGACTGGAGACCACGGTAACCGTCGCAGGCGGAGGTTTCGAGTCGCTTCCTCCGCAGCCGGCGAACGCCAGCAGTGCGGCGAGCAGCGCCCCATACCCGATCTTGTGAGTGCTCTTGTGCATGATTCCTTGTCTCCGTTTTCCCGTCTATGTCCGACGTTCTATGTGCAGCCATTGAATCACCCACCTCCGAAATGAAATGTCAAGCCATCGACACTCTGCGAAGGACAAACCCGTAGCGGGAGGGCACGCCCGACGACTCTCCAGTCAGGGCGCGAAGCCAACGAGCATCGTCGGGCCTTGCCGAAGAACTCGCAGTGCGTTTCGCAGACGTCCGTTTCCACGGCGCTGCCGCTGTGCGACGCGCACGTCGCGGGCCCACAGCAGGCTCGCAGGTCGTGCCGGCGACCGGCGACCGCGAGGTGGCACGACCGGCTGAGCATGAGGCCACGGGGCGCGCCGAGCTCGCACAGCTGAAGCTGAAGGCAGGCCCACCGGCCGCATGAACGAGGCGGCAACGACGTTGATGCGTGCCGGTACATCAAAACGCCCGCTAAAAAAACAGGCGAATTGTCTGGCTACCGACAAATGGTTCGCACCACCCGCTCTAGGATGAATTCGACGCGTCCGGCAAATCAGGCGCTGCAGTGCCAGAGCGTCCGTGATCAGTCCCACATCGATAACAGGAGGCACCCATGGAGACAAGACATTCCCGTACCCTTCGCGCGGCATCTGCGTTCGTCACGGCCGTTGTGCTCGGCCTTGGCTGCGGCGCGGCCGGAGCAAAACCCGACAAGGACGGGCGCGACCTGGAAATTCGCACATTGTCGAATGACGCCAACCGCATCTCGGGGGGTGATGCGCTGGTCGAGATCGTGCTCCCGCATGGAACGGACACAAGCAACGTGCGGGTCGAATTGAACCAGCGGGACATCACATATCAGTTTGCGACCCGAGAGAACGGACGCTTTCTCGGTCTCGTGAATCAACTGAAACTGGGCAAGAACAAGCTCAGTGCGAAGGTAGCGGGAAAGCCAGCGGAGAAGCTGACGATCACGAACCATCCTATCGGGGGACCGATCTTCTCCGGGCCGCAAGTGCAGCCGTGGCTCTGCGAAACAGTGGCCGCTGGCCTTGGGCCCGCCAAGGATGCACAGTGCAACGCTCCGACGAATGTGGGGTTCTTCTACCGCTCCACGAACGCGGCGACGCCGGGCTTTCTGCCCTACGACCAGGCGAATCCACCGACCGACGTCGCCACGACGAAGACAGACCGAGCGGTCACCGTGCCGTACATCGTCCGCGTCGAGAGCGGCACACTCAACCGTTCGATCTACACGTTCGCAGTCTTGGCCGACCCCTCGCAAGCCGTGGCGCCGTGGCTTTCGCCTCGCGCCTGGAATCACAAGCTCTACTACCTGTTCAGCGGCGGCGCGGAACCAAAGCATGATCAGGGCCAGCCGACCAGCGTCTTCGACGATCTGGCGCTGTCTCGCGGTTTTGCGGTCGCCACGACCTCACGCGACATCCTGCAAAACAACTCGAACACGGTGACTTCGGCGGAGTCGGTGATGATGCTGAAGGAGCACATCGTCGAGACACTCGGCGAGATCCGCTACACGATGTCGATGGGTGCGTCGGGGGCGTCGATACTCCAGAATCTGATCGCGAATGCGTATCCCGGTCTGCTGAACGGCATCCAGCCGTTCGCGACCCTGGCGGACCTCTGGACGACGAACACGGAGGCACAGGACTGCTCCCTGCTGCTGCGCTACTTCACGTCGACGGCGCCGCGGCTCTGGCCCGACGTCGTGCTGCAGAACGCCGTGATGGACAACGCGAACGAACTCCCGGGGACGTGCCGAGCCATGACTTCGCCGCCTTACTCGGTCGACATCGGCTGGATGAACCCGACCTCCACCAGCTGCCTCGCGAACGTGGTGGGCGGTGGCGGCCCGAATCCGCAGCCGTGGATGTACGACCCCGTGACGAATCCGACGGGCGCGCGTTGCACGCTTCAGGACTATCAAGTGGCGATATTCGGAAAGCGTCGGCAGGACGGTTTTGCGAATCGCCCGTATGACAACGTGGGCGTGCAGTACGGCCTGAAGGCGCTCCAGGCGCGCAAGATCACGCCTGAACAGTTCGTCGACATGAACGAGAAGGTAGGCGGTCGTGATATCGACTGGCACTGGACGCCGCAGCGCAGCGTGGCAGATCCGTTCGCGCTCGAGGCGGCCTATCGCTCAGGCCAGGTCAACCTGGGCGGCGGGATGGCCACGGTGGCCGACGTAGACATCGGCGCCTGCGCTCCCAACTATCCCTCGCCGACGGTCAACTCGAGCCTCCATAGCTGCTTCCACACCCCCGAGTTGGTCGCCCGGCTCGTGAAGACGAACGGGCATGCAGACAACCACGTGCTCTTGCAAGACGCGCCGCCGCAGGGGGCCACGCCGGACGTGACGGGCGACCTGAACGGCGACCGGGTCAGTTCGTTCGACCTGCTGGATCGCTGGCTGGCAGCGGTCGAGGCCGACACGTCGCGCAAACCGCTGGCCGTCAAGGTGGTACGCGACAAGCCGGCGGATGCGGTCGACGCATGCTGGATCTATGGTCAGAAGGTCGTCGACCCGGCGGTCTGTGCCGCGGCGTTCCCCAGCTACGGCGACCCGCACATCGGGGCAGGTGCCCTGATCGACGATGATGTTCTCAAGTGTCAGCTCAAGCCGCTGCGTCGGAGCGACTACGCCGTCAGCTTCACAAGCGCTCAGTGGGCTCGACTGCAAAGTGCGTTTCGGAGCGGCGTCTGCGATTGGACAAAGGTCAGCGTCGGATACACGCCGGCCGTGCCATGGCTGAGCTTCGACAAGGAGCCGGGTGGACGACCACTCGAAGCCGCACCGGTGTCGAAGCCAGACGACGGCCACGATGAGCGCGATTGATCACGATAGGCGTGGCGGGGTCACGACGATGGTCACGATTGGTCTTTCAGGATGAGACGAAGCCGCGATACCGTTTCCCGGCTTCTCTTTCTCTTCCAGGTCGTCCTCGGTGGAACTGGCAATCGCGCCGTGATGACAAGGTCGCAGCTCGCCATGGCGCTTTATTTTGTCGTGCGTTGATAGAAAGGCGCCACCACGTGCGACGCCGTCCAATGCGACGTGCCAAATGCGCGGCGCCAGGTCTTGCGGCCACGACAACTGGGGGAACTTGCCAGGAGTGCCCGATCAGCGGGCGACCACTGGATGGGTGAGGAAGACGAAGTGAGCCGCGTTCAGGAGGAAGTGCGTCACGGCGCTCGCCTCCACCTTGCGCGCCTTCGCATACGCAAGTGCGTTGGTGACGCCGCCCAAGGTTGCGAGCAGCACATAGTGCAGGCCGCCGGCCGCGTGCGCCGCACCGAAGACGATGGCGGACACCGCCACGGCCACCGCGTGCAGCCAGCGCCGGTGCGAGCGCTCGGCGGCGCAGTGCATTTCCTCCTGCAGCAGGCCACGGAAGAAGGACTCCTCGGCGATGCAGGTGAAGAGCAGGTTCGACACCAGGATGACAGCGGTCCCGGGCGGCAGCCTGGGCTCGAAGCGCACGTAGCCCATCGCGACCGCCGCGCCCACCGTGACCGCGGTGCCGACGACGCCGATGGCCAGCGTCGGCTTCCAGAACCGCCGGACGTCCGCGACGCTCGACACGCGCGGCACCAGGAGCGCGAACAGCAGGAGGCCGGCACTGACCTTGCCGACGTTGAGGCTGGAAATAGGCGATGTCACCTTGCCGACCCCCGGCACCGCCTGGATCGACAACGCGAGCGCGAGCGCCGCGAACAGCAGGATGAGCACGAGCCTCGCCGGCCCGCTGGCACTATGGGCTTCCCACGCGAGGCCGAGCAGGAGGGCGAGCGCGACGAGTCCGCCAGGCGTCACCGCGCCGGCCGCCACCGCGAGTACCGTGGCCAAGACGTAGAGAGCCAGCCACGGCAGGATGCGGACCTCGCCGACGCGCGCGCAAGGAAAGCAGACAGCGCAGATGGCCAGTGGGAACAGGAAAAACGAAGGAATCATCTTCTGGCGCGTTCGACGCCCCTGCTGGTCGTGACACATTGGAAGCAGGGTCCGAAGCACCGCACGCCCCCCGACGGGTTCCACGCATTCCCCGCGCTTTCGTCCTTCTGGCGCTCGCCACGGCGTTCTTCCCGTTCGAGCTGGCGCGCCGGCCCGACATGATCCGGGTGGGCAAGCCCGCCGGAATCAGGAATCCGTGCAGGCCTGCGCGCTGACCTCCAGGACGTTCTTCTACTTGGCGGCCGAGATCGTCATTTCCCCGACGGTCACGCCCAAGTCGATGCCCTCGCCGCCTCCAGCCAGCGCCAACGAGACCGTGCCCTTCGTCAGCACCTGCGCCGATCCTGACTTGAGGACGCCGGCATGAACTTCCGTCTGCGCGTACGTGCCGACGACGTCGTCGATCGACAGGACATCCGTGAATTTTCCCACGCCGTTGTCGATCTGGGACTTCCCGACCGTGGCGCCAATGCTCCGCAGCTTGATGGTGACCGCCTTTGTCGTTCCGTCGGAACAAGTGACGGTGCCGCTGCCGTTGGCGACCTTGACCAGGGCCGACCAGCCCTTGACCCGATATTGCAGCTTGCAGTCCAGATCGGCCGTGCCGGCCATGGACTGGCCGGCGGCAACAGCAAGCAGGGATGCGCACGTCAGCAGACGCGCAGCGCGATGTGCAAGGCTCTTCAAGATTCTCTCCTTGTGGATGGGTAGTTGGCGGCGATGACAGCGCTTCCATGCCAGCCGAATGGCGTCAAAACTCCGCTTGAAGAATTAGAGCCGCGAGCGTCTGCCTCGTCATCCATCCAAAGGCGCATGTGGAAATCGACCCGATGTCCTGGTCGACTGGTGATAGCCCTGCGATGCGCGGACTCCAGACCGCCGAAATTGATCCCGGGAGCGGAACACCGGGTCGACCGCTTCGCAGCGGTTGCTGCCAGAGCGACGCGCTCCGCCCACGTCTGCTCTGCGGTTCTCAGCAGTCGCTAGGCCGGCCGCGCTACGACTGTCGGCTGCCAGATCGCGCGCCGCTTGCTATCGAAATAGCCACGGCTCCAGAACTCGCCGTCGTGCCTCGTAGGCTCGTATCGCATCAGCGCGCTGCAGAGTCAGCGCGATCTCATCGATTCCGGCGAGCAGGCAACGCTTGCGAAACGCATCGATATCGAAGCCGACCTGCTTCCCGTCGGGAAGCGTGACGATCTGCGTCACCAAGTCGATGTGCAGCCGGAAGCCTGGTTGATCCGCGACCGCATCGAATAGGAGATCCACCGTGGCGTCGTCCAGCACGATGGGCAACAGGCTGTTCTTGAAGCAGTTGTCCAGGAAGATGTCGGCGAAGCTCGGTGCAATCAGGGCGCGAATGCCATAGCCGTGCAGCGCCCAGGCCGCGTGTTCGCGGCTCGATCCGCAGCCGAAGTTCTCGCGCGCGAGAAGAATCTGCGCGCCACGATATCGCGGACTGTTCAACGCGAACTCCGGATTGATCGGCCGCTTGCTGCAATCCTGACCGGGCTCGCCGTGATCCAGATAGCGCCACTCGTCGAACAGGTTCGGTCCGTAGCCGGTCCGTCTTACGGACTTCATGAACTGCTTTGGAATGATCGCGTCGGTGTCGACGTTGACCCGATCGATGGGTAGCACGAGTCCGTCGAGTTTGGTGATGGCCTCCATCACGACAGTCGCCTGAGGTCGACGATGTGGCCGGCGATCGCAGCGGCTGCGGCCATCGCAGGGCTCATGAGATGTGTACGACCTCCGGAGCCCTGCCGGCCTTCGAAGTTGCGGTTGGAGGTCGATGCGCAGCGCTCTCCTGGCTGGAGCCGGTCTTCGTTCATTCCAAGACACATAGAACAGCCCGGTTGGCGCCATTCAAAACCAGCTTCGAGGAAGACGGCGTCGAGCCCCTCCGCCTCGGCTTGTCGTTTGACAAGCCCCGATCCAGGCACGACGAGGGCCTGCTTGACGTTGGGCGCGACGTGTCTGCCTCGTGCCACGGCCGCCGCTGCACGAAGGTCCTCGATGCGGGCGTTGGTGCATGAGCCGATAAACACCTTGTCCAGAGCGATGGACGACATCGGCACCCCAGGCTCAAGTGCCATGTAGTCAAGCGCTCGTCGCATGGCTTCGCGCCTCGTTGGCTCGGCTTCGCTCGACGGATCCGGCACCCGCCCTTCGATCGGGCCGACCATGTCCGGGGAAGTTCCCCAACTCACCATGGGACTCAGCGTCGACGCGTCGAATTCCACGGTCTTGTCGAATTGCGCGAACTCGTCGCTCACGAGAGTGCGCCAATATGCGATTGCTTGGTGCCAGTGCTCGGCATCGGGCGCGAACGGTCTCGCCCGCAAATAGTCGATCGTCTTATGGTCGACCGCGACCAGCCCCACGCGGGCGCCGGCCTCGACGGCCATGTTGCACAAGGTCATACGGCCCTCCATCGAGAGGGCGCGTATCGCCTCTCCCGCAAACTCGATGGCGAAGCCCGCAGCTCCGCCAGCACCGATCCGCTGGATGATGGCGAGCGCTAGATCTTTCGCGGTCACGTCCTGTGGCAAGTGGCTGTCGACTCGAACGAGCATCGGCCTCATGCGACTCATGGCCAGGCATTGGGTCGCCAGCACATGCTCGACTTCGGATGTTCCGACACCGAATGCAAGCGCGGCAAAGGCGCCGTGCGTGCTGGTATGCGAATCGCCGGCGACCACCGTCATGCCTGGCAACGTAGCACCCTGCTCAGGTCCCACGACGTGGATGATTCCCTGTCGCGGGTCCTGCAACCCGAACTCCGTGATGCCGAACGTCCTGCAGTTCTCCGCCAGGAGATCCACCTGGATTCGCGAGAGCGGATCGGCGACCTCATTGCTGCGCGACGTCGTCGGGACGTTGTGATCGGGCGTGGCCAGGATCGTTTCGCGTCGCCAAGGCTTGCGACCCGCCAGCCGCAGGCCCTCGAAGGCCTGCGGGCTCGTCACTTCATAGACGAGATGGCGATCCACGTACAGCAACGTGGCGCCATCGTCGTTGACGTCGACCACATGCCGCTGCCAGATCTTCTCGAACAGAGTCAGCGCGGTCATATGGCTTCTACGTCAAGGCCGCCAGCGGCTCGGTGACCAGCACCTGCGCCAGCTCGCGCAACTTCGCCTTCTGAATCTTGCTTCCGTTCGCACTGGCCGTGGCGGGGAAGCTTTCCAGCGCGGCGACCCGGATCGGAACCTTGAAGCTGGCCACGAGGCCTGCGCAGTGCGCCAGAAGCGCCGCCTCGTCGAAGCGGGTGTCCTGCTTCGGAATGACGAACGCAACCGCCTTGAGACCAGCCGGCGTCTCCGCGCACACGACCTGCGCCGCGTCCACGTCAGGGTGCTTCTGCAAGACGTCTTCGATCTCCACCGGACTGACCATGAAGCCCGAGAGCCTGAACGCGTCCCCCAGCCTGCTCATGAAGATGAAGCGCCGGTCCGACAACGTGTAGCCAAGATCGCCGCTGCGAAACCATCCATCGGACGTCATGGCCGCGGTTGTGGCGTCCTCGTTCTCGAAATAGCCGACCATGCCGCTCGGGCCCTTGAACTCAAGTTCGCCAGGCGAGTTGTGAGCGACAACGAAACCGGTCTCCGGATCACGTGCGCGAACTCGCGCTTCCGACGACACCAGCGTACCTCCGCCGACGACTCGATCAGGGAGCAGCAAGTTCTTGTCCTGAAGCGCGAACAGCCCCTGCATTTCGGACGATCCATACAGCCCCACGAGTTTCAGCCCGCGTTCCTCTGCCTGCCGCGGGAAGTCCGCCAATACGGGCGAGAACGCGGAGTATCCGAAGAAGTGAACGCTCGGAAATGGAATCGGCTCTGGCCTGGAGTCGAGCATCTGCGCGAACATCTCGTCGGTCGCGTTCGTGTGGGTGACGGCGTGGCGGCGCACCGCCGTTGCGGCCTCGACCGCGTTGAACGTCGGGTACATGATCAGCGGCCGGTGCGCCGAAATCGCCGCCATCGCGTTGCAGAAGCCGAATCCTCCGCAAAGTGGCACCGTGATCAGCACCTTGCTGTCCGGATTCACGTAGCCATAGCCGGCCGCCGCGTCCGCCGCGTGTCGCACCAGCGCTCGCTGGCTATGCACGACGAACTTCGGCGCCTTGGTGGTTCCGGAGGTCGTGAACATCAGGCAAGGACTGTCTGGCCGCGAGTCGTCATCGGTCAGCGGCGCCTCGTCGAGGAGCTCGGCATAGGGGATGACCGCCTTGTCCTGGATAGGTGCGCGCGCACCGTCGACCTCCGAATAGGCGACGATCGCCTCCAGTGATCGGAGCACAGAAGCGTCGCATCCGCTGAGAATAGCGTCGAAGTCGATGCTACGGAATCCCGGCCAGTACACGAGCAATCGACAGCGCGACCGGCTAACGATGTCGGACAGCTCGTGGCTCTTGAAGCGCGTGTTGACGGCGATGCAGGTCGCACCGAGCCGCGCGCATGCGAAGAAGAGCACGAACCACGCGGGAACATTCGGAAGCCACACTGCGAGCCGATCTCCCTCTCGCAGGCCCAGGCGGCGAAGTCCTTGTGCGACCCGCATGCTCTCGCGGTGGAGTTCGGCATAGGCAACAGGTTCGTCTCGATAGAACAGCGACCCTTGCGCTCCACCGATGAAGGTGGTCAACGTCTCGGCGTTCATGGAATTTGCTCCGAAGGAAGAAAGCTGAAGCCCGCCGCGTTGCGTCTGACAGTGCCGCAATGTGGGCGCGCGAAATGGGCCGGCGCCAGCAGGCTTCCGTGTCGCGCGCAATGGTGCAGGATGCTCAGCCGAGTGCGTCGCGACACGACCGGGTCCTCGCAAAGCGCGCTGTTCCACTCCGGGTGATGGATCTGCAAAGGGTGATGCACCACATCGCCAACGAACATCGCTTCCGCGCCGTTGGAATGGACGCGCACCGCGATCTGGCCTCTGCTGTGGCCGGGGACGGCGACGAGATCAACTCCGTTCGCGATCGACTCGTCTCCTTCAACGAACAGAGCTTGGCCGGCTTCGATGATCGGCAGGATGCTGTCCAGGAAGATCGCGTGCTCGCTAGAGCCTGGTTTGGAGATGCCGAATGCGGGGTCCAGTGCCTCGCGTTCCAGGCGCGGAAAGACATACCTCGCGTTGGGAAAAGTCGGAACCCACCGCTGATCCACCAGTCGCGTATTCCAGCCGACGTGATCGACGTGGAAGTGCGTGCAGATCACGAAATCGACATCTGCGGGAAGCACGCCGGCTTCGCCGAGCCGCGCGATCCACGGCGTGTCCAGGTCGTTGACGAGTTTGAACGTCGGTCGACGCTTGTGGTTGCCCGCACAGGTGTCGATCAGGATGCGAAGGCCGTCCCTCTTGACCAACCAGCTGTGGATGCTGATCCTGAAGAGATCCTTCTCAGGCACATAGAAGTTCGGCGTCAGACACTCTTGATCTTCCTGCGCCTTCGCTCGCCGCCAATCCGGAAGCAGAGAGCTCCATAGCTCGAGCTCAATCTCATGGACGCGGGAGACCTCGAAATCTCCCACGCGTAGCATCGCCGTCATCAAGTCTCCGTTGTTCCTGCGGCTTGGAGCCGTCTGAGCGACAACTCTATTTCGCAGGGCACTTCACGTAAACTGATATGTTTTTATGCACCGAAAGCTTTCTTGCATCGCGTCGCGGGTTGCGGCGATGCACCGAGGCACCAAACGAGACACGCGCGATGGAGCGCCGGCGCGGGCCTAGTGTCCTGCCCCATTAATTCGTAGGCACGAAAAGTGCTCTGCATGAGGCATCCTTGGAGG
>FSVG01000281.1_pt1 | contig 14710 bp, 12 predicted proteins | sample 1637511 | NCBI WGS metagenome assembly FSVG01 (sample SAMEA3914816, study PRJEB12502) | metagenome | biome: forest; material: soil | place: USA | collected 2011-09-16 | depth 0.3 m
AAAACGAGTTGGCAGCAGGCCGAAAATGAATCGCCGGCGGGCCGAAAACACGTCGGCAGCAGGGCCAAAGCCCGCGAGCGTAGCAGAATCGGAACATGGATTATCTGATAGGCGACCTCCAGGGCTGCTGCGACCCCCTCGAGGAACTGCTCGCCAAGATCGATTTCTCGCCCTCGCGTGACCGCATCCACCTGCTGGGCGACCTCGTCAACCGCGGCCCGCAGTCGCTGCCGGTGCTCAGGCGCCTCGCCAGCCTCGGCGACGCCGCCGCCTGCCTGCTCGGCAACCACGACCTGCACCTGCTCGCCGTCGCCCACGGCGTGCGCAAGCCCGGCAAGGGCGACACGCTGGACGAGATCCTCGCCGACCCGCGCCGCGACGAACTCCTCGACTGGCTGCGCCACCGCCAGCTGGCCGCCGAGGTCTGCGGCTGGCTGGTGGTGCACGCCGGGGTCGTGCCGCAATGGACGCCCGACGACGTGCTCGCCTACGCCGGCGAGGTCGAGGCGCTGCTGCGCTCGCCCGACATCGCCAGCTTCCTGCCGGTGATGTACGGCAACGAGCCGCGCCGCTGGGACGAGGCGCTCGAGGGCCCCGACCGCTGGCGCTTCATCGTCAACACCCTCACCCGCATGCGCCTGTGCAGCGCCCACGGCGAGCTCGAGCTGAAGAAGGAGAGCGCCGGCGAGGCCCCGCCCGGCATGCTGCCCTGGTTCGGCCACCCCAATCGCCTCACGCGCGAGACCCGCATGGCCTTCGGCCATTGGTCGCAGCTGGGCCTGGTCGACACGCCGATGCTGATGTCCATCGACACGGGCTGCCTGTGGGGCGGCGCGCTCACGGCGGTGCGCGTGGACGGCGGGCGGCGCGAGGTGATCCAGGTGAAGTGCGCGCAGACGCGCGACCCGGGCTGAGCCGCCTCGCTACAATCGCGGCTGCGCTGCGACCTCGCGCACCGCCAGCCCGCTGGCCGTTCGGGTCGGCGCGAATCGACAAGGAAGCGTGGCAGAGTGGTCGATTGCAACGGTCTTGAAAACCGTCGGCCCGAAAGGGCCCGTGAGTTCGAATCTCACCGCTTCCGCCAATCCCGAAGGCACCACCTCCCCAAGGTGCCTCCCAGCCTCTCGAACGTGCCAGGTCTTGCCCGGCAACTTCGAGTGCCAAGTGAACCGCGAGTCATCTGGCGCCTGCGACGGCCGAGCCACGCATCAATCGTGGTTCCGCATTGCTCGTTCCGCACGCACGATCAGCCTGGCTGATTCGCGAGACGGACCAATTGGCTTGGCCGCGGATGGGCGACGTGACACCGCAGTGAGTTCGTGCCGCGCCGCAGGGCTCATTTCTAGAAGCGGTAGTTCATGCCACCCTCCACGCCGTTCGGGTGGAAGCCTACGCGGGCGACATTGCCGTCGAGGTTGCCGCCGTCGAGGAGCGAGTAGTTCGCATTGCGGTTGTTGAGTACCTTCCCCGCAGTTGCATAGAGGAGCGCGTTGGACGTCAATTCGTACCAGTAGCTGACTCCATAAAGCGTGGCGTCTTTGTCCAGCAGCGACTTGTCGTTGAGATGCGTCCAGCCTGCGCTGATCTTGCTGCGTCCGATCGGGACGAGCACGCTGACTCCGTAGCCGCTTGAACTCGAAAGAGTCTTGGTGACGTTCTGGTAATTTCCGCCGGAGATCGTCCCATGGATGAAATCTCCAAATACCCGGAATAGACCAAAGTCGTAGTTCGCTGCCAATTGATAGCCCTTCTTGGTGGCTATCGCGGTCTCCCCCGCAGTCACGAAACTGGCATTTTTCAGGTTCCAGGTCGAGACGGCGGCCTGGCCCTTCGCGTACGAATAGACTCCCGTCAAGTCGAAGCCCTGACCGGATCTTGAATTGATCGTCGTTGCGCCTGTCACGACGTTGTCGTGAGTATTGTTTTCCGATCCCGTGGAGTAGGTGAATTGGCCGCGAAGATTGGCGACTTGCGGGGTCGACCAGGCGATGGAACTGTTCAATCTGGTTGGCATGGCACCAACGACTGGCAACAAGGAAGTCAGATTGCCATACAGTCCGTCGCCATGGGCACTTCCGATGGCACCCATCATGAAGTATGAGCCGGCGTATTGACGGCCAATCGAGATCTGCCCGAAACCAGCGTCGATGCCGGCCCACATCTGACGCGAGAAGATTTGAGAGCCGGTACCGAGCGTGCCCCCCGAAGATGGCGTGGTGACGTTGGTACCTGTCGCTGGCGTGGCATTGCCCGCCTCTCCCGTATCGAATTGCACGCCCGCTTCGGCGAGTGCGGTCACCTTCACCTGGCCGACGGCAGACGTCACCTGCGCACCCAGGCGCGAGTTCGAGAAGCCGCCGGTACCCTCCAGGCGGGTCTTGGGACCATAGCCACTGTTTGCATGGTTGATCGACACGTCGGCGATACCGTAGAACCTGAATTGCGGCGTCCCCGGGTTGTCGGGTTTCGCCGGCACAGGAGCACCGATCGCCGTCTTTTCACGATCTCGAAGCTGCTGCTGAAGCTCCGATGTGTCGGTCGGAGATTTGGGGGCTTCAGCCTGCTTCGCAAGAAGTTGCTCGATCAACTTGCGCTGGGCAGCCAGCTCTTGTTTCAGCGCCTCCACCTCTGAATCCACATCGGCGGCAAGTGCCGGCCCTGCCCCTAGCAGGACCGTCACGGCCACGGCGATCATCGTTTGCTTTCTCACGGTATGTCTCCTTCATGTACAAGTCAGATTTGCGAGGAATGACCAAGTGCAGCTCTTCGTTCTCCCTGATGAGCTTTGTTCGACAAGACTGCGGCGCCGCGATGCGCAAGGCTCGCGTCAAGCGATCGACGGAGCGGTTCCTCCCGATTCACTCAGGGCGTGCAAGCGCTGAACCGCCGCTGGCTTGCGCGCCGGATACCTTGTTCATCGCGAACAGGGCCGCGCAAGCGATCACAGCCGGAATTCCGATCAAGGCGAACATGACCGGGAACCCCATTCCGAGTGCGACCATCCACCCGCCTGCAAGCACGCCGACGAACGAGCCGATCCGGCCGATGCCCGATGCCCAGCCGACGCCCGTCGCGCGGTTGGCGGTGGGGTAGTACGCCGCAGCCAGCGCATTGACGCCGACCTGGCCACCCGACACGCAAAAGCCTGCACCGAAGACAGACAGCATCAGTGCCGCGGTGTGCCCGGCACTGCTTCCAATGAGCGCCGTGAACCCCGCCGCCATCAAGTAGGCGATGCTCAGCACGCGCGCAGGCTGGAACCGGTCCATCATCTGACCGATGGCGATCGCGCCGACCGTTCCGCCCGTCTGGAACATCGCGGAGACGAGAGATGCCTCGATCAGCGACAGGCCGGTCGATTTGACGAGTGTCGGCAGCCAGTTCGACAACAGGTAGATGACGAGCAGGCTCATGAAGAAGGTCAACCAGATGAGGGCTGTTCCTCGTCGCAGGTTCGCATCGAACAAGCGGCCGACAGGCGAGCCGGCAGGCGCCGGAGGCGTCGTCCAGACGACCGACGAGAGGTTCTCGAGTGGCGCGATCCGCCGCAATATGCGCCCCACGCGTTCCAGGTCGGCTCCGCGCATCACGAGATAGGTCGCCGACTCGGGCAGAGCGAGCATCAGGAACGGCACCAGGCCCAGCGGAAGCACCCCGCCCAGTACGAGAACCGGCCGCCAACCCCATTGATTGACGATGTGGGCCGCAAGGACACCGCCCAGTCCCGAGCCGAGCGTGAGCCCGCAGAACATCGCCGTGACGAGCACCGACCGGTGCCGTCGAGGCGCGTACTCCGAGCTCAACGTGACCGACATCGGCATCGCGCCACCGAGCCCGATCCCGGTCAGGAAGCGCAGCGCTGCCAGCGTGGGCGGCGAGTCGGCGAGCGCGCAGCACAGGGACGCCACGCCGAAGAAGGCGACGCTGACCAGCATGATCGTCTTTCGGCCGTATCGATCCGCGAGCGGCCCGAAGAGCAGGGCTCCTATCGTCAGGCCTGCCAGTCCCGCCCCGAACAGCATTGACAGTTGGCTCGTGGTGAGCTGCCATTCGGCGCGGAGGGCCGGTGCGATGAACGCGATCGAAGCCGTGTCGAAGCCGTCGACGGCGACAACGCAGAAGCAGAGCAGCAGCACGGCCACCTGCATCCTCGAGACCTTCTGGGCGTCGATGAAGCTCTGCACGTCGATCTCGCGAGGCGATTTCATGGGGTGTGCCTCCACGGTCAGACGAGAGGGCGCACGCCGAAGGCGACGACGCGATTGCCCGACCCGTACGAGACAGCGCCGGCGTTGCCGACGGGCAAGGCCGCGCCATCGCGTTTCAGGCCTTGCGTCCCGCCACCGGTGTCGGCACTGGATCCCGTCTCCAGCGCGAACAAGGCGCCGGTGCCGCGGCCCTCGAGAGATGCTTCGCAGCGCGCCAGCCCGCAAAACGCCAACAGCATCCAGAACGCAAGGGCGAGCTTTGCCCTGGCCGCAACTGATCGGACCATGATGTCTCCTGGTTATGAACGCATGTCGCGGCACATGAGGCCGCTACCCGCACTGCCCGCCGGCAAGCTGCGTGATTCATGCTTTACGTTCGTAAAGTATATTGAATCACGGACCGATTGCAAGAGAAATCGATGCGCGGCGCTGCAACTCCCGCGCACGCAGGCTTGCTCCGAATCGGCGCGAGTGCTCGCGCAACGCTCAACCGGCCTTGGATACAGGCTGCGCGGGCACGTTCGCCCGGTTCGCTGCCGCGGCTTCCCAGCCGCCAGCCAGCGCGCGGATCAGGACTATCGCCGCGCCGTACCGGGCGCCTCGCACCTGCACCGCGGCGCGCTGGCCCGGCAGCGCAGCGAATCGTCTATTCGAAGCTGATCGCCTCGCGGCCGCCGGTCGTCTCGACCAGCCCTGTGGAGACTATCTTGGCCTTCGCGAATTCGATGAAGGCACTGACGGCACGCGGCAGCTGGCGCCGGCTCAGATAGACAAGATAGATGTCCAGGCCCTTCACGTCATAGCCTGGCAAGACCTGAACCAGCTGGCCACTGCGCAAGTACGAGGCCGTCATCATGTCGGGCAGCAGCACGATGCCGAGACCGGACACCGATGCCTTCAAGAGCACATGCGCCGCGTTGGCGCAGACGCGACCCGTGACCTGGACTTCCGTCGGGCCATCGGGCCCCTCCAGGCGCCAGAAGGTTCGCCCCGTCGGCGGTGGCGCCGTCAGGCAGTCATGCAGGGCCAGTTCGTCCACCGACGTGGGAGCTCCGCGTGCGGCCAGGTAGGCGGGACTCGCGACCATGAAGGCGCGGTTGCTTCCGATCCGACGTGCCACGAACGTGGGCTCGGAGACCTTGCCGGCGCGCAGTGCGACATCGATCCCTTCGGCCACGAGATCGGCGCGCGCATCGTTGAGGACGAATTCAAGACGGACCTTCGGATAGGCTTCGAGAAACTCCGTCACCCAATCCATCTGGAACCAGTTGAAGAAATCGGCCGCGGCGGCGACCCTGACCTTTCCGCTCGGCAATTGACTGCCTTCGGAGAGTTCGGAGGCGGCCGCGGACAGCGCCTCCACTTCGCTGGCGCATCTGGCGTAGAACGCTTCGCCTGCATCGGTCAACGTCAGCTTGCGGGTCGACCGATGAAAGAGGCGCAGCCCGAGTTGCTCCTCGAGCTGCTGGATGCGCCGGCTCGCCGTATTGGACGGCATGCCCGCTCGCCTGGCGGCCTCCGCAAAGCTTCCAGCCGCGACCACCTGCACGAACAGGGCCACATCATTCAGGTCGACCATCTCGTCCCTCCGTGCAATGGCATTGCGCGCATCCGAATCGATCGCGGCGACGGGCCCGTGCGCAGCATGCAGAAGACTCGATTTCATGTGCACGACGATCCTACCTGCAATCCCCGCGAGGCGGGGTGGCCAGTACCCGGGCGTACCGCGCGGAGTTCATTCATCCACGAGGTGATGCCATCGGCATGGCCGAGTCATGCGCCGGCACGCGCCTCGCGACGGATCGGCGCCGACGCGTCGAGATCCGAGCGAACGCATTCGGCCGCGCAAAACGTGAAATCGAACTCGGGAACCGCCAGGCGGGACCCTCAATATCCGACCGACGGCGCCGAAAAGGAGAGAGCCCGACCCCATTGCTCCTGTCCCGATGCTCGCTATCGACCCCGCCGCCATGATGTTCACGAGCGTGCTCGTGAGCCTCGTGACGATGCTGGTCCTGCTCCTGTCGCCGACCGGCGCGGAGCAGCACGAAAGCATCCGGCTGTGGGTGGCGGGCGATGCGCTCGGCATCGCGGCGCGGCTGGTGACGCTGGGCCTGAGTGACGAGTCCATGCTGGTCACGCACGGCCTGGAGGCGTTCAACGCCGCGTTGATCGTCGGCGCCGCGGTCCTGCATGCGCTGGCGCTGCGCTCGACGCTGGGCCAACCCACCCGCCGCCATACCTTGCTGGCGGCCCTGGCCGCCGCCCTCTGCTGCGCCTTGCTCGCGGCCTCCATGGCCCATGCGGCCGACAGCATTCAGGTGATGCTCGTCGGCATCCTGGTCGCCGACAGCTGGACGGCCCGCATCGCGATTCCCTGGCGCCGGCGCTCTCGTGGCGCCTTGTTGATCTCGATCGCGATGGGCATCTTCGCCCTGATGACGATCGCGGCGATCATCCAGATTCGATTGACGCCGCCGCAGCAAGCGCCTCGAATGCCGCCGCTGGCGGGGCTGTTGATGGACATGCTGACGTCGCTGGCGTTCACGATGGGATTCCTGATGACGCAGTTCGAGTTGCTGCATCAACAGATCGCCAAGCTCGGCAACACGGATCCGCTGACCGGCGCACTGAATCGACGCGGCTTCATCCAGAACATGCGTGCCATCGGCGGCGACGGCGCGGCCATGCCCCTGTCGCTGGCCATCTTCGACCTCGACCACTTCAAGCGCATCAACGACACCCTGGGTCATTCCTGCGGCGACGACGTGATCACCGGGTTCGTCCGGCGCGTGCAGAAGGTGACGCGCAGCACGGATGTGCTGGGCCGATGGGGCGGCGAGGAGTTCGTGCTCCTGATGCCCTGCACCGGTCCCGTCGATGCCCTGCACATGGCGGAGCGCGTACGCGCCGCCGTCGCGGCCACGCCGCTCGCCGCGCGCGCTCCTTGCGTGACCGTCAGCGCAGGCATCGTCACCCACACCGTGCCTGCCCTCGACAACTGGACGGACGAACTTCTCGCCCGCGCCGACGCAAGCCTGTACCGCGCGAAGCAGGCGCGCAATTGCGTCGTCGCATGGCGGGAAGGCGCCGTGGCCTCCGTCGCCGCGTCCGCCGGCGAGCCCGGGCCACTTGCTCCCACCAGGGTCGAGTGCCCGGATCCCGCTTGACGGGGCGCGATGTTCGCCGCCTGGGCACCCCCCGCCAACGACGGCCCTATCGCACCATGTGCTTCTCGCTCCCGACGATCGTCAATTCGACGTACGTCGATCCGTTGTGGCTGCGATCGGAAAAGTGGACCATGAACCCGCCCAGGTCCAGGGCATGCAGGCTCTCCAGGGCGTGGACCAGCGCCTCGGGCGTCGGCGACTGTCCCGCCAGTTTCAGGCCCTCGACCAGCACCTTGGCGGAGACGTAGCCTTCCATGTGGTTGTACGTCACCTGCATTGCCTGGGCCTTGGCCAGGCCGAGGATCTCGCGCGAGAGTTCGGACGCGCCGCCCCAGGGATAGGGCATGACCTGGGCGATGGCGACGCCCTTGCTGCCGTCGCCGAGCGCGTCGATGAGCTGGCGCGAGCTGACCACGGACAGCGCATAGAACTGGGCCCCGATCGCCACCGCCTGGTACGCCCCGATGAAGTCACTGGTGATCTTGCCGGCCGTGATGAGGATGATGGCCTGCGGCCGCACGCGAGCCATCTCGGCGGCCGCCTCCTTGAGTCCTCGCCCGTCGACTTCGAGAGGCGTCGTCGCCACCAGGGACACGCTGGTCTTCTGGACCGCGGACTGGACGGCGGCGACGCCGCCCTTTCCGAACGAGTTGTTCAGGTGCGCGACGCCGACATGCTGGATCCCCAGGACGCTGAGATGCTGGACGATCTTCTCGATCTCCTCGCCATAGCCCGCGCGCACATTGAAGACATAGCGCTCGAACGGCGAGCGCAACTGCCCGCTTCCCGTGAACGGCGCCACCAGGGGAATCCGGTGTTCGCGAACCACCGGCAGCGTAGCCAGGGTGGTGGGCGTGCCGGCCAGGTTGAAGAGCGCAACGACCCCATCCTCTTCGATCAGCCGTCTTGCGTTGACGGCGGCGCGCGCCGGGTCATAGCCGTCGTCCCTGGCGATGATCCGGATCGAGCGTCCGTGCACGCCGCCTCGGGCATTGACCTGGCGAAAGTAGAGGGCGGCGCCATCCTGGATCTCCTTCGTCAGGGCCGACAGGGGCCCGCTGAGCTGGCAGGACTGGCCGATGCGGATCTCGGCGTCGCCTCCGCCGGGTTGCGCACGGGCGAGCCTCGGCGCGGCGAGCAATGCGGGCGCGATGGCGCCCAGGATTCGAAGCGCGCGTCGCCTCGGCTTGGAAACTTCTCTGCTGCTCATGCGGATTCCCTCCAACGAGCTGATCGACTGGTCGTCTGCGCCGTCATCGGATGACTCGCGCACCCTCAAGACTCGCCGGGCCGCATTCGGGCGGCCGGCTCAATGGAGGCCCTTGGCCCCCTCCTCCAACAAGAACCGGGCCGGTGCAAGGCCGAAGCGCACCGCGCCCCAATGGCGATCTCCCACGACGATGGGCAAGGCGATCTCCGCCGTCAGGTCGCCGTTGTCACGCACGAAGGTCTGAAAGAGCAGTCCGCCCGCGTACGTGGCCGCGCGACGGCCGTAGCGGTCCGTCATGAGCCGCTTGTCCCGGCACGATTTGATGTCGACAGCGGGATCGCCTGTCGGAGGACGCGAGAACTCGGCGTTGTGGGTCGGCATGTAGCCTCCCTCGGAGATGCACGCGCACGCCAGCGCCTGCAGATCCGCGCGCGCACGATCGAGAAGCGGCTGGATCCTGCTGGCGAACTCGGGCTGGTACGACACGCTGAACTGCGGCGGATTCGTACCGGCGATGGGCTGGTAGCGCGTGTCGAAGATATCGAGCCCGCGCTCGCCGATGTCGGCGATCGCCGCGGCGATCCGGCCATGCCAGCCGCGGCACCGGCGCAGCACGCTCTCGAACTCGCCGCCCTGCGCCTGGAACCCGGCGAGCAGTTCCTGGATCGCCTCGGTCGACTTCAATACATCGTCGGTCGCCTGCGTGGTCCTGGCGAGCCGGCCCGCAACCTGGGTACTCAGGTCGCGCGACCTCTCGATGCTCGCGAGCACGTGCGCATTCGCCGCCGCCATCTCTTCGGACGCTGCGGCGATCGACGAGAACTGGGTGGAGGTCTGCTCCATGTCCGACAGGATGCCGTCGCAGGCCACGCTGCCTCGGCTCACGGCCAGGATCACCGCATGGATGTCGTCGAGCACGCTGTTGCTTCGATCCGCGGCCTCTGCCGCCCGCCTCGTGGCCCCGGCCACCGTGGCCTGGCTCACGTCGGTCACGCGCGACACCTGCTCGGCCAGGAGCCGTATCTCCTGGGCGATGACGGCGAAGCCGCGCCCGGCCTCCCCGGCACGGGCGGCCTCGACGGCGGCGTTCAGCGCCAGGATCGAGGTCTGTCGCGAGATGGCCGAGATCTCGCCGTTGACTTCGGCGATCTTCGAGCAACGCTCGCTGACGTCGCGGACCGTGACGACGAACGCCTTCACCGTTTCGTCGATATGGCGGATGTTCTCGCTCGCCTGCCTCAATTCCTGGGCGGTGGTGCGAGCCCGCTGCAGGTTGCCATCGGTCAGGATGGCGATGCGCTGTGCGTTGTCCGAGACGTGGTTGATGGCGACCGTCGTCTCTCGACTGGCGCTGTCGACCGTCTCGGCGAGCTCGGACTGCTCGCGGGAGATTCCCGCACAGCCGTTGATGTCGAATGCCGTGGAGGCGACGCCCATCGCCACTCGCACGACCTCGGAGCGCAGCACCGACACGGCTTCGACGACGTTCGAGCCGGAGGCGCTGCGGCCCGGGCGCCATCCGATGTCGACCTTGCCGACGACGAACAGCGCATACAGGCCGCAGAACAGGACGAGTTCGCGCCATGCGAAGCTCGCCCCGTCGATGAAGCCGATCAAGGCAGACAGGGCGCAAGCCGCCAACGCCAGGCAGGCCCTGTCGAACCAGGCCGGAGACCGCCACATCGATTGCATTCTCAACGACTCCAAAACAGGACATGCCACGGGTCAGAGGCCGGGTGCATGGACTTCACATGCCCAGATATGCCTGCTTGACTTCCTCGTTGCGCAACAGCTCGGGGCCGGTGCCCGTGAGGATCGTCTTCCCCGTCTCGATGACGTAGCCGATGTCGGCGATGGACAGTGCGGCGTGCGCGTTCTGTTCGACCAGGAAGATCGTGATCCCTTCGGATTTCAAGCGCCTGATCACGCGGAAGATCTCCTCGACGAGCAGCGGCGCAAGCCCCATCGACGGCTCATCCAGCAACAGGAGTCGCGGCCGTCCCATCAGCGCACGCGCCATGGCCAGCATCTGCTGTTGCCCGCCCGACAAGGTGCCGGCCGGCAGTTGCCGCTTCTCCTTGAGGATCGGGAAGATCGCGTACATGCGCTCGAGATCGGTTTCGATGCCGTCGTCGGCACGCGTGTACGCACCCAGGCGCAAGTTGTCCTCGATGCTCATCGGCCCGAAGACCTGCCGCCCCTCGGGCACCTGGCACAGGCCCAGGCGCACGCGCTTTCCCGGGGCGAGGCGGGTGATGTCCCGGTCGAACAGGCGGATGGTGCCGGCGGATACCGGCTGGACACCCGACAGGGCGCGCAGCAACGTCGTCTTGCCCGCGCCGTTGGCCCCGACCAGCGCGACAAGCTGGCCCTGCCCCACGTCCAGGTCGATGCCGTGCAGCGCCTGGATTCGTCCGTAGTGACTCGTCAGGCCGCGGACCTCGAGCACGCTACCCGCACTCGCGACGCGACCCATGTCCTGCTGCCCGGTGGCACCGATGTCGAGAACTTTCATGTGGAGCCTCCTCAGGCCGCCGCGCCAAGATAGGCGGCGATCACGTCGGGATTCGCGCGCACCTCGGAGGCGGTGCCCTCTGCGAGCCGCTTTCCGTAGTCGAGGACCAGGATCTGGTCCGAAAGATTCATGACCAGCTTCATGTCGTGCTCGACCAGCATCACCGTCACGCCCGAGTCGGCGACCTTGCGGATCAGGAGGCCGATCTCCGCGGTCTCCGTGTGGTTCAAGCCCGCGGCGGGCTCGTCGAGCAGCAGCAGTCTCGGCTTGGACGCCAGGGCGCGTGCGATCTCGAGCCGCTTCAGCGCGCCGTACGACATCTGGCTGGCCTGGACGTTCACGTAAGCGCCCACGCCCGCGAACTCCATCAGCGCGGCGCATTCGTCCCGGCACTCGCGCTCCGCGCGACTCATGCTCGGCAAGCGCAGCATGCCGCGCCAGAAGCTCGTCTTCAGCCGGAGATGCGCGCCCACCATCACGTTCTCGATCGCACTCATGTTCATGCAGACCTGCAGGTTCTGGAACGTGCGGCTCATTCCGAGCCTGGCCAATTCATCGGGCCGCTTCTTCGTGACGCTCGCCCCTTCCAGCGAGATCTCCCCTTGCGTGGGGATATAGACGCCGCTGATCAGGTTGAAGAGCGTCGTCTTGCCCGCGCCGTTCGGCCCGATGACCGAATGGATCGTCTTCGGCTTGATCTCGAACGACACGTCCTGCACCGCCTTGACGCCGCCGAAGCTCTTCGACAAGTTCTTGACCGTGAGCATCAGCGGCCTCCGCGCGCGAATTTCGAGCGAAGCGTCGGCACCAGCCCCTTGGGCAGGGCGATCATCGTCACCATCAGGATGATTCCGAAGACGATGGTTTCCATGCCTTCGAATGTCGACAGGAGTTGGGGCAGCATCGTCAGGATCGCGGCCCCGACGATGGATCCGAACACCGACGCCATGCCGCCCACGACGACCATGGTCACCAATTCGATCGAATGGAAATAGCCGGCCACGCCCGGGGTCACGAAGCCGACGTAGTGCGCGCTCAGGCTGCCCATGAAGCTCGCCAGGACGGCCGACAGCACGAAGACGCGAACCTTGAACGAGGTCACGTCGACGCCCAGCACCTTGGCGGCGACCTCGGAGCCGTGGATCGCCCGCAGCGCGCGACCGGCCGGTGAATTGATGAGGTTCAGGGCCATCCACGTCACCGCCAGGAGCAGCACGCCGCTCACCGCATACCAGGACCGGTCGCCCGAGACGTCCCAGCCGAAGACTCGCAGCGAGTCGACGGCCATCCCGTCCGGGCCGCCCGTCCAGCCCGATTCGTTGACGATGACGATCGAGACGATGAAGCCCAGGCCCAGCGTCGCCATCGCCAGGTAGTGGCCACGGAGCTTGAGCACGGGACGGGCGACGAGCAGGGCCAGCAACCCGGTGGCGGCCGCCGAAGCGAGCAGCGCCACGATGGGCGGCCAGCCGTACCGGCTGCAGAGAATGGCGGAGGCGTAGGCCCCGATTCCGAAGAAGCCCGCGTGTCCCAGGCTGATCTGTCCCGTGTAGCCGACGAGCAGGTTCAGCCCGATGGCCACGCAGGCATTGATCGCCACCCGGATCGCGACGTCGTAGTAGTAGCCGTTGGGCAGCACGATCGGCAGCAGCATGAGTACCGCCGCGAGGCCGACCAGGCCCTTGTAGGGATTGTTCGCGTTCATACCCGGTCGGTCGCCTTCTTGCCAAACATGCCCTGGGGCATCAGAAACAGTATCAGGAGGATCAGCACGAAGGACGTGGCGTCCTTGTACGCAGACGAGACGTAGCCCGCCGTCATGGCTTCGGCCAGGCCCAGCACCAAGCCGCCGACGACGGCGCCCATCCCGCTGCCGAGGCCCCCCAGGGTCGCCGCGACGAAGCCTTTCAGGCCCAGCATGATGCCGACGTCGTAGCTGGTGTACGAGATCGGCGCCACGAGCACGCCGCCGATGGCTCCCACCGCAGACGACAGCCCGAAGGCCAGAAAGAGAATGAACTTGGTGTCGATGCCGACCAGGCGCGCCGCCAGCGGATTGCACGAAGTGGCGACCATGGCCTTGCCGGTCCGCGTGCGGCCGAAGAACCAGGCGAGCGCCATCACGACGAGCGCCATGCTGCCGAGAATCCACAGGTTCTGGGGAAGCAGCGTCGCACCGAGGACCGAGATCGGCTGCTCGCCGGAGAAGGCCGGCAACGCGTGCGTGCCCTTGCCCAGGAGGAGCTGGGCCAGGCCACGCAGCGTCAGCGAGGCGCCGATCGTGATGATGATGATCGTGACGACCTCGGAGTCGCCGGCAGGCTCGATCGCCAGCTTCTCCACGATCATGCCGATCGCCGCCGCGGTGGCGATCGCCAGCGCGATCGCCAGCGGCAGCGGGACGCCGAACCCGACGAAGGAGACTGCCGCCATGCCGCCGATCATCATGAATTCGCCCTGGGCGAAGTTGATGACGCCGGACGCGTTGAAGACCAGCGTGAACCCGATCGCAGCGGCTGCGTAGGTTGCCCCGATGGTCAGCCCCGAGAACAGGAACTGTAGGAACTGGGGCAGCATGGCTCTCCTCCTGAAAAGTTGAGAGCCCCGCCTACTTCACCAACGCCCACTCGCCGTTCCTTGCCTCGAGCATGCGGAAGGCCGAGCGATCCAGCCCCATGTGATCGGTGGGCGACATGTTGAAGATGCCGCTGGTTCCGACGAAGCCCCTGGTCTTCTCGATGGCGTCGCGAACCTTGGCCTTGTCGGTGCCTCCGGCGCGCTTGAAGGCGTCCACCGCGATCAGCAGGCCATCGTAGGCATAGCCGCCGAACGTGGACGGGTGCTCCTTCCAGCGCAACGCGTAGGTCTTCGCATAGTCGGAGACGACCTTTTGCTGCGGGTCGTTGGCCGCCAGCTTGTCGTAGACCAGCAATGCCGGCGACGGAATGCGCACGCCATTCGCCGCGGGGCCGCTCAGCCGCAGGTATTCGTCCGACGCGACGCCGTGCGACTGGTACATGGGAATGGCCATGCCCAGCTGCGCGTAGTTCTTCGTGACGACGGCGGGCGCCTGGCCGAAGCCGAACACGAAGACCGATTCCACGCCCGGGCTGCCCTTGATCTTCGTCAGCTGCGCGGTGACGTCGGTGTCCTTGGGGCCGTAGGTTTCATCGGCGACCAGCGTGATGCCGTACTTGGCTGCGACGGCCTGGGTCTCCTTGCGGCCCGATTGGCCGAAGCCGCTCGTCTCCGACAGCAGGGCGACCTTGGTGATGCCGCGCTTCTTCATGTCCTCGAAGACCTTCTCCGCGGCCATGCGGTCGGTGTGCGGCGTCTTGAACACCCACTTCCTCGTCGGCTCGATGATCACGACCGCGCCGGCGAACGAGATGAACGGCGTCTCCGCCTTCTCGGCCAGCGGCACGATCGCCATGGTGGAGCCGGTGGACGATCCGCCGAGAAGGATGTCCACCTTGTCGTTCTCGATCAGCCTCTTGGCGAAGCTGTTGGCCTTCGCCGCGTCTCCGCCGTCGTCGTACTGGACGAGCTCGAGCGGCCGCCCCAGCACGCCGCCTTCCTTGTTGATCTTGTCGACATAGAGCTGCAG
>FSVG01000217.1_pt1 | contig 14349 bp, 9 predicted proteins | sample 1637511 | NCBI WGS metagenome assembly FSVG01 (sample SAMEA3914816, study PRJEB12502) | metagenome | biome: forest; material: soil | place: USA | collected 2011-09-16 | depth 0.3 m
CACCTGGGCACCGTCATTCGCGACGACTACGGCATGAACCACCTCGACGAGGTGAACCAGACCGCGGGCATCGTCAACTGGTTCGAGGTCGATCCGAAGAGCCTGTTCCGCAACCAGGCCAACCGCCTGAAGAACGCGGGCCTGTGAGATGCGCGCCCGCCAGCTTCCCATGATGTGGGTGGCGGGCGTGGTCGGCGCGACGGCGCTGGTGCTGGCCGGCCTGCAAGGGCTGGGCGCACCCGCGCCGCGCCTGGCCGACCCGGCGCCGGCGAGCGATGCACGGCGGCCCGCCGTGTCCTCGCTCGCAGGCACCACGCCCGACGGCGCCGCCACCGCGGCGGCCGACCAGTCGCTGGTGCTCGACCCGGCGTTGATCCGCCGGTTCGACTACTACCTGACGACCGTCGGCGAACGCCCGCTGGACACGATCCGCGCCCAGGTGGCGAACGATCTCGACGCCCGCCTCGGCCCGCTCGCCGCCCGCCAGGCCAAGGATCTGTTCGACCGCTACGTGCGGTTCAAGGCGACGCTGAAGGACCAGCGTCCGGCCAAGCCCACCGGGCGCAGCGTCGACATGCTGCGGGAAGGCCTGCGCATGATGCTCGCCTTGCGCGCGACGTACTTCACCGACGCGGAATCGCAGGCGCTGTTCGGCCCGCGGGACGCCGAGGCCTCGGTCGCCCTCGCCCGCATGGCGATCGAGCAGGACCCGGCGCTGGGCGACGCACAACGACGTGACCAGCTCGCCGCGCTCGACGCGCGCCTGCCTGCGAGCGTGCGCGCGGAACGCGAGGCGCCATTGGCCGTCGTCCATCTCGAAGAGGCCGCGCAGACGATTCGCGCGCAGGGCGGCAGCGAGGACGACGTCTACCGCATGCGCGCGGCCGCGACCTCGCCCGAGGCCGCGAACCGGCTCGCGGACGTCGATCGCGAGGAGTCGGCGTGGAAGGCGCGCATCGCCACCTACCAGGCGCAGCGCGGCGCGGCGATGACAGCGCCGGGCAGCGATGCCGATCGGCAGGCCGCGCTGGGCGAGTTGCGCAATCGCTTGTTCACCCCGGAGGAGCAGCGGCGATTGGCGGCGTACGAAGGCTGAGCGGGATCGAATCCCGGATCTCGGGTGCTACGGTTCGGTCCTGCGCACGAGCAGGTCGAACAGCGTTCGCGCGACGACCTTGGTGGCCCGTCGCAAGTCGTCGAGGTCGAGATGCTCGTCGGCACGCTTCGCGTTCGACTCCAGCACCGTGCGCGGCCCGGCCCCGTAGATCACCGCGGGGATTCCGCGCTCGCTGAACAGCCGCGCGTCGGTGTACAGCGGCGTGCCGCAGACTGGAATCGCCTCGCCGAAGACTTCGGCGCCGTGTCGCGTCATGGCCTCGACCAACGGTGCATTGCCGGCGAGCGGCTCCAACGGACGGGCCAGAAGCAGTCGGCGCAACTCGACGCGGATTCCAGGGCAGGTGGCCGCGGCCTGCACGATCGTGTCGCGGATCTCGCGCTCGACGGTCGCCGGATCCTCCTCGGGAATCATCCGGCGGTCCAGCCTGATCACCACCGTGCCCGGAACGACGTTGGTGTTGGTGCCGCCTTCGATGCGGCCCACGTTGATGTAGGGATGGGCGATGCCGGTGACGTTCGATCGCACCTGCTTGTAGGCCACGTTGCGAGCATAGAGGGCGTTGAGGATGGCCACGGTACCCTGCAGTGCATCGATCGCGGTGTCCGGCACCGCGGCGTGCCCCATGCGCCCGAGTACCGTGACCTCCATCTGCAGGCAACCGCTGTGCGCGGTCACGACCTGGTGGCCGAAGCCGGCGGCGATCAGCAGGTCGCAGCGGACCAGCCCCTGCTCCAGCAGCCACCCTGGGCCCAGGGTGCCGCCGAACTCCTCGTCGTAGGTGAAGTACAGCTCGACGCCGCCCGCCAGTCGATCGCGCAGCGTCTCGAGCGCGCGAGTGGCGAACGCGTAGGTCGCGAAATCGCTCTTGCTGACGGCCGAGGCGCGGCCGTAGAGCCGGCCGTCGACGATTTCACCGCCGTAGGGATCGTGCGTCCACCCCTCCCCGGGCGGCACGACGTCGCCGTGGGCGTTCAGGCCGACGACGCGGGCGCCGGCACCCGCGCCGTAGTCGCGCCGCACGACGAGATTCGTGAGCGATTGCAGGCCGTACTCGCGCACCCGTGCTTCGGGAACGGCGTGCGACTCGGGATCGAAGCCGAACGCGGCCAGGAGTTCCGCCGTCCGGCGCGCGTGCGGTGCGTTGAGTCCCGGGGGCGTGTCGGTGGGCACGCGCACGAGCGCCTGCAGGAAGCTCACTTCCTCGTCGAAATGCGCGTCGATCCAGGCATCCAGCCGCGCGTAGGCGGCGTCATCGGGCGTCGCCATGTCAGCAGGCACCTCGGTTGATCATCGATCAGAAAAACGTGCGGATGCCGGCCAGCACCCGGTAGCCATCGTCCACGGTGTAGAGCAACGGCCACTTGTCGAAGGTCGTGCAGGGATGCCCCACGCCGAACCCGACGAGGTCGCCCACGCACCAGGGAACCTTGCCGTCCGGGCTGTCGACGAAGGCGTGCTGATCGTTGAGCGCGGTCACCCGCCACATGGGGGAGGCCTTCTGCGGTGCGTCGTGCAGGCCGGGCCGGAACCACCACAGCGGCTGGGGCAGTTCGAGGTCGTGCGAGAGATCGCGCTTGCCGAGCGCGCAGATCGCGCGGCCGGGCTCCGGCAGCGACTGCACGTGCGCCCAGACCTCGAGCGCGTTGCGCAGCCCGGGGCCGCGACCCCAGAGGGTTCCGGATCGCTGGCGGATGCGCGACTGCATGCGCGCGTAGTGCAGGCTGTCGTGCGACAGGTAGCATCCGCTGCGCAGCACCACCCGCACGCGGCGCTTGTCCGCTACCGCACCCAGTACATTCGCAGCCATGTCGAAGAACGCCGAGCCTCCGGCGCTCAGCATGACGTCACCCGGTGCGAACCAGGATTCCTCGCAGCCTGTTCGAGCCAGTTCGGCGACCATGTCCAGCATCGCCAGCACGGCGATCTCGACCTGCGCATGATCTTCTCCACCGTGCACGCCCTCGAAGGTCTCCACGCCTCGCAGCGCGATGGCGGGCCCCGCGGCGCGCAGTGCCCGGCCGAGCTCCAGCCCCTGCGCGACGGTTCGCACGCCGGTTCGCCCCCCTGCGGTTCCGACCTCGAGGAGCACCTGCAGCGGGCGCGACAAGGGACGTACCATCAACGCGGCCTGCAGCATCGCCAGCGCGGCGAGGGAATCGACCAGAAGGTAGAAGTCGAAATCGGGATCGGCCTCGATCTCGTCGAAGACCAGCTCGATATTGGCGCGACCGACCAACTGGTTGGCCAGGATGATCCGCGGCACGCCGAATTGCCGATAGGTGCGCACGTGGCTCGCCGTCGCGGCCGTGATGCCCCAGGCGCCATCGTCGAATTGCCGCTGAAAAAGCTGTGGGGCCATCGTCGTCTTGCCGTGCGGGCACAGGCTCACGCCGGCGCGGGCCGCGAAGTCGCGCATCCACCGGCCGTTGTGTTCGAGCGCGGTCTGCTTGAGTACCGCGACGGGGAGCGGCAAATCGCCGCCAAGCAGCGACAGGCGCATGGCGCCCAGCGCGTCGAGGCCCTGGCCCACGGCGCGAGCGGGCAATCCCTTGAGGGTTGCGGGCAACGCTTGCCGGCGAAGAGCCGTCAGGTCGAGCTGGACAGGCGTCATGGTCATCAGCGATTCCATGGCGCTTCGACGTGTGCCGTCGCAGCGCGAGCCCGCTGCCCGGTGAAGACGACGTCGCCGGGTGCCCGCGTGCGGGAGAGCACTTCCAGTGCCGCAAGCACGATGCTGCGGGCATCGACCTCGAAGAAGCCGCGCAACTGCTGGCGCGAATCGCTGCGCCCGAAGCCGTCGGTCCCCAGCGTGACGTAGGCCGCGTCGACGTATTCGGCAATCAGCTGCGGCCAGGCCCGCACGTAGTCCGTCGCGGCCACGACGGGCGCGGTTCCTGACAGGAGCCGGTTGACATGGCTGGTCCGCGGCGCCGCCCGCGGACTCGTCCGATCGAGCCGCTGCAGTTCGCGCGCCTCGCGCGCCAGCTCGCTGAAACTGGTCACGCTGTAGACCTCGCTCGAGATGCCGTGCTGCTCGGCGAGCATCCTGGACGCGGCGAGCGCCTCGCGAAGAATGGTCCCCGATCCGAGCAGGCGGACATGGGCACGCGCCTCCGGAAGCTCGCTGACCGCGACGCGATACATGCCCTTGATCAAGTCGCCTTCCACGCCCGCTTCCAGGCTGGGCATCGCATAGTTCTCGTTCATCAACGTGAGGTAATGGAACTCGTCGCATTGCTCGACCATCATCCGATTCATGGCGTGCGCCATGATCACCGCGACCTCGCAGGCGAACGCCGGATCCCAGGCGCGGCAGTTCGGCACCGTGGACGCCACCAGCAGGCTCGATCCGTCCTGGTGCTGCAACCCTTCGCCGCTGAGCGTCGTGCGTCCCGCGGTGGCGCCGAACAGGAATCCACGCGAGCGTTGATCGGCGGCGGCCCAGATCAGATCGCCGACGCGCTGGAATCCGAACATCGAGTAGTAGATGTAGATCGGCAGCATGGGAAGGCCGTGCACGCTGTAGCTGGTGGCGGCCGCGATCCATGAGCTCAGCGCGCCGGCTTCGTGGATGCCCTCTTCGAGCAGTTGGCCGTCGCGGACCTCGCGGTAGTACAACATCGACTTCGAGTCTTCGGGAACGTAGCTCTGACCTTCGGGCGCGTAGATGCCGACCTGGCGGAACATGCTGGCCATCCCGAACGTGCGCGCCTCGTCGGCCACGATGGGTACGATGCGCGGGCCGATCGCGGCATCCTTGAGCAGGTTGCCCATCATCCGGACGGCGGCCATCGTCGTGGACATCTCCTTGCCTTCGGCCCGCAGCGCGAAGTCGGCCCATGTCGCCGCAGGCGGCACCGGCACCGGCGGACTCGTGGCATTCCTCATTGGAAGCGGGCCGCCCAGCGACGCGCGCTGCTGGCGCAGGTAGCGCATCTCGACGCTGTCCTCGGGCGGCCTGTAGAAGCGAAGATTGTCCACGTCCTCGTCGGACAGCGGCAACGCAAAGCGGTCGCGTACCTGCCGCAACGCGTCGGCGTCCAGCTTCTTGGCCTGGTGCGCGGTCATCCGCGACTCGCCCACGCCCCCCATGCCGAATCCCTTCTTGGTCTTGGCCAGGATCACGGTCGGCTGTCCCTCATGCGACCTGGCGGCTGCAAATGCCGCATGCAGCTTGCGGAAGTCATGGCCCCCGCGCCTGAGTCCGTCGATCTCGGCTTCGCTCATGTGGGCGACCAGCTTCTGGACCGCCGGGTCGCGCCGGAAGAAATGTTCGATGTTGTAGGCCCCGTCATTGGCGCCGAGCGTCTGGTACTCGCCATCGACCGTGCGGCTGAGCGCGCGCAAGAGAACGTGCTCCGTGTCGCGCGCGAAGAGCGCGTCCCACTCGCTGCCCCACAACACCTTGATCACACGCCAGCCCGCGCCGCTGAAAAGCGACTCCAGTTCCTGGACGACCTGGCCATTGCCACGCACGGGTCCGTCGAGCCGCTGCAGGTTGCAATTGACGATGAACGTGACGTTGTCGAGTCTTTCGCGAGCCGCCAGCGTCAGTCCGGAAATGGATTCCGGTTCGTCCATCTCGCCGTCGCCGAAGACGCCCCAGACGTGTCGATCGGACGTCTTGGCCAGGCCGCGTGCTGCCAGGTAGCGCATGAATCGCGCCTGGTAGATCGCATTCAGGGGCCCGAGGCCCATCGACCCGGTCGGAAACTGCCAGAAATCCGGCATCAGCCAGGGATGCGGATAGCTGCAAAGCCCCTGGCCGCCGACTTCCTGACGGTAGTTGGCCAGCCGCTCTTCGCTCAGGCGTCCTTCGAGGAAGGCCCGCGAGTAGACGCCCGGCGCGGAATGCGGCTGGAAGTAGACGAGGTCGCTGCCCTGGCCGTCGGCGCTGCCGCGAAAGAAGTGGTTGAATCCGACTTCGAAGATCTCGGCCGCCGAGGCGTAGCTGGCAATGTGTCCGCCGAGTTCGCCATGCGCCTCGTTCGCGCGCATGACCATGGCCAGCGCGTTCCATCGCATGATCGCCGTGAGGCGTTCCTCGATGGCGAGATTGCCCGGATAGGCGCCCTGGTGCTCGACCGCGACGGAATTGCGGTAGGCGGAAAACGGCTGCTTGTTCGGTGCGATGCCGATCTCCTGCGCGCGGGCGAGCAAGCGCTCGATCAGGAACAAGCCGCGCGCCGGCCCGGCGGTGGCGACGACCGACTGGAGCGACGCGATCCATTCATGGGTCTCCAACGGATCGGAATCCGGCGAAGCCGTGCCAAGGTCGTTGCCGCTCACAAGGCGACCTGCTCGAGATCGGACGACTGCAGCGGATCCAGCGGCCAGATCGGCCGTCGGATGTGCGCATAGGGCAGCCTCGCGAGATCGAGGTTGAGGCTGCCCGGCGCGTTGCAATAGACCGTCGCCGCGGCGATCGGATCGAATCCCGTCCGGAAGTGCTGGGAGGATTTGACGACCACCAGTTCCTTTGTCGCGAGCTCGATCCCGAGATCGGCAAAGCAATTCGGAGAGAAGGTCTGTTGGCGGATCGAGTTCAGGACGATCTCGATGCCGTCGACCCGGATGGCGACGGTCAATCCCATGGGCTCGCCGCCCTGACCCCCGACACCCACCTGGCGGACGTCGCTGCGCACCGCGATGACATCGGCGACCACGTCCACCGGATCTCCGGACTGCGGTCCGACCTTGCCGCCGATGCGAAGCGGGATGCGGGCACCGACTCCGGCGTCGGCCGCGATGAGGGCGGCCTGCGGGTCCCAGATCATTCCCAGCGCAGCGTTCGCCGCACGGCGCTCCAGCAGCGCACGAAGGACGAACGTGCTGTCGCAGGCGGAGCCGCCGCCGGGATTGTCCGAGCTGTCCGCGAGGATCACCGGGCCGCGATCGCTCCGTGCAGCGAACGCCGCGTCTATCGCCTCGTCGAGAGGCAGGCGATTCGCGACTCCGCTCGCGCGGATCTCGAAGAGCTCGGCGGCGAGCCTGCCCGCCAGCGCTTGGGCGTTCGCCGCGGCTGCGTCGCCGGCGCCCTCGTGCACGACCAGGATCGAAGCGCCCATGTCCGCGGTATCCGACCAGGCGAAACCGTGCATGGCGGAGACGGACAGGACGCCGCCCACGCCTTCGCACGCTTCCAGCCGACGCACGAAATCATGCATCGGATTCTCGGTCGTTCCCAGGGGCGCGATCATCGGCACGCGTTTCCTGAGCGTGACCGGCATGACGCCGCCGCGCGCCGCGGCGGCCACCATCGAATGGAGTTCGCGAGCACGCGGCAGGTAGTCCGTATGCGGGTACTCCTTGCAGGCGACCAGGATCGCACCGCTGTCGACCATGGCCGCGCTGACGTTGCCGTGCAGGTCGAGCAATACGCCGATCGGCAGCTCGCCCCCGACCGCTTCCCGCACGCGATGCAGGAGATCGCCTTCGCAATCGGGATAGCCGTCCGCGACCATCGCGCCGTGCAGGAAGAGGACGACGGCATCGACCTTGCCCGCGGCCCGGAGCTCCGCCAGCAACTCGTCGCGCAAGGACTCATACGTCAGGCGCGACACCACGCCCGAGGGCATGGCCCAGGCGCACAGGCCCGCGACGACCCGGTCCCCCTGCTCCGCGAGCACCGTCAGCATGTCTCCGTAAGCCTGCGTCTGGCGCGCCCGCTCCGCGGTGGCGGGATCGCCCGGCCGATGGAGCAAGCCGTTCTCGACGAACGACCTGACCGTGGTCGGAAGAGGCGAAAAACTGTTGGTCTCGTGTACCAGCGCAGCCAGGAACACGGTGATCGGTGAGTTGCTCATGTCTCGCGCCCGCACAAAGAAGAAGAGGTCGTCGATGTTGTCGCCTTGGCGCCAGCGTCTTCCGACCATGGATGACAGCGCACGGGCAAGAACTGCACCGCCCGCGCCGGTTGCCGGATCCGGCTTCGCAGGGGTCGTCTGCGAGAGGCGTGCGGGCCGGCAAGAATTATCAAGATGGAAAAACAGTTCATCAACATCGGATATCCGGATTGGAGGTACAGGATGCAGCTCGCAGCGTTTTGAAAATGCTAGAGTTCTCGCCTATGGAAAATAACGACGCCTCACCAGCTGCCGCATCTACCAGCCCGGGAGAAAAAATTCGCGCCTTGCGAAAGCGCACCGGCATGACGCTGAGCGACGTGAGCGCGCGGACGGGCCTGGCCATTTCGACGATCTCCAAGTTGGAAAAGGGCCAACTCTCCCTCACGTACGACAAGCTGATGCTCCTCAGCAAAGGGCTGGCCGTCGACATTGCCGAATTGCTGGATCCGGAGCCCCGCGTCCCGTCCGCTGGTGGAGCCGCCGGCGACGGCGTGGCTGGCGGCGGTGCGGCTGGCGGCGGTCGTGGCGGCCGTCGCGTGGTTCACCGCGCCGGTGAAGGCCAGTTGATCGAGACACGCAGCTACCGGCATCTCTACCTCGCAACCGAGCTGCTCAACAAGCATTTCACCCCCCTGGTCAGTGAAGCGAGGGCCCGCACCATCCAGGAATACCTGGCGGAATTCGGCGACTTCATCCGGCATCCCGGACAGGAGTTCGCACTGGTCCTGGAAGGCGAGATCGAATTCCACACCGAGCTGTACACGCCCCTGCTGCTCAAGACCGGTGACTCCGTGTATTTCGACAGCGAAATGGGCCATGCGTACCTGAAAGGCTCCAAGGGAGCGTGTCGAATCGTCTCGGTCTCCTCGCCTGGCGGGGGCGACGGCGAGGTCATCGAGACCCTCGTGAGCGCATCGGCGCGCCACGCCAGCAGTCTCGTTCCAGGCGCCGCCGCGCCACCGCGCGTGGTGCGCCGCAAGCCGCGCGCGGCGAAATAGGGCGGCAGTTCCCTCTCCACGACGCTCCACCGATGGGGCGGCTCGATGCCGGACAACGGCGGCTCCGACGGGGCTAGGAAGGCGCCGCGGCCGCGCTCCCGAGCGGCGCATCCGCGGTCTTGCCGCGGGTCGCCTGCATGGCCAGGACGAAGGCAATGCTGCCGATCACGCTCGTGGCGCAACCGACGATCGTCAGGGGGATGCCCACGTCATTTCCCAGGCCCATGGCCCCGGCGATCAGGCTGACCAGCAAGGGAGCGAGGCCGCTCGCCACGAGCCCCGAGATCGCGGCGAACACGCCGGATACCACCCCGCGTATCTCGTTGGGGATCAGGACCGTCGCGGCGGCCACCGCGGCAGCGCCGTTGCAGGAGCCACTGACGAGGAACAAGGTCAGAAGTGCGGCGAACGCGTGGACGTTCGGCATGATCGGGTAGAAGGCGCCGGGGATGGACAGCACCGCTCCAAGTATGGCGCCCAGCAGGATGCCTCCGCGACCCGCCAGGCGTTGCCCGAAATCCGACAGGAATCCGCCCGCGACGGCCCCGCCCACGCCGGCGACCAGCGCAACCAGTCCCATCCAGCCGCCGAAATCGGCCGGAGTCTGATGGTACGAACGCGTCAGCACGGGCACCGCCCAGATTTCCGATGCGGTGTCGGCCATGTTGATCGTGGCGAGTCCCACGAGCAAGGGCACCAGCACCCGCCGATATTCCCAGAACTCGCTGAACACGGCGCGCATGTTTCCGGCAGGAGCATGCCCCATCTCGCGCCTCTCCGGCTCGCGCAGGAAGAGCAGCAGAAAGGCGCCGCCGAGGATGACGGCGGAGAAGACGACTGCAACGAGCCGCCACGGCGCCAGCGAGGATATGCCCAACCAATGCGAAGACACGGACGGAAGTTTGTCGACCAGCGCTCCGACGATCGCGAAGCACGCCGAGCGTCCGAAGACCTGGCCGAGGAAGAGCAACATGACCAGCCGGCCCCGGCTTCCGGGATCGGAGACGTCGGCCACGAGCGACAGCGCGGAAAGGAATATCGCCAACCACGAAACCCCCACCAACATGCGTGCAGCGAACATCACCGCGAAGCTGTGGGTGAACGCCGTGACCGCGCTTGCGAGCGCGCAGCAGACGGCGAATCCGAACACGACCCTGCAACGGTTGGCGCGATCGACGAGCCTGCCGATGGGAAACGAGAGGAGCACGACTGGCAGCGCGAGCGCCAGCCCCTGGAGGAGCGCGACCTGGTTGTCGCTGATGCCCAGGTCCAGCCGCACCAGTTCCTGCAGAGGGCTCAGGACGACCCGTGCCGACGTGGCGAGGACGATCGCCATCACGACCAGCCCGACCAGAACCTTGGCCGGCGGCACTGCGGGGGGCTTCGACAGGGAGAGGTCGCTCATGTCCATGCTTTCTCGATGAGGCGCACGTGCGCCTAGAACTTCGCCGTCAAGGTCGTTCCCACAGTGAGCGGCCGCGCTTCGTTGACCAGCACCGGCCCGCCGACTCCCGCGGCGACCAGGTTGGTCTCCGCACCGAGTTGCGCCCGCTTGTCGAACAGGTTGCGCACGAATACCGCCAACTGGAAGCGTTGCAGGTCGATGCCGGCCTGCAGGTCGGTCAGGCTGTAGCGCGGGAGCCGGTAGTTCGGCAACGCCTCGCTTCCATTGAATCCTGCATTGCGTTCGCCCACGACATGTTCCGACATTCCGACATAGGCAGCACGCCCCGCCAGCGCGAAGCCATACCTGGCCGAGAAGTTCGCGGAGAAGCGTGCATTGTTGGGCAGCGGCGCGCCGCTCGCGGCAAGGCCGGGGGCGTCTTCCGACAGGCGGGCGTCGTTGTAGGCCAGCCCGCCGACCAGGCTCAGATCCACGGTCGGGCGGTAGGTCGCCGAAAGCTCGACGCCCTGGATGGCCGCGCGCCCGCCGTTGGCGATGACGTTCACGCCATTGACGGCCGTGTACTGCTGGATGTCCTTCCAGCGGATGTCGTAGACCGCCGTTTCCAGCGACAGGGTCTTGTCGAACAGGTCGGCCTTGTAGCCCGCCTCGTAGCTCCACAAAGCGTCCGGCTTGAAGCTGGCCGGTGCGACGGGCACGCCCTGGGCATCCTTCAGCACGGCATTCGGGCCGCCGGGGCGGTAGCCGCTCGCGATGCGCACGTACACGTTGCTGGTCGGCGTGAGAACATATTTGGCGGTCGCCAGATAGGTCTTGCTCGAGTCCGCCGAAGTGCCGGGAAGATCTTCGTTGCCGCCGATCAGGAGACCGCCTCCGATGGCTTCGAACGTCTGGTTGTTCCTCGCGATCCGGATGCCGCCGGTCAACGAGACGCGCGTCGTCGCGTTCCACGTCAGGTCGCCGTAGATCGCCTTTTCCTGGTAGGTGCTGGGCAAGCTCGCACTGAGCAGGTCCCCCTGGGATGCACCGCTGTCGTACTGGTGGTTCGATGCCGTCTCGCGGTCGTAGTACAGCCCGGCCAGCCACTCGAACTGGGCACCCGCCTTCGAGGTCAATCGAAATTCCTGGATGGTCTTCCTGACATGGGCGTTCAAGTCGGCCACCACGGTGTCTTGTCCGACGGCAGGTCCATAGACGTACGACAGGTCGGACTTCTGCACGAATCGCGTGCCCTGCGTCGACGTGATCGAATTGAGCCGCGCCCATCCGAAGTCGTACTCGATATCCGCCGCGGCCACGCCCACCTTCACGTAGTAGGGTTCGCGCACGGCCAGCTTGCGCGTCGCCGCGCCTTCCACGGGCCGGCCCGTCTTGATGTCGTAGTCCACGTAGTCCGTGCCGTCGCGCTGCGTGTCCTGGCCGGTGGCCGTCAACCTGACCTTCCAGTGATTCGAAGGCTCGACAAGCACCGACAGGCGAGCGCCCGTGCTGTCGCCGCCGTCGATGTGCGAACCGGCCGCCGGACCGACGGCATTGACGTAGCCGCCGACGTGATCCCTGAATGCCGAGACCCGCAGCCCCGCCACGTCCTCCTTCAGGGGAACGTTGACGACGGCCGCCAGCGTGTTGCCGGATCCGCCCCGCGCCGTGAGCGTTCCTCCGAGCAGGACCTGCCCTGAAAGCTGGTACGTGTCGGGCTCGTTCGTGACGTACTTCAGAAGCCCGCCCATGGCCCCGGCACCGTAGAGCGTGCCCTGGGGCCCGCGCAACAGTTCGATGTGATTCAGGTCGAGCAGGGCCATGTCCAGCGCCGTGGTCGCACCCGCGCCGTAGGCGTTGCTCGACCCCACGGCGACGTCGTCGATGTAGGTGCTGACGGTCGATATCGTCTGATCGCCCGTGGATACCCCGCGGATGTTGATGGCGCCGGTACCGGCGCCGCCGGTCGTCTTCACGTCCACGCCCGGCTGCTCGGCAAGGTAGTCGGTCATGGTCTTGGCGCCGGCCTGCTGGAGTTGCTCGGCGGGCAGCAGGTTGACCTGCATCGGCACCTCGCGGGCAGGCTCCCTGCGGCGTGTCGCACTGATGAAGACCTGCTGAACGGCACCGGGATTGTCCGACGGCTTCGCCGGCGGACTCGCGACCTTCGTCGCGGGATCGACCTTGTCCTGGGGCGAGGCCTGGACCTCCTGCGCATTCGCACCCATCGACAGCCAGCTTCCACCGAGCGCAAGCGCCAATGACAGCAACGGCTTTCGGACGCAGAAAGGCGAGCCTCCGTTGCCAGGAAATGAGTCGAATTCCGTCATGTGTCTCTTCCAAAAGGAGTTGTCGGCAAACGTCGAAGGCGGCGCCGCCATCGCTCGCCTGGTTCGCGGCAAGACCGCAGCAGGCCGATGAAGATTAGCGATGCATGACAGGCCTGTCAAATTATTTTTTCCATATTGGATAACTTTTTACCGTGACAATCGATGAATTTTCCAACTCAGTAGACTTTTTTATACACTCGGTATAAATTTGCGACCTCCGCACAAGAAGGTTGTCATTGATGGGAAACGTTTTTTCCGCTGAGTTCCTGGTCATCGGGGCCGGAATTGCCGGCGCTTCGGCGGCCGCATCCCTCTCGGAGCTGGGTCGCGTCGCCGTCCTCGATACCGAGCAGCACGCCGGGTATCACTCCACCGGACGGTCCGCTGCCATCTTTTCGGAGATCTACGGCAGCCAGGTGATCCGCGGGCTGACGCGCGCGAGCCGCGATTTCATGTTCGAGCCGCCGTCGGGGTTCGCGTCATCGCCTCTGGCATCGCCGCGCGGGGCGATCTATTTCGCGCGGCCGGATCAGTTCGATGCGCTGCAACGGTTTCGTGCGGATCCAGAGGTGCTCACCGCAACGACCGAGCTCTCGGCGGGCCAGGTACTGGAACGGATTCCCCTGTTTCGCAACGGCTACCTGGCAGGCGGCGTGCTGGAGCGCGGATGCGTCGATCTGGATGTCGATGCGATCCACCAGGGGTTCCTGCGCCGGATCAAGGCCCGGAAGTCGGAGATCCACCTCGACTGCCGGGTGCATTCACTCGCGCGGCAAGGCGCGCTATGGGCCGCGACGACGTCCAAAGGCGTCTTCCAGGCGCCCGTCGTGGTGAACGCGGCGGGGGCCTGGGGAGACGAGCTGGCGGCGCTTGCGGGCATCGCGCCGGTCGGGCTCCAGCCCAAGCGCCGCACCGCACTCCTGATCCCGACGCCGCGCGAGCTCGCGGCCACATCCTGGCCGGCCGCGGTCGACATCTCGGAGGATTTCTATTTCAAGCCGGATGCGGGCCTGTTGCTGCTCTCGCCGGCGGACGAACACCCCAGCCCCCCCTGCGACGTGCAGCCCGAGGAGCTCGACGTCGCGATCGCCATCGACCGCTTCGAACGCGCGACCGGCACCGAGGTGCGCCAGGTGCGCCGCAGTTGGGCCGGCCTGCGCGTCTTCTCGCCCGATCGCAGTCCCGTGGTCGGATTCGATCCGCTCGCGGACGGCTTCTTCTGGCTGGTCGGACAGGGTGGCTACGGCATCCAGACCTCGCCGGCCTTGGGCCGCGTCGCGGCAGCGCTGGCAACCGGCCAGCCCCTGCCCGCCGACGTCGCGAGCCAGGGCGTGACGGCCGCGATGCTGTCGAAGACGCGCTTCGCGGCGCTTGTGCAATGAACCCGCGGGACCCGTCGCTGCCGGTGCAGCCGCACGAAGCCCGCGCCATCGCGGATTTCGCCGACCATGCGTGGGACGACGAGATCGTGCCCTTGCTCGAGACCTACATCGAGGTTCCGGCGAAGAGCCCGCTGTTCGATCCCGATTGGCGGAAGAACGGCTACATCGAGAAGGTGATCCGCGATGCGGCGACCTGGGTCGAGAGCAAGACCATCCCGGGCCTGAAGCTCGAGGTCGTTCGCATCGAAGGGCGCACGCCGGTGATCTTCTTCGAGGTGCCCGCGACC
>FSVG01001511.1_pt1 | contig 14214 bp, 8 predicted proteins | sample 1637511 | NCBI WGS metagenome assembly FSVG01 (sample SAMEA3914816, study PRJEB12502) | metagenome | biome: forest; material: soil | place: USA | collected 2011-09-16 | depth 0.3 m
AGCGCCCGACGAATCCGTACACCAGCAGGCCGGCGAACAGCGCCAGCACGCCCGCCTGCGGCGGCAGGCCGGCGATGCCGGAATACGCCACGGCCTCGGGCAGCAACAGGCCGGCCATGGCCACGCCGGCCACCAGGTCCGCCAGGGCCGGCGTGGATGCGGCAGCCGTCCCCGCGCGCGCCGTCATCGGTGCGCGTGGGCCGCCGCCGGCGTCACGCCGGTCCACCCGGGCAGGTAGCGCGCGAGCGGACTGCGCGCCAGGCCCTGCGCCTCGCGCAGCGCGACCTCAATGCCCTTGCGGATCTGGGTGCGCGAGATGTGCGGGCGCAGGTAGTCGGCCCACAGGAACTCGGCGAACGGCGACGCGTCCTTCGCGAAGCCGCCGGAGGTGCGCAGCATCCCGGCCAGGCTGCGATGCGGATCGTCGACCAGCTCGGTGACACGCGCCGGGATGTCGGTGTACGGATGGCGCTTGCCCGTCTCGTCGAACGGATGCACCCAGCGGCGCTGCTCCATCACGCGCCAGAAGATCGCCGGCGCCAGGTAGGACAGGTCCTCCAGCAGCATCAGCTTGACGCGCTCCACGCCCTCCCCGTGCAGCGCGAGCCCGAGGTGATGGTGGTCGACGATGTAGTGGCGCCCGCGCGGCCCGAGCACCGCCGGAAACCAGTGCGACGACAGGAGTTCCTTGCGCGCCTTGCGGGCCATCCCGGCCCACTCGCGCCGCTTCAACGCGACCTCCGTGAAACCCACGGTCATCTGCGTGGGACGCAACTCGAGGAGTTCGGCTTCGACGAAATGGTGGTGCGTGGCGGGCGGCATGGCGCTTCGGTGGAGCGCGCCGCCCCGGCCTGCGCCGGGAGGATCCGCCCCGATAAAAGTAGGGCTTCATTGTGCGGCCGATCCGGGCCGTCCCGCGTTCGCGCGTCTTGCGCGCGCCTGACGCGCCGCGCCTCACGCGCTCCCGCGCGCGAGCGCGTGCTCGATCAGGAGAAGAAGATCTGGAAGATGTCCGGCTCGCGCACTTCGCGCATCGACAGCCCCGGCAGCACTTCCTGGAACGGCTCCGACGGCTCGACGAAATCGAACTCCGACACCACCGTGTCCATCCACGCCGGCGCGGAGCGTGGGCGCCGGTTGCCCAGCAGGTTCAACAACGACGGCAGGAGCTCCCACTCGACACGGTTGACGGGCACGAAAGACAGTTGCTTGTTCATGGTGACGACCGTTGAAAGGATGCGGACGGGCCGCGATGAACCGTTATCGTCGCCGGGGTGGCAGGCTGTAACCAATTGCTGCGTGAGGTGTGACTTCTGCCCACATGCCGGTGTCCGAATGGGCCACTCGCGGACCCGGCTTGCGTGCACCGGCGGACAGGTCGGCGACGCGATCGCGCCGGATCAGAGCGGCGCGCGCAGGCGCATCTCGGGCGTGGGAACCGGCTGGAAGCTGGGCGAATCGATGGGCCGCAAGATGGCCTCCAGGCTCTCGAGTTCGGCCAGTTGCGCCGCGAGCGATCGAGCGTCCTGCAGTCCCAGCCCGGTCCATTTGTCTTCGTCGCGGATCGGCGAAACCAGCACCGCGTGCTGGACGGCATCGGCGATCGGCACGCTGTGCGCCGCCCAGTCCGCGGCGGCCGCCAAGCCCTTGAGCCGCTCGCGCAGTCCGTTGATCAACACCACCAGGCGGATCCAGCGATGCTCGCTCCAGGCCGGCGAGACGGCGTGGTCCGGGTCGGCGTAGCGCTGGACGAACAGCTTGCCGGCCTTCGTGCCGTAGCGATGCGCCATGTCCAGGATCTGCTCGCGCGACATGCCGATGTTCAGGCCGCCTTCGCCCGGGCCGAGAAACAGCCGCGCCACCCGGTTGCGTACATGGGGAAGGCGCATGCTCGTGCGGTCGTGCCAGTCCATGGCACCCGTGGCGATCGCCAGCAGGAAGCCCGCGAGGAGGCTGAAGCGCGCGACGCCGGTGTCCTGGGAGACGCGCGACGCGCCGGCCGGCCGCCCGTCGGCTTCGGGGTCGAAGCGCCGCCAGCTGTCGCCCCATCCTTCCCGATTCTGGTCGGGCAACCAGACGTCCGGGTCCTGGCCGTCCTTGCGCTTCGGCCGGTTCGGGTCCTTGAGGTCCAGCCACAGGCCGAAGGTCGGCCAGCGCGGCATCGCGGCGTCGAACAGGTGGATCGGGAAGTTCGACGAGGCGCCGCCGTCGGTGAACAGGCAGCGCCTGAGCGCGCCGCGCTTGCCGCGCTCCGCTTCGTAGTCGATGGCCCACAAGGGCACGGCGGCGAAGAGCAGCGGATAGCTCAGGCTGAGCCGCGCGGCGACGACCACCGGCATGTCGGCACCGGGCAGTTCGCGGAACGCCTCCGAATCGTCGATCGATGCCGGGTCGGACTCGCTTTGCGGCTCGTAGCGCCGGGAGACGGCGTCGAGCGCGGCGAGTACCACGGGAGGAAAGTAGTGCGCCAGATCCGCGGGCTTGTAGAAAAGCCGGGTCGCCTCGTCGCTCAATGGCAGGCGATACGGGCGGCCATGGGTGACGTTGGTCGTGATCATCTGCAGGTTGATCGAGCGTCGATCCTGCGGGTCGTCCTCGTCGCAGGGCAGGTGCGGGTCGCCCGGTGTGAACGGTGCGCACCAGAGGTCGCGGAACGTCAACGGGGGATCCTTGCCCTTGAGGCCCGCTCCGGCCTGGATGCCCTGGTGCAGCCATTCGGACAGCGCCGGCCGCTTGTCGTCCTGGTCCGCCGGCTCCAGCGTGCCGCCCTTGCACAGGCCCAGGCAGTTCTCGATCACACCGTGGCGGATGTCGCCCCACAGAGCCCACCCGAAGCCTGCCAGGGACCCGACGAGCGCGAGGATCAACCGGGCGACGATCGAACCGCACCCGGCGCCGAGGATGAGTCCTCCCGCGAGCGCGCCCACGCCGAGCGGCCACCGATAGGCGCAGGCCACTTCGCCGGCCACGCGTACGGCCGGCGGTACCCGCTGCCGCGCGCTTGCGACCTTGCCGTCTTCCTTTTTCGGCGCGAGTCCGCCGCGACCGAGTCTTCCCCAGAGCCGGACCAGCCGCCGGCCCCGCTCGTTGGCCTGGAACAGCGACAACATGCGCGTGCGCCCGTCCGGCAGCATCTCGCCGAGTGCCGCGGGCGTGCGGCGCAAGGCCTCGAACGAATCGTCGAACCCAACCCGGCGCCCGTATTCACCGGCCGCGGCCAGCGCGGCGGCCATCGCGCCGACGGATGTGCCGCCGATGTTGCGAAACCTGAAGGCGCGCGCGATCTCCACGACGGCCCACGGATACACCACGCCGCTGGCGACCCCGCCCGTCATCACGAGATCGCAGAACTGGTCGTACGGCGGGACTTCGTCGACGGGTGGAGGCACCGGGCAAACGTCGTCGCCGGGCGGGACGACTCTCATTCGTCGTCCTCGTCGACGGCACCCCACAGGCTGCTGTCTGCAATTCCGTCCAAGGCAAACAGGCCGGGGTAGAACAGATAGGCCGTCCCCCGGGTGCGCGTAAACGGACGCAGGCCCGTCACCATGAGCGGGTTCTGGCACACCCGAGGGATCTCGAAGGCGCCGTCCCCGAGCTCGTGGGCGCCAACCAGCGGGTCGCGAGCGGCCCCGCGGTCCCCGCTGCCGATCGGTACGCGATCGGCCCATTGCCCGAGCAGGTGCTCGAACTGATCTTCGATGCTCGCACAGAAGAAGTGGCCGATGAGCCCACGCTGGAGGCCGGATTCGGCGGCGTCATCCTTGCAGTCGTAGGGCATGCCGCGGCGCAGCACCGCTCGAGGCCGGTTCGACTCCGCCACGGAGTCGCCGCGCGGATTCATTCGCCGGACATGGCTCCCGAACGGACACTGATAGCCGTCGCCATCGTTTTCGTAGTCGAAGGCCGCGCCGGGGCGCGCATCCCTGGCCGCCGCCGGAGACCGGCCATCCGGATATCGGCCACAGAGCTTGGCCTTCAGCTCATCCCCCTCGATTCCGATGGCTTGGGCCTGTTCGACGACGAAACGATCGAACGCGCCGACGTATTGCTCGATCTGGTGCAACACGCCAAAACTGCCCTCGTTGAAGAACGGCCGCAGCTTGTCGGGCCACACCCGCACCCCGGGGCCGGCGATCCAGGGGTTCGCGCCGGAGTCCTGGACGTGGCCGAGCAAGAACTCTCCGGCCTTGTGCCGGGGCGCGCGCGGGTGTTCGTCCAGCTTGTCCTTCCTGGTAAAGCCGTCGATGGCGACGAGCGAGAGGCCGTCGCGGAAGCCGAAGTAGATCCACTGGGCCTTGTCGTCCGCCTTCACGCCCGGGGGAGGTTGCGTCAGTCTCCTGGCGTCGGGCAGGCGCTTGATCCGGACACCCGTTTCATCGCAGATCTTCTGGATGTCGTACGTCGCCTTCGCGAGAGACTCTTCCGCCATGGCGTGCAGGCTGAGCACGGCGTCGAGCGTCATGAAATCGAACGCCGGGTCCCAGTACTCCGGCACATTGCGGCCCGAGGCGCCAAGTTTGCTGCTGGCGCGCAACGGCGCGCCAGCGGCAAACGCGGGCGACTTCAGCGCGAAGCGAGCCAGAACATTGAGCGGCACTTGTGCTCGCTCCAACCCGCGGCGGCTGAAGCCCAGGCTCAGCTGCAAGCGCGGCTTCTCCACGCCCGCAGCCGTGGGCCAGAATTTCTCCTCCTTCAAGCGCTGCAGGAAGCGCGGCGGCGAAGAGGCCTGCGTGAAGTCGAAGGCGAGATGGCGCGCGACCGACCACACGCTGCCGTGCAGCACGATGCGCTGGACGTTCTCGAGCGGGATCGTCATGGCCGGCCCAATTGATTGCGGATGATGCTGCTCACCTCGCTGCGCGGATAGGCGGAGAAGAAGTAGCCCATGGCCGGTGCCCGATTGAAGCGCTGGATGTGCGCCACGAACTCGTTGGGGAAGTCGCCCACGGGCATCGGCGGCGGGGCCTCGATCCATTCGAAGAGCAGGTCAAACAGGTCGCCCACCTTCAGGGCGAAGTCCTGGATGTAGGCATCGAACGGGCCGTCGTAGACGGTGTGCAGCACCAGCACGCTGTCGCTCTCGATGAGCTCGAACCAGGCGAAGTGCACCTGGCGGGCCTCGCGCAACGCCTCCTCGATGCGCGGCGCGCCGGCGGCGATCACCAGGCGCACGCGATCGGCGCTGTCCCTGACCGGCCACTTCAGCCGCATGGCGACGTTCAGGGTGCCTTGTGCGACGCGCCTGTCCCGTCGATGGGTGAGCGGGTAGCTCTCGCAGGCGAAGCCCCAACGCTTCTTCAGTCCGATCGGCGTCGCGTCGAGCGGATCCAGGCGTTGCGCCAGTCCGGGCAGGGCCATCACCTGCCGCACGATCTCGATGATCAGCGGCCACGCCAGCATCATCCCGGAACACCAATGCTTGCCGTCCGTGGGGATGCCCCAGATCAGCGGATCGTCGCCGCCAGGGCCGCTCATCGTGCCGCCGCCGAGAGCCAGGAGGACTTCGCCCTCTGACGTCCCCTTGCCATCGACCAGCAATCGCGGCAGGAAGGGAATCGGCGGGTTTTCGCGAAGCGAGTCCTGGATGAGGCGTTGCCAGTACCCCAGGCCCAGCTTGTCGATCGCCTGATCGACCCGGTATTCCTCGGCGAGTGCTCGCGCGGCATCCCGCAGGTCGCTGTCATCGAAGATCGCCTTGACCGCTATGCAGGCGGCCGCCTGCACGTTGCCGATCGTGCCGATCGCGGCTCCCATGGCGATGATGGCGCGCTGCTCGCCGTTCATGCGTCCGGGGTAGCTGCCCAGCTTCTTCAACACGGGATCGAAGCCCGCGGGCACGCTGCGATCCTTGCAGCCCTTGAGCGCGTCGTCGTCCGCTTTCTTGGTCGCGTAGGCATCGATCAGCGCGCTCGTGCGCGTCAGCAACTTGCCCATCTCCTGCTTGCCCGCCGGAATCGTCAGCGGCTCGGTCACGAAGTGGCGGCCCATCACCTGGTAGGTCAGGGCCCGATAGGCGGCACGCAGCCCGGTCTCCAGCAGCGGATAGTCGGACACGGCGAAACCCATCGTCTTCTGGCAGAACCGCAGGGCAGATTGCTCGGCGAAATAGGCCAGGTCGAACTCGGGCGCCTGCAGCGCCATGATCGCAGCCGCCTGGCAAGCCGCATGGCTGAGCTTGATGACCTCATCGAGTTTGTCGGGAAAGCACTTGCTGAAGACCTCCTTTTGCTCCGCATGCGCCGACGTGAGGTGGGGGTCGAGCGCCAGCATGAAACTGCCGCCGCCCAGTTCCGCATAGACGCGATTGGAATAGCGCTCGTCCTTGTTGAGGAGGACCTTCACGATGGGCGCCCGGCCCGTGATCATGAGCACGGGCTTGTGATCGGTCCTCGGTTCGGGCAGACGCTTGTCGACGCCCGCGCAGTCGCAGGTCCGCGGCGCCGCATCCCGGCCCGGGATTTCCAGCCTGCCTTCGAACTCCGCGTTGATGATGCCAAAGAGTCGAGTGCGATGCTCGTCGTCCTCCAGCCACTCGAGGATCAGGCGGTTGAGCCTGTAGTGATCCGTTTCCCGGAGCGTCGCCGCGGTCGGGGGATCGACTTTCTCTTTCTTCCTGGTCATCGGGTCCTCGCTATCGTTCGAACAGCATCACTCCAGGGATTCACTGAGCGCCACCGCGGCGCGCACGTCGCGCGTCTCCCTGCCCTCCTCCCAACGCGCCACCAGCGGCGCCAACAGCCGGCGCGCACGCTCGCGCCGTCCGTCGTCCGCCCACAACCTGGCCAGCGACGTCGCCGCACGCAGCGCGAAGCCCAGACGGTGCTGTCGCATCGCCAGCGCGTACGCGCCCTTGAACCAGGTCTCGGCCTCGGCGCGGTCGGCGCGTTGCAGCGCCAGCTCGCCGCGCAGCCGGCGCATCTCGGCCTCCAGCTGGCGTTCGCCGTAGCGGCCGATCAGCGCGAGGCCTTCGTCGACGCACGCGGCCGCCGCGGCCATCTGGCCCGCCAGCATCAGGCCTTCGGCCTGCAGCGACAGGTACAAGGGTTGCGACACCTTGGAGCCGGTCGACAGCCACAGCGCCGACCCCGCGCGCATCTCGCCCAGGCCGACGTCGAACAGGCCGCGCTCGCACAGCAGGCGTCCGCGCATGCAGCGCGTGATGGCCAGCCAGACCGGGAAGCCCGCCTCGTCGCACACACGGATGCAGGCATCGGCGCGGGCCAGCGCGGCGTCGGTCTCGCCGCGCAGCAGCTCGATGCTCACGCCATAGGCCAGCGCCACGGCCTGGCTGAACTTGTGCTCGAACTCCCCGGCCAGCGCCGCCGCCCGGTTGATGCGGGCGAGCGCCGAATCGGGGCGGCCCAGCTCCCACAGGCCCCAGGACGAGTAGGCCATGCACATCACGCCCGGATCCTGGATGCCGAACTGCGTGTGCATGGCCGGCGTGTAGGCCGCGAGGGCCGTCTCCATCTCGCGCATCGTCGCACGCAGGTTGCCCTGGTGGAACAGCGTGCAGGCCAGGCCCCAGTGAGCGTGCAGCCGCTGCTTGACGTCGCCCGAGCGTTCGGCGATGGCCGCGGCCCGCCGTCCGTGCTCGAGGGCCGGGCCGAAGTCGGCGCGCATGAAGCGGTACGCCTCCAGGCCCATCTCGACCTTGAAGCGCGCGGTCTGGTCGCCCAGCTGGTCGCACAGGCGTTCGGCCTCGAGATAGGCCTGCAGCACGGCCTCCGCGCCGTAGCCTTCGGTGGCGATGAGGCGGGCGGCCAGCAGGAGTTGCAGGCGCAAGGCGGTGCGATCGCGCTCGATGCCCGGCTCGACGCGCGCCAGCACGGCCAGGGCCCGCCGCAGATGGCTGATCGCCTCCAGCTCGGCGGAGCGGGCGGCGGCGTTGCTGGCGGCGAGCACCCATTGCGACAAGGCCTCGCGGTGCAAGCCCGCCTCGGTCTGGTGCAGCGCCAGCAGCTCGGGGCGCAGCGTGGCCAGCTCGGGCCAACGCTGTTGAATGAGCTCCACCACCCGGGCATGGAGCGTCCGGCTTTCGCTGGCGAGCAGCGAACCATAGGCCGCATCCCGGATCAGGGCGTGCTTGAACGTGTAGGTGCCACCCCCCTCGTAGCGCACCAGCCCGGAGTTCACCAGCGCGTCCAGGCGCTCGGCGAGCGTCGCGGCGTCCAGGGCGAATGGTCCCGCCTCGAGAAGCGCCGACAGCAGCGTGACTGAGAACTCCCGCCCCAGCACGGCGGCGACCTTGGCCACCGGTCCGACCGGGCCCAGGCCGTCCAGGCGCGCCATGAGCAGATCCTGCAGCGAGGCCGGCACGGCATCGAGCGCGCCGACGTCGACGCCCAGGCAGTCGGCACCCAGGTCCAGCGCCATGCGCGCCGCCTCCTCCAGGAACAGCGGGACGCCGTCCCCGCGTGCGGCCAGCGCGCGTTCGAGGCCGGCCGGCAGCGGCGCACTCGCGCACACCCGGTTCACCAGCTGCCGCGCGTCTTCGGGCGACAGCCCGGCCAGTTCGATGTGCTCGCTGCGGTCCGCGTCGAACGGGCTCGGCGTCGCCTCGCCGCGGATCGTGACCACCACCAGCAGGCCCGGGCCGCCGCGACGCGCCGCGAGGTGCTCGACGAAGTCGCGCGTGGACGGATCGACCCAGTGCCAGTCCTCCACGATCAGGCAGCACGCACGATCGCCGGCGAACGCGATGAAGCAGTCCAGCAGCGACAACAGCAGGCGTTGGCGCAGGCTGCCGGGCGCCGCACGGGTGGGTTGCGGCGCCAGGCCCAACAAGGCCGCCAGCAGTTCGACCGCCTCGTCGTCGCGCGCTTCGCCGGGCAGCGCCGCCGCGAGCTTGTGCAGGGCGTCGGCGGGCGCGTCGTCCGGGCCGATGGCCAGCCACCGGCGCAAGGCCTCCGCCAGCGCCAGGTAGGGACTGGCGCTCGCATCGGCGCGGCAGCCGCACTCCAGCACCTTGGCGCCGGCCTGCACGAGCTGCTGGCGGAATTCCCGCACCAGGCGCGACTTGCCCATGCCGGCGTCGGCGCGCACCACCGCCATCCGGCACTCGCCCATGCGCACCTGCTGCCAGCACCTGTCCAGGCGTTCGAGCTCGACCCGCCGGCCGACCAGGGGCGTGAGCCAGGGCAGGCGTTCCAGGCGATGTCGCGTGCGATCGCGGCTGGGCCCGAGCACCAGATGCACGTCCTCGTCCTGCGAAACGTCGATGCCCTTCAGTTCCGGCCGCGGGAACAGCGCCGTCATGTCGAAGGCGTGGGCCACGAGATGGCGGGTCGATTCCGAGATCAACACGGTGCCTGGCGCCGCCGCCTGCTGCAGGCGCGCGGCAAGATGGATCGACATCCCGTACGGCTGGTCGGCCTTGATGGTGACGCGCGCGGTGGCGATGCCCACGCGCACCGAGACACCCAGTTCGGCCACGGTGCGGATGATCAACAGGCCTGCCTCGACCGCGCGCACGGCGGCGTCCTCCAGCGCCGCGGGATGGCCGAAGTAGCACATGACGCCGTCGCTGCCGCGCGGGTCACCCGCCTGGCCGCCCAGCTGGCGCACGACGCCCTTGCAACGCGCGTGCAGGCTGCCGATCATGTCGGCGTAGGCCTCTTCGCCGAGCCGCTGCAGCATCGGGGTGGAGCCGACGATGTCGAAGGACAGGCTCGTGACCTGGCGCCGCGACGTCGGGGCGCGCAGGTGAACGAAGCGCAGCGCCGGATCGCCGTACAGACGCGCGTCGAGGCGTCCGGGCCGGGCGCGCCGATGCAGCCAGCGCGCGGCCTCGCCGACGCTCGTGCCGGCGCAAAGCTGGCGGATCAGCGCATCGAGGGTCGCGCCGGCCGGGTCGGCCTCCTGTCCGAGGACCAGCACGGCGGCGCCGGCGTCGAGGACGGCGCCCAGTTGGCGCAGCGACGGCGGCGCGCGCACCACCAGCAGGCATTGGCGCCGGGGCAAGGTGGCCCGTTCCAGCAACTGCGCCAGGGTCACCTCCGCCAGCACGAGCACGTGCGCCGTCGCGACGGCATCGCGGGCCCAGTCCTGCTGCAGTTCCTCGATCGCGACATGGCGCGCGGAAGGACGGGGCATGGCGACGTCGCCGTGCACGATCGTGACGGCGAGCGCTTCGGCCAGGCCGGCCTCCTCGTTCGGTGCCGATTCGATGCCGCTGACCAGTTGCCGGCTGACCGCGAAGCGCTCCGCGAGCGTCTCGGCGCCGAGGTCGAGGGTCTCCCACGCGACGCCGTCGAGGGCGTCTTCGAACTGGATATTGAGCAGGCGCGGCGCGCTGCGGGCCAGGCGCTCGGCCAGGTCGGCCCCCAGCAAGGCGGCGGCAGGCATCGTGCGATCCGCTTGCGCCAGCAGGTCCGCGGGGCGCCGCGAGCGCCAGGCCAGCCGGCGGCCGTCGCCGAGGCTGAACTCGAGGACGTCGCCATCGAGACTCGCGCCCAGCGTCCATTGAGGAAGACCCAGCAACTCCAATGGCCCCTCCCGTGGTGCCTTCCCGACATCCGCCGGCTTGGCCGGCAGTACTTTTCGTAACGTTATCCGAAAGGCCCTCCTTCGCATAGCACCCAGGTGACCGTCGGAAGCGTTCGCCGGCCGCTGGTGGGCGGGGCGTTGCGGCAGTCCATGCCGGCGCCAAGGACCACACGACTCGCCATCGCGCGAACTCAAGCTTTCGGCCGCGCCACCGATGACAAACCCGGGCCGGCCCGCGCTGCAAGGGCTTAGACTGATCGAGCGTTCGAAGAACAAGGGCACACGGGGTGCAGATGCCAAGCCACGGAATGATGCAGGCCGCAGCGCCGAAGACGCTCGTCGCGAGCACGGCGATCGTCGCCGTCGCCTGGACGATCGCCGCCGCGCAGCCGCATTCGTCCTGGGCGCCCGTCCTGGACGGCATCCACTGGACCTGCGCGTTCTGCGCCGCGGCCTGGATGGCCTGGCATTCGGCGCGGTCCGCCACGCACACCCTGCGCCTCGTCAAGCGCCGCTTCGCCGCGGGCCTGATCCTGCTCGCCACGGGCCAGGTGTTCTGGGACGTGCTCACCTGCGTCGGCTGGAATCCGTTTCCCGGCATCCCCAACCTGCTCTACCTGTTCCTGAGCCCGTGCTTCGTCCTCGGCTTCGCCGCGATGGGCGGCCACGCCCTGCCCACCGCGCAGGCGCGATCGGCCATGCTGGACGTCGCCGGCTTCGGGCTCGCCGTGCTGGCCTTCACGCTGGCGCTGTACCTGCCGCATGCCGAGCGCAGCACGCTGCTCCAGTTCATCGTGCTGACGGCCTATCCCGTGCTGCTGTTCTCCGCCGCCGCCGCCGGCGTGGTGGTGCAGCTGCACCTGCGCCAGCGGCCCACGCCCGCGACGCTGGCGATCGTGGGCGGGCTCGTCGGCTACGGCGGGCTCTGGATGGCCTGGGACCTGGCCTTCCTGGACAACGAGCTGCACTCCGGTGCCGCCATGAGCCTGATGTTCTCGGCGCTGGCGCTGTTGCTGGGATGGGGCGCGGCGCGCTGGCAGCCGGCGCCGGACACGTCGGCGCGCTACGACCGCCTGTGCGAGGCGCTGCTGCGCCAGATCCCGCTGGCCATGGTGGCCTTCACGTCGGCGGCAGTCGGCTTCATCGTGCTGGGCGTCGGCGTGACCCGGGAGGCCCGCACGCCGCTGCTGGCCCTGTGCGCGCTGGTCTACTTCTGCGCCATCGTCCGCCAGACGCAGCAACTGCTGGACCGCGATCGCCTGCTCAACGCGGAGCGCGCCGTCGCCGAAGGCCAGGCCAAGCTGCAGCATCTCGCGCACCACGACCCGCTCACCGGGCTGCCCAACCGGGTGCTGCTGCGCGATCGGGTCACCCAGGCGCTGGCCACCGCGGTGCGGCGCGAGGAAAAGGTGGCGCTGCTGTTCATCGACCTGGACCAGTTCAAGGAGGTCAACGACACCCTCGGGCACGCGGTCGGCGACGCGCTGCTGTGCCACGTCGCGGGCCAGTTCACGCAGGTGCTGCGCGAGAAGGACACCGTGTGCCGCCAGGGCGGCGACGAGTTCGCCATCGTCCTGACCGACGTCGACACCGTGGCCAGCGTCTCGCAGGCTGCCGAACGCATCATGACGCTGTCGAACAGCCGCGCCTCGATCAACGGCCATGAGTTGCCGATGTCGATGTCGGTGGGCATCGCGATGTTTCCCAAGGACGGCCACGACTTCGACAGCCTGATGCAGTGCGCGGACACCGCGATGTACCGCGCGAAATCGTCCGGCCGCAACGCCTACCGGTTCTACGACGCGCAGATGAACATCGAGGCCGGCGAGCGTTCGCGCCTGCGCTGGCTGCTCGCGCACGCGATCGAGCGCGGCGAGATGCACCTGCACTTCCAGCCGTATTTCGACCTGCCCGGCGGACGCCTCGCGGGCGTCGAGGTGTTGCTGCGCTGGAACTCCGCGGAGCTGGGCAACGTCGGGCCGGACCAGTTCATCCCGGTGGCCGAGGACGGCGGCCAGATCGTGGAGATCGGCGCCTGGGTGCTGCGCCAGTCCTGCTTCCAGGCCGCGGCGTGGCTGCGCCAGGGCCTGGTGCTGCCGCGCGTGTCGGTCAACCTGTCGGTGCTGCAGTTCCGCCACGGCGACCTGGTGGGCCAGGTGGCGCAGGCGCTGGAGGCGTCCGGGCTGCCGGCCAATCACCTGGAGCTCGAGATCACCGAGTCCGTGCTGATGCGCGAGACCGACAAGGTGCTCGCCACCGCCCACCGCCTCGGGCAACTGGGCGTGCGGCTGGCCATCGACGACTTCGGCACCGGCTACTCGAGCCTGGCCTACCTGCAGCGGCTCAGCGTGCACAAGCTCAAGATCGACAAGTCCTTCGTGCGCGACGCCCCCACCAGCAAGAGCACCGCCGCGATCGTGCGCGCCATCGTCGACATGGCGCGCGCGCTGGAGCTGGAGGTCGTGGCCGAAGGCATCGAGACGCCGGCCCAGCGCGAGTTCCTCGAGGCCGCGCAATGCGCGATGGGCCAAGGCTACCTGTTCGCCCGGCCGATGCCGGCGGCGCAGTTCGAGGCCATGCTGGGCGCCGCCGCGCCAGTGGTCGCCGCGGCGGACACCGTCGCCGCGGATGCCGCCGGCTGAATGAGGCCGCGAAGGTCGCGCGAGCCCCGTCGGGCGGCCGCCCGATCGCTCGCGTCAATGCCGCATCACGCCCCGCGCCGCAAGGCTTCGATGTCGGTGACGCGCAGGCCGCCGTACTCGATGCGGATGCAGCCGCTCGCCTGCAGCGTGCGCAAGGCCTCGTTGACGCGCTGGCGCGAGAGGCCGACGAGGTAGGCCAGTTCCTGCTGCGTGATGCGCAGGAGCGTGCCGACGCCGGGGTACAGCACCGGGTGGAACAGCGACGCCAGGCTGCGTGCGACGCGCGCGTCCGGGTCGCTCATGCGATCGATCTCGCGTGCCTCGATGAACTGGCCCAGGCGTTCGTTGAGCTGCAGCGTGATGAAGCGGTTGAACGGGATGCTGCGCCCGATGAGCCAGTGAAAGGTCTCGACGCCGATGCCGGCCACGACGCTCGCCCGCAGCGCCTGGATGTTGTAGCGATAGGCCTCGCCCTTGATCACGGTGCCTTCGCCGAACCAGCCGCCCGGCGGGACGCCGGTGAAGGTGAGCGGCACGCCATGCGCCGAGTCGTTGCTCATTTTCAGCAGCCCCGAGATGACGCCGAACCAGAAGGTCGGGGGCCGGCCGACCCGGCACAGGTATTCGCCCGTCTCCACGTTGACCACGCGGACGTCGGCGATCACGCGCGAACGCTCCGCCGCGTCGAGGCAGCGCAGCCACGGGATGTCGTCGAGCTCGGTGGCGCTCGGCGCGCGAGCGCGCTGCACCAGGGGACGGGGCGGGGTGTCGGAAAGGCGTGTCTGCGATCGCATCGAGGGATACACCTGAGAGGATTAGCCCTTGAATTGTCGTCAGAACGACATCCTGTAGTCAAACTGCTCCCTACAGTCGGGGTCGAGTCTGGCGTTGCGGGCTCGCCGAACCAGGAGATCGCCGCGTGCAGACCACCTTCCCCCGACTGATGCTGGACCACGCCCAACGGCGGCCCCACGCACCGGCACTGCGCGAGAAGGACCTGGGCATCTGGCAGACCACGAGCTGGCGCGCGCTCGCCACCCTGGTGGGCGAGATCGCGGGCGGGCTGGAGCAGGCCGGCATG
>FSVG01000703.1_pt1 | contig 14109 bp, 4 predicted proteins | sample 1637511 | NCBI WGS metagenome assembly FSVG01 (sample SAMEA3914816, study PRJEB12502) | metagenome | biome: forest; material: soil | place: USA | collected 2011-09-16 | depth 0.3 m
GGTTCGGGCGGGTCGGGCGGCCCCGGCGGATGCACCGGCGGCAGGTGCGGCACGATGGTGGCGGCGCTCGCGGAGGGCGGCTTGGGTGCGGTCATGGTCATCCCTCCGTCAGCGCGTGAGCGGCGCGAAGTCCGTGGACACCGCGTCGTCGTTGGCGTTGAACGCCAGGGCGAACCCCGGCAGGTATTGGCCCGCGTCGGTCAGGGCCTCCGCGTCGATCGCACGCAGCCGCGCGAGGTCGAGGGTCTCGATCAGCACGCGGTAGAGGCTGCCCACCGTCCACGGCGCGTCGACCTGCGGCGGCACGGCCAGCAGGATGCATTGCGGCGCGCAGGCATCGGGCGGGTCGAGCTGGAAGGCGATCGCGGTGGTCTCGGTGGTCGAGGGCACGACCTCGGTCCATTCGTCGATCCACAACCCCGCCAGCGGCCGCGCCGGATCCGCGCCCGCCGCGCCCTGCAGCACCAGCGAGAGCCGGCCCGGCACGATCTGCCCGCCGGCCAGCGGCGGCAGGCCGATCCAGCGCTCGCCCGCGACGAACGGCAGCTGCGCCACGGACAGGGCGAGCCGGGCGCCGGCCTCCATCACCTCCGCGCCGCGCAGGCAGCTCGCGAAGCGGCCCGCGCCGTCACGCACACGCGCCGCGCGCAGCAGCCACGTCGGCGCGGCCAGCGCGTCGCCGCCCTGCGTGGCGGTGGAGGCGGCGAGCGCGGCGCCCAGTTCGGTGGCGGCGGCCGGCGCGCACGCGAAGCGGGGCAGCACGACGAAGCCGGCGCCGAACACCGCTTGCAGCCGATCGACGAGCTGGCGCCGGCGCGCGCGCGGGTCGCTCGCGGCGGGCGGCGCGCGCAGCGCGGCGCCGGCGACCAGGCGCTCGTGTGCCGTGCTCGCCACGGCCGCGGCCTGGGCCAGCAGCGCGGCCTGCGCCGCCGCGTCGCCGGCCGTGGCGACGACCGGCGCGGTGGCCGGCACGCCGAAGCGGCCGATGGCGCGCAACGCGGCGCGCAGCGCATCGGCGCCGGCCGCCGGGCCGCGTTGCACCAGCGCCGTCAACGCGGCCTGCGCGGCGCCGAGTGCGGCCTCGGCGGCGACGGCGCGCGCCGCGAGCTCGTCCAGGTCGACGCCGTCGTCGGTGCTGCGCTCGGGCGGATTCAGGTCCTCCGCGTCGGCACCGCGGGCGTTCGAGAGCAGCGCGCGCGCCGCGCGGGCCTGTTCCAGCAGGTCGCCGAACGTGGACTCGCCGGGCCCGAGGTCGGCCGGCCGCGCGAACGCCAGGCGCAATCGGGCGCCGGCGGGCAGGCCCGGCGCCGTCGATCGCGCGTGCGCCAGCACGGCCTGTTCGAGCTCGGTGGCGGCCGCGTTCGCCGATGGCGCGGCGCCGGCGCTGTCCTCGACGGCGTAGACCGCGTCCAGCGGCGCGAGGCCCAGGTCCGCGAACGGGAAGGCCAGCGTGTCCGCCACCACCGCGCCGCCGTCGTCCAGGCGTTCGACGCTGCAGCGCGCGCGGCGCGGATCGCCCAGCAGCGTCGCGACCCAGGCGTCGAGCGCGGGCTCGGCCGCGGCGCGCGGGGAGTCGGCCGCGCCGGCCCAGCCGGCGGCCGCCGGCGCGCCGGGCGATCGCGCGGGCATCAGCGCCAGCAGGCGGTGCGTCACCGCGAGCCCGCTGCGCGGCGTGCGGATCACCTCCAGCTCGGGCGCCGGCGCGGCGCCGATGGCCACCGCGGAGAGCGTGGCGGCGGTGCGCGTGGTGTTGCCGCGCGCCATCTGGTAGGCCGTCTCGGCGGTCAGCGCGTCGGCCAAGCCGTCGACGATGTCGCCGAGATCGTCGAGCTCCTTGGCTATCGCCGTCAGGTCGCCCGACGACGCGCCGTCGGCGGCCAGCGTGGCCTGGACGTCGCCGGCACTGGTCGCCCATTTCTGCTGCAGCACCAGGCCGTCGGCCACGTTGTTCGCGGCGATCGCGTCGGCCGGCAGCGTCGTCTGCTCCAGCTTGCCCGCGACCAGCGGCGCGATGCGGCGCAGCGTCGCGACGAAGCGATCCTGGTGCAGCTCGTGCAAGGCCCGCTCGATGCGGTAACCCAGCAGCGCGCCGAGCGGCTGGCCCTGGCGCACGCCCGCCAGCAGCCGCGCCGCCTCGCGCGCGCGGCGCGACGAAACGTCGATCGCGAACGGCCCCGCCGGTTGCGCCGTGTTGCCGCTGCCCAGGTGGGCATTGCGCAGCAGCGCCGCGGCGGCCGCGTGCGTGGCCGACGGCGCGTGGATGAAGCCGGTGTCGCCGGGCGCGGCGATGACGGCCCCGGTCTCGCCGGGCGGCGTCGGCACCGGCGTCCCGCTGCCGGCGAGCGCGGGGCGCAGGTTCTCGACCCAGCCGTAGGCGCCGGTGCGCAGTCCGACCGGCGCCGTCGCGCGCATCGCGGCCAGGCGCCTGGTGGCGAACGCGGTGATCCACGCGTCGAGGCGGTGCGCGGAGAGATCGAGCGTGCCGCGCATCAGCAGCTGCAGCCGCTCGCTGTCGCGCGCCTGCAGCTGCGCGAGGCTGCGTCGCGTGTCGCCGAGATCCGCGAGCGCGGCCTGGTCGAAGACCGTCCGGCCTTCGAGGAACGCGCGGATCGTCGCCGTGCCGGTCACCGGCGCGACGACCGAGTCGAGCTGGCGCCGCCAGTGTGGGGTCGGCGCCGAGCCGCCGACGAGGTCGACGAGCTCGACGTCGCGCAGCAGCGTCGCGAGATCGGCGCCCGCGCTCGCCGCGATGCGTGCTGCCGCGACGGCGTATTCGCGCAGCAGTGCGTGGCGCAACAGCACCTCAAGCAGGCTGGTGGCGATGTCCGGCGCCGCGGGATCGGGCCGCGCCGCGACGAGGGCCGCGATGGTGGGTTGCGCGAGCAGCGCGGCGATGTAGTTCGGCTCCAGCGCCCGCCACGGCGACACCTCGCCCGCCTGCACGTCGGGCACCGCCACGTTCCACGGCAGGTCGGCGTAGGCCGCCTGTGCGAGCCGCGGCCGCCACGCGATGCCGGCACGTGCGAGCGCCCGCGCCGCGGTGGCGTCCTGCGCCGCGAGGAAGCCGGTGGCCTGCAGATCCTCGCCGAGGAAGGCACGCAGGTGTTGCAGGTAGTGGCGCCCGAGCACGGCTCGAGCCTGCGCGCCCGACGACAGCGCGTCGGAGCGCATCACGTCGGCGAGGTCGGCGTCCGGGTCGGGCGGGCCCTGGCGCATCCCGATGCGCGGCGCGCCGGCAAGCTGCGGGCGCCACACGCCGTCGCGCAGCGCGGCGAGCAGGTGGCGCAGCGTCGCGTCGCGCGTGGCCTCGCTCGCATCGGCGGGCGCGGGCTGCCACAGGTCCAGCGACGTCACCGGCAGCACGCCGTAGGGCTGGTGGCCGCAACGCAGCGGCGCCAGCGGGCCGAAGGCGCGCACGTGGCGAACGACGTGGTCGCGCGCCCAGTCGACGCCGGCGGGCGCGAGGCCCGTGCCGTCGAACCCGATCATGTTGACGAGGTAGTTGCCCCAGCCGGCCTGCCACAACGCGCTGTTCATGCTGCGCTGGTCGGCCTCGTGCGTGTCGGCGGCGGCGACGACGCGGCCGAGGCCGGCGGCGACGCTGCCGGCCGGCAGGCCCAGCGCGGCGGCCAGGCACGGCGCGTTGGCGCCGGGGTCGAGCTGCGCGGGGTCGGCGGCGATCTCCGTCGCGAAGCCGAGATCGTCGACCGTGCTTGCGGGGCCCTGGCCGGCGCGCCGCTCCGCCGAGTTGTTGGTGGGCGTGCCCAGCGGCACGAAGGCGAGGCCGTCGGTGTAGTGGTGCGCGTCGAGCAGGGCGGCCATGTCCGCGGCGCCGGCGGCTGGATCGGTGGTCGCGTCGACGCCGAACACCAGCAGGCTGTCGATGCCGGCCTGCAGCAGCGCGGCCGATACGGGTAGACGTATCCCCATGCCGATGGCCTCGGCGGCGGCGAAGTCCACCATCCAGCGCATGCCGTCGTCGACCGCGGGCGTGCTGTCGTCGGCGGCCCGCGCGGGCGCGGTCGGGTCGGGGCCGACCGCGAGGAGAGCCGGAATGGGCGCGCCGGTCGCGGCCAGCACCGGCTCGCCTTGCGACTGCAGCACGGCGATCCAGTGGTCCGGCAGCAGGCGCGCCTGCGGCGCGCGGCGCCAGGTCGCGTTCTCGCCGTCGTCCACCACGTCGACCGGCGGAAACTGCGGCGGCGTCGCCAGCGTCGCGGCCGGGGCGGTCGGACGCTGCGCGGCGTTCGCGGGCGTCGTCAGGCGCGCGATCCAGGCCGCGCGTTCGGCGCCGAAGCGGGTCGCGAGCTGGCGCCAGGCGGCGGCGCGCGCCGTCGCATCGGAGCCGGCCAGCCAGTCCTGCGTCCAGAAATGCTCGCCCCAGCCCTGCTCGTCGCGGGTGAGCGCGGTCTCGTGCGTGTCGATCTGCACCTTGTCGGGATAGACGCGCACGCGCAGCTCGCTGTTGCCGTCGGCCTGCGCGAAGAAGCGCGTCTCCAGGCGCACCGGCAGCAGCGCGAGCGGCTGGTCGCCGGCGCACAGGACGTCGGCCAGCAACGCGGGCGGCGCGGGTGGGGCAGGCGGCGTGGGCGTGATCGGCGGCGACGGGGCGATCGGACCGACAGGGGCGACGGGGCCGATCGGCGGCCTGACGGGATGCACGCCGATCGGCGGTGCGGGCGACAGCGGCGGCCGCGGCGCCGGCGTGACCGGCCGCTGCGGCGGCGCGCCGGGCAGGCCCGTGGTGGGCAGCGTCAGGCGCGACGCGAAGTAGCGCGGCGGGCGGGGCGGCGGGGCGGGCGTGCTCATGATGCGGGGATGAATCGGGAGGCGTGCAGGGCGATGCGCACGGGCAGCTGGCGCACGACGCCGGCCATGTGCGCGGCGTTGCGTCCCCACGTGAGGCCCGGCCCCGGCACGAGTCCGGGCGGCGGGCCGCCGGCCACGCCCAGATGGCTCGCGCCGCCGGTGTCAGTGCCGACGTCGAGGCCGAAGCGCGGCTCGGTCGGATGCTCGGCGATCACGATGTAGCGGCCGGCCGAGCCGTCCGCGCCCGTGGCCTGGTCGGGCGTGAAGTCGAAGCCGAAGAACGAGAGATCCTCGCCGAGCGTGCCGCGGAACGCGGGCGCGGTCTCGTCGGCCGGGTCGGCGCTGGGGGCGCGCACGCCGTCGCCGGCGAGCACCGCATGCGTGGCCGTGATGATCGCGTTCGGATAGCGCCGCAGCAGCGCGCTGCGCATCAGCATCACGAACTGCTCGCGCACGAGGCCGGGCTGCGGCGTGCCGAGTGCGCGCTCCTGCCATTGGTGGAGCGGCTGGATGTCGGGCCGCGGCGTGTCGGCGCCGGCGGTGTCCCAGAACTGCGCGAAGCAGGTGCCGCGCTGGTCGGTCGGGAAGCCGCGCCAGAGCAGCTCGGCGCCCATCTCCACGTTCAGGCCGACCAGGTAGGCCTCGACGAAGCGGCGATTGGTCTTCAGGCCGAACACGCCATCGGAGGGCAGGCCGTCCACGCCGGGCAGAAGCAGTTGCTGCGCCAGGTCGCGCAGCGGCTCGTACATCGGCTGCGGAAAACGCGGCGCGGCGAGGACGGTGTCGATGCCCACGGTGGCGCTCGCGGGCGTGTCCACGGGCGCGACCGCAAGCGGGCCGGTGCGTACCAGCCCGCGCGCGAGCGCGACGAGCGTGACGCGCGGGCGCGTCGCGTCGCGCACGATGTCGCTCGCGCTCTTCATCACGAGCGGCGGCAGGCGCCGGAAGATGGCGCGCGGACGGTCGGGGCGCACGCGCTCGAGGTGCGCGATCGCGGCCGCGCGGAACGCCTGCGCCGCGGGGTCGTCGGTGACGCCTTGCTGCGTCGGCGGATGCAGCACCGGCACCGGCTGGCCTTCGGGCACGACCTGGAAGAACGGCTGCGGGCCGCACGACTGCACCGCCGCGGCGTTGGCCTGCGCGTAGCTGCGCAACGCGGCACCGTTCGTGCTGGCGCCGCGCAACGCGTCGACCGCGGCGAGGTCGAGCGCGGGCGGCTCGAGGAACACGCCGAAGCCGGCGCTCAGCGTCGCGACCCAGCTCGGCCCGCTGGCGCGCGTCACGCCCTGGGCCGCGCTGCGACGCGTGAGCGGCCCGCGTGCACGGCCCACGACGCGCATCGCCATGCCGGTGGCGGCCAGCGGCAGCGCGCTGCCGGCCAGGCGCGCGACGACGGTGCGCGCGCTCGTCTCGCTGCCCTCGACCGTGCGCAGGCGCCCGAACGCCGGCGCGGCCAGGCGCAGCAGCGCGTCGTCCTGCAGCGGGAACAGATGGCGCTCGTGCAGGCGCGTGCCGACGGCCAGGCTCAGCTGGAGCTGGCGCAGGCGCTGGTTGGCCCGCTGCAGCTCGGCGGCCTGCTCCCAGGCGGACGCCATCAGCGCCTCCTGGTGCACCTGCACGACGCGCGTGCCGAACCCCGCCACCGCACGCCAGCGCGGATCGAGGTTGAGCTCGTCGAGCCAGGGCGCGGCGCCGGGCGCGACGATCGCGCGCGCCGCGAACCAGTGTCCGTAGAGCGGCGGCGCGAGGATGGGATCGGCCGCGGGATCAATGTCTGCGACGCGGCCGGGCGTGTTGACGATGTCCGCCAGCGCGGCCTGCAGGCTCGCCTGGGTGTCGTCGGGCCATACGGCGAGTGTGTCCGGTGCGGACAGCGTCTGCAGCGCGCCGCCCAGGCCCAGCGCGGCCCCGGCCGGGAAGGTCGCGGGCAGCGCGAAGCCGGGGGTGTCGATCGCGAACGGGCGTTGCCCGAGGCCGGTCGGCGCGGGCTGCGGCACGAGCTGTCGGGCGAGCGATTCGAAGTCGCCGCCGGCGCCGGTGCGAAACGTCCAGCGCAGGTACATCGGCAGCTCGACGTCCTTCGGGTCGTCGGCCAGCGACCACGACGGCGCGAGCGCGGTCGCGGCGACGAGGTCGGCGTCGGTCACGGGCAGGCCCAGGCCGGTGCGGCGGCCGACCTCGAAGGCCGGCACCACGCACGCGATGTAGTCGGTGGCGGGGGCGAGCAGGCGCGGGCACACGAGGCGCGACAAGGACAGCTGCGGCGCGCCGCCCAGCGCCCCGCCGATCGCGGCCGCGTCGGGCGTGCCGGAGGCCGCCTGCGCGTGGGCCCAGGCCCAGCTCTCGCCGAGGTCCGGCAGTTCGACGGCGGGCCGCGCCGGGGCCGCGATGCGCAGCGCCGGCAACGTGCCGTCGGCGCCGCCGCCCATCGTCACGCCGTCCTGGGCCTGCACGACGACCAGCACGAGCCAGGGCCGCAGGCGCGCGTCCGTATTCGCCTTCGCGGGCGTGAACAGCCAGGGGAAGTCGGCCCGGTCGAACTCGATGCACGGGAAGTAGTTGGGCTCGAAGTCGCTGCTGCCCGGGCGCGGATCCATGCGCACCACCTGGCGGCTATCGATGCCCGCCACGTCGGCCGGACCACACAGGCGCACCGGCATCGCCGACGGCGTGCCGTCGTTGATGCTCAGGCCGGCCGGCAGGTTGGCCACCGCGGCCTGCGCCGCGCCCAGCGTGTCGGCCGTCGCGATCAGGCCGGCCGCGCCCTGGCGCACCCAGGGCAGGAAGACCAGGTTCGCGACGGGGGTCGTGGTGTCGGTGGGCATGGCGCGAGGCCGGTCAGGGGGTGAGCTCGTGCTCGGGCACGATCTGCCAGGCGCCCGCGGCGCGATTGAGCTGCGCGAGCGCGCCGAGGTGTTCGACGTAGGTGCGCGGCGGGGTCGCCAGCACGGCCGGGTCGCCGTCGCCCAGCGGCACGATGCGCCACGCGGGCGGCGTCAGGCTGGCGGCCGGCTCGGCCCCGTCCACCCTGAAGCGCGCGCGGCCGGTGGTGCGTGCCGGCGCACGGGCCGCCGCGCCCGTCGCGCTCCACGCCTGCAGGCGGGCGAGGGCGAGGCCCACGCGCGGGCGATCCGGCTTGGGCGGCGGCGGCGCCGCGAGGTCGTCGACGACGATCTGCTCGTAGGCGAGCGGCGCGCCGACGCAATCGGCCGCGCTGAACTGCGCGCCCGTGGCGCCGAACGCGACGCCCGAGGTCATCGGCTCGATGGCCTGCGCGGCCAGCTTCTCGTCGTCGCTCATCGCGAAGAACTGCGCGGGGGCGAAGCCGTCGGTGAGCGGCGTGGGCGTCTGCTCGACGCCGTCGAGCAAGGGCTTCAGGACGAAGCGGCGCGCGCCGCTGACGGGCGCGCCGCCGAACTGGTCGATGTCGCGCGTGGTGGCCAGCGGCACGACCTGCTGGCGCACCTGGAGCTGGCCCAGCGGATCGAGCACGATGCCGGTCGAGGAATCCAGCCGGCGCAGCGACACGCCCTGCGTCTGCGCGTCGGCCGGCACGGCACGCCAGTTGGCGGGGTTGGCCAGCGCCTGCCCGAGCGCCGCGAGCACGTCCACCGCGGCGGGCAGGGGCGGTGGCTCGCCGTCGACCAGCGTCTTGTCCAGGCGCACCGTGAAGTCGCACCAGAAGATCGAGAACGACGCCTTGCCGCTGACGCGCAGCGGGCGCGGGCCTTCGAGCTCGCCGTCCACCGACACCATGAACAGGTTGGTGTCGCCGTGCTTCAACTGCACCGACGCGTGGAAGTCGGCGACGAAGTGCAGCGGCGAGATCTGGATCAGCACGTCGAAGCCGACGTCGCCGTCGACGCTGAAGCCGTAGGCCGCGGCGTGCAGGCTCGCATGCGCGCCGAACTGCACGGTGTTGTCGGTGATCGCCATGTAGGCGTCGCACACGAGCCGCGGGTTGTCGCCCGAGGCGAGGGCGATGCTGACGCGTTGCAGCGCGGGCAGCGCCTCGGGCGGCGCGAAGTGCGGGTTCAGGCCGCCCACCGCCAGCACGAAGCCCCGGCCGGGGCCGCTGGTCCAGCGTGCGCGCATCGCCATCGCGCCGGTCAGCGCGAACTTGCGCGCCAGGCGCGAGTCGACCAGCATCGCGTCGATGGAGGCGGTGCCGACGTCGAAGTCGATCACGCCCATCGCGTCGAGGACGATGCGCACGAGGTCGTTGTCGGCGGACGGCAGCAGCGCGGCGATGCGCCCGAGCACCAGCAGCCGGCGCTGGCTGCCGAACTGCAGCACGAGCGCCAGGTCCAGCGTCACCAGCGTCGGCGTGAACCAGCCGATGCGCACCAGCAGCCCCAGCAGGTAGCTGCCGGCACGCGCGGGAAACGCCGCGCCCAGCGCCGCGATGGTGGCCGGCGCGTTGCCGATCGGGTCGCGCGGAAACAGCAGCAGCGCCAGCGTGTCGTTCTTGAGTCCGGCGCGCAGCACGTCCTCGTCGAACGTGCGGTGGATGGCAACCATGCCGCCGATGCCCAGCAGCGTGAAGCCCATGCCCAGCTGGATCGGCTGGAAGCCCTGGGCCGTGATGAACACGATCATCGAATAGCCACGGCTGCCGTCGGGCATCTGCGTGGCGATGAGGCCGAAGGCCGTGAGCGTGAGCCGCTCGTGCACCGTCAGCTGCAGCACGCCCGCATAAAGGGACTTCGCCGGATCGCGCGACAGGAAGCCGCCGCCCGTGACGACGCCGCCCGCGTCGATGGCGATGCCCGCGCCGGTCGGCGGCTGGAAGCCGAGGCCCAGGTCGACGACGCCCAGGTTGCCGCCGCTGTCCGGAAACGTGAAGGTCGCGCCGATGCCCAGGCGCTCGATCGACGCGTGCACCGGGCCGATGGCCAGCGCGAGATCGGCCGAGAGCTCGGCGCCGAGCTGGCCGTCGATGGCGCGCACGATCAGGTGCAGGTTCGGCATCGACAGGCCGCCCAGCGACAGGCCGACCGGCAGCGTGACCTCCAGCCCCGCGCCGCCGTGCAGCGCGAAGCCCTGGTCGCTGTCCAGCGTCAGGCCGAGGTCGAACTCGGCGCGCAGGCCGTCGGCAGGAAGGATGCTGGACAGGAACCCGTCGCCGTCGCCGCCGCCGATGACCAGCACGGCCTTGTCGACCGCGATGCCCAGGTTGCCGGAGACGTGCGCCGGCTTCGCCGTGAAGCCCACGCCGAACTGCACCTTGCCCAGCTCGAGCCGCGTGCCCGTGGGGCTGCCGAAGACGAAGGCCGGGGCGCCGTCGGCCATGCGCGAGACCGTGAGCTTGCCCGCGGCGCCGGCGAGCGCGTCCGCGCCCGGCGCCAGCGTCATGCCTTGCGGCCCGATCGCGAACGCGGGCACCGCGCCGTCGGTCGCGAAGGCGACGGCCCACGGGCCGACCGTCTGCGTCCAGTTCAGCGCGCCGGCGAGGCCGACGATCAGGCCGGCGACGCCGCTCGGATGCTCGAGCGACGACACGGCGACGGTGATGCCCAGGAAGGTTCCCGTGAAGCCGCCGTCGGCCTGCAGTTGCGGGATCTGGATCGTCAACTGCGGCAGCGTGGCACGGAAGTACGGCGCGGGGTCGAGGGACGGCGGATCGGGCGCGTCGACGGGGATGGGCGGCGGGTCGAAATGATCGCCATCCCCCACAGGGGCAGCGGGGTCGGGCGGCAGCAGGAGCAGGCGGTCGTCGCTGCCCCCGAGCCCGAACTCGCCGAGTGCCGCGCGCAGCAGCGGGAACAATCGAGCGGCCGCAAGGTGCGCGTCGGCGCCCGTCTTCAGGTCGTTGGGCAGGTAGGCGGCGCGCAGCGCCGTGAACGGATCGCGCAGCAGCGGGCCGATGCGCTCGAGGTGCAACTCGTCAGCCTGCCACGCCGCACGGGTGCGCGTGGCGCCGTCGAACTGCGCCGGCCGCGCCGCATGCGCCTCGATCGGATCGACGATGCCGAACGTGGCCGCGAAGCGGAACACGCGCGCGTGATAGCGGCGCAGGTACACGGCGACGAGCTGCTGCGCGAGATCGGGGCCGAGGCCCTCGAGGCGCTGCGCGAGCGCGGGATCGTCGGCCGCGTGCTCGAGGTCGTGCAGGGCCTGCATCGCGCCCGCGGCCTTGGTGAGCAGCGCGGCGATGCCGTCCCATGTTTCGAGGTCCGCGGCGTCGAGATCCGCGAGCGCGCCGAGCTCGTCCAGCGCGGTGCGCAGGCCGGCGTTGCCAAGCAGGTCGGAGCCGTGTCCGACCAGCTCCAGGACCAGCGGCCAGCGTTGCCCGGAGCCCGCCGCCATGACGAGCGGCTCCAGGACCTGCGCCAGCTCCTGGCTCATTGCCGCAGCAAGTGAAGACATCGCCAAGTCGTCCGCGTGGTGCCCGTTCGGGATGGACGCCAAGGTACCACCGGTGGTACTTTTTCCATCGACTGAATCTAGGGGGCGGCATGGCGGCGCAAAAGCTTCTCGATCGACTCAACGTCGTCTTCACCGACGGCCCGTTCCAGGACGTGCTGATCGCCGGCGGGTCGGCAGGCGTGCCCATCGCGGACGTGCGCACGTTCGTGGTTCACGAGACCAGCGGCTGGCCCGCGCGCCAGAGCGGACACACGAGCTTCCTGAACCGGTTCAGGGCCGGCGGCACCCGGGAGATGGCCCAGTTGTGCGTCTGCGGCGACGGCACCGTCCAGAAGGGCATGATGCTGCCCAACAATACCCAGCATGCCGGATTCATCAACAACCATTCGTTGGGTTCGGAGACGGGTCACGGCTGGGGCAACTGGAACGGCAACGACCACGTGGGGCCGTACACGTCGACCGACGAGACCCTGGTCGCCAACCCCCATCCGCCGCCGCCGATGGTGCCTTCGGGGGCGTTGCTGACGCCGCCCCGGCGCAAGGGCAACTGGGTCGGCCTCGCGTTGCACGATCGCATCGCGAACGCCCCGGACGACGACCTGCCCGGCATCAAGTTCTGGGTCGACACCACCCAGTTCGCCGAGGTCGTCGTCAGCCTGTGGACCACCGCGCGCTACGCCGGCCCCTGGCGCCAGCCGCAGCGCGTGCCCGAGTCGCTCTTCACCGAGGCGCAATACCGCTCCTGGGCATTGATGACCCGCTGGATCGCCGAGGAGAACCTGCTCCCGCGCAACTTCGCGGTGCTGCCGCACAAGATGCGCTCGAGCGGCTTCGGCACGGCCGGCCACCACGGCACGGAGACCGACGCGGTCGCCTTCAGCACCATCGTGCTGGCCGACGAGACGATGGCGCGCTCGCCGCGCACCTTCGGCCTGCCCGCGGCGCCCCCCATCCCGACCGCGGCCGACCTGCAGCGGGTGTACCTGAACCCCGGCCCGGTCAACGACGTGAACATGCGCTGGGCAGCCATGTTCGACGTCATGCGCGGCATCCACGGGCACGGGTTCTCGGGCGACCTGAGGAAGCGCGACCACGACTGCCCCGGCCCGATGTTCGACTGGCACCGTTTCGCGCGCGAGGTCTGGGACTGGTGGTGGGACCCGTTCGACTTCGACGCCACGACCCCGAACGCGGCGGTCGCCGCGCGGCCCTATTCGCTCGCCACGCGCGACGGCAACACGCCGCTGAAGGAGTACTACTGGGCGACCCCCAGGGCGGTGCCGACCGGGCGCCTGGTCGACGGCGTCCTGGGCCATCCCAGCTCGCCGCAGACCTTCGAACTGCCCGATGCGTCGCGCGTCTACGCGGTGGCCAACGGCGAACTGGTCGCGGCGCGATTTCCCGAGGAGACCGGGCAGGTGAGCATGGCCTTCATGCTGGTTCGCCACGAGGTCTTCCACGCGCCCGACCCGCGGCCGGCCGCGCCGGCCGCCGCCCCGCCGGTGTTCGCCGACCGCATCGACTACAACGCGGTCGATCCCAGCATCGTCTACACGCTCTACATGCACCTGGGCCGACCGGCGGGCCTGAACTTCGCCGCGGTCGTCGACCAGAATCCGGATTGGCTCAACCGCGTGCTGACGCGCAAGAAGGAGGCCGATCTGGGCGTGGTCTTCAGGGCGTCGGCCACGGGCCAGGCGGTTCCCGCGGCCAAGTGGACCAACGTGCCGCCGTCGACGACCGGCGTGCGCCCGACGCTGGCGGCGGCCTGGGATGCCGACAGCCGCGGCCTGGCCACGTTCCTGAATGCGCTGAGCACCGGCGCCACGGCCGTCGTCCCGCTCGACGCCGACGCCACGCCGATCCGCATCCTGCTCGGCGACTTCCTGGCCGGCGCGGGCGTGATCTCGCGCGACCACGCGAGCACGAAGAAGGGCGTGCGGGTCGAGGTCTTCTCCAGCGACCTGGTCTCGACGCAGTTCACCGTGACCGACACCTCCACCACCACCAACACCTGGGCCCCCGGCCCCGGCGCGGCGACGCAGGCCGTGCGCTATTGCAGCGAGTGGGCGCGCAAGCTGACCGACGCGGAGAAGGCGAGCCTGCAGGTGGCGGGCGTCGACCTGAGCCTGATCGACTGGTGGCCCGCCGTGGTGCTGGCCACGGGCAATCCGCACTTTTCAGGCGGTGGCGCGCTGCCCAGGAACGGCATGCTCTATCACTACGAGCTGACGAACCTCATGGACTGGCTCAACCTGGTGACCTGGAAAAGCGAGTGGCCGAAATACCGCGTCGTCGACGTGAGCGGGCACGTGCCCGCCGCGCCGCGGCCGCGTTGAACGGCGACGCTCAGAACGATTCCCAGTCGTCGCCGGCGGCCGCCGGGGCCGGCTCGGCCTCGCGGCGGACCGCGCCGGTGGCGGCAGGCGCCGGCGTGGCCTTCACGTTGCCGCGCACGGCCGGGGTCCTGGCCTTGGTGGCCGTCGCCGCGGCGGGGCGAGCCGGCGCGTGCGCCGCCTTGGGCGCGTGCAACGCCGGCGCGGGCGCGAGGCGGTCGTGCGCGTTCGCGTCCAGCTTGAACACCGCGACCACCTGCGCCAGTTGCGCGGCCTGTACCTTCAGGCTCTCCGCGGCCGCCGCGCTCTCCTCGACCAGCGCGGCGTTCTGCTGCGTGACCTGATCGAGCTGGTTGACGGCGTCGCCGATCTGGCCGATGCCGGTGCTCTGCTCCATGCTGGCCGAGCTGATCTCGCCGATGAGGTCGTTCACGCGCGTCACCTGCGTGACGATGTTGGCCATCGACTTGCCGGCCTCGTCGACGAGGTGCGAGCCGCTTTCGACCTTCTCGACGCTGGCGCCGATCAGCGACTTGATCTCCTTGGCCGCTTCGGCCGAGCGCTGGGCCAGGCTGCGCACCTCGGAGGCCACGAC
>FSVG01001516.1_pt1 | contig 13979 bp, 10 predicted proteins | sample 1637511 | NCBI WGS metagenome assembly FSVG01 (sample SAMEA3914816, study PRJEB12502) | metagenome | biome: forest; material: soil | place: USA | collected 2011-09-16 | depth 0.3 m
CTCGAATGCCACGCCGAACTCATGACCCTGCCGCGCGTGGCCGCCGGCCGCTGCAAGGTGGCCGTGGTCGGCATGCGCGTCGATGCCCGCACCAAGGGCGCCGCCCGCCTCGAGGCGTGGGCGCTCGAGCACGGCCTGCCCTACGTCGGCTCGCTGCGCGACTCGCAGGTCTACCGGCGTTGCGCCGAACAGGGCCTGTCGCTGTTCGACGTGCCGGCCGCGAAGGTCGAGGCCGACCTGGCGCAATGGCGTCCCATCGCCAACTGGCTCGACGCCACCTGGGCCGCGGTCGAACGCCTCGAGGCGACATCCAAGGCCGCGGTTCCCGTGTCCGCCCCGTCGATCGCGCCGCAGGCGCAGGCGCGTCGTCGCACCCTCGTGCGCGCGCCCCTGCCCGTGACCAAGGCGCCGGCGTCCGAATTCCTGCCCAGCCGGCACGGCGCGCGACCGCCGCGGGCGCAGCGGTTCGGGTGGTTGTTCACGGTGTTGCGCTCGTTCGCCTGAGCCGGAGAGTCGAGCGGGCGGCTGGCGACACCGGGCTTGCCCGCGCCTTCACGCGAGGCTCCACGATCCGCACGCGAACGGCGGGCCGTTTGCCGCCGTCGACACTCGCGCCAGCGACCCGGCACCTCGCTTGGCGCCGCTATTTGCTCGCCTTCTTCGACGAGTCCAAGGCATCCTTGATCGCCTTGGCCTCAGTCGACAGCGCGGCGACGATGGCCGCCCCCGAGTCGCCGCTCGTGGCCTCGCTGGTGACCGAAACGCCGCATTCGGAATGCGCCGTGATCGATCCCTTGGTCGGGAACTGCACCCTTTGCACGAATCGCGGATCCGCCACCCGGAGCACCTTCGGTCCATCCGTCCGCGCGTTCAGGAGGTGAACCGTGGCGTCGCGGCAGGCCGAGTAGTAGTAGTAGGACGTGTCGGTATTCAAGGGAATCCTTTCCCGCTCCATCGCATCAGGCGCGACCGGCGCCAAGTCAACGGAAATGCAGGCGTTGTCGGTGATCGTCTCCTTCTGCCTCCCGTCCATCGTGCTCGTGATGGGCAAGGTGATCGGATAGGTGCAGTCGTCCAGCTTGAACATGACGCCGATGGCGCCGACGATCGAGACGATCGCGCCCCCATAGTCGCCGATCGCCTTCGCGGTCTTGTCGGTCGTCTGGATCCCGGCCGACGCGATGACATCGGTATTGGGAACCTTCGTCAAGTTGACGACCGTGTCCGCCCGCCAGGAACTGATGGCCTTGATGCCATATTTGAAGGCGGAAGCGCCGCGGACGGACGAGACCTTCGCTTCCTTGACGGCGGGTGCATCCTTGGCCTTCGGCCCCGGCGCCGTGGCCGCTGCCGGTGGGTCGATCTCCTTCTCCACCATGATCGAGCTGGACTGGAGAAAGAAGGCATCTGTCATGCCGTCCATGTCCGCGCTATTTCCGATTGCCCGGTATTGCACGGTGGGGACGATGCTGGAGCAGGCGCCAAGCGCTGCGAGAAGCGGGATGAGGATCAGTCGCATTTGATGACTCCAATCAATGTGTGCCGGTGAAAAATGAAAACGAGGTGGTGACCTCCACGTGCTGCACGCTTGGCAGCGAGCTCAGTGCGGCCTTGGCGGCAGCGGTTCCGGAGGGCGCGTCGATCTCGACCGCATAGAGATCCTTGTCGACACGGCGTGAGGACTTCACCCGGGCGGACAGCAACGACAGCCCGTCCATGGCCTTCTCGATGGAATGCCCGGTACCCAAGCGAACCAGGAAGCTCTTGACGTTCTCCGTATGGGTGGCGTCGCCGTTGGCATCGACGCCCTTGAGCACACTGCCCCCGACGGCCTGGAGTTGCGGCGCGACCGGCCGCAGCCAGCGCTCGATCGAGGCGAGTTGGAACGCGTCCTGGTTCGCGCCCGTCTGCACGCCCGTGGCCGGGGATGCGGCTTCCGCGAAATTCGTGTCGACCGCCGCGCTCGCGAGCTTCAGGCCCGAGAGACGACCGCTCGAGACGATTCGCTTCGCGAACGACGGGTCTTTCTCGACGGCGAAGCCCAGCAGGCGAGCCACCTGCTGGGCATTGGTCTTCGGTCGGGTGGAGAGGTAGATCGCCGCGATGCCCGCGACGATCGGCGCCGAGTAGGAGGTGCCCGACGATGCCGTGTAGATGCTTCCGGGCACACCCGCGATGACGGTCGGGCACATGAGCTCTTCGCCAGGTGCCGCCAGCTTCACGCTGGAAGGCCCCCAGTTCGAGAAGCGCGCCAGCTTTTCGCCGCTGTCCAGAGCGGCGACCGACACTTGGGTCGGGAACTGCCAACTGGCCGGAAAGATGCGCGATGTCGTCCGATCGATGTCGAAGCCAATGAACGGCCCGGAGTCTCCGGCCTGTTTTCCGTTCCCCGCCGCAGTCACGATCAGGACATTTGCGGCGACGGCTTCCGTGAATTTTCGCTTCAGGTCGGAGGACTCACCGTCGTCGCCCCAGCTGATGCTGATGACAGCGGCCTTTTGCGCCAGCGCGGCAGAGATCGCCTTGATGGCCTCGGGGCTGGTGATGCGCTGGTCGCCCGCGGTCGAAGTCGCCGCGCGTATCGGCAGGATCTTGACGTCGGCCATCGGCGGCCCATCGATCCTGCCGCCCCGGATCATGAGCGCGACCATGCCCGCCGTGCCCGTACCGTGCTGTTCGATGGTGCCGTCCGACAGCACGCGCGCGCGCGCGGGATCGCCGGCGGCCGCGTCTGCCTGGCCATCGACGGTGACGTCGATGCCGGGCAGCAGCAGGCCCTTGAAGATCTCGTGATCGAGCGAGAAGCCGGTATCGATCACCGCGACGATGATCTGCCGCCTGGGCGAAGGCAGAGGCGCGCCGACCAGTGCTTGCAATCCGACGCGCTTCGCGATCTGCGCGGAGCCGACCGTCGCCAGCGTCCGGTCCGTTGCGGCATCCAGCATGCGGAACTGGACGACCGGCTCCAGGGCGTTGACCTCGCTCAGGCTCGACAGGGCGAACGACTTGTCCTTGATCGCCTTGGCTCGGTCGAGGTCGCTCGCCGGGATCGTCGATCTTGCAAGCCGCACGCGCAGCAACTGCTCGCTGGCGAGATCCTCGATCAGCGTCACCGTCGTTCCAGCCTTGTTGGACAGCGCGGCCAGCAGCGCGGGGGTGCTGATGCCACCCTCCTTGCGCACCAGGAATTCCTCCGCGACGATCACCGAGCTCGCCGCGAAGGCGGCACTCAGTGGATTGAGCGCGACCAGGATGCATAGCGCGGACGCCAGTACACGCCGAACGGGTGATGTCATGTCTTCCTCCGACACGTCCGGACGTTGGGCAGGTGCCGCAACGTCGCTATGGATGCGTGCCGCGATGTTGGACGGGTGAGGCCGGGAAGTCGTCATCAAGACAGATGACCGACGAACAGGATTCAAATCCCGGCGAGCTGGGACCGTGCCGAGCACGGGTGATGTCATTCACGTTGGCTGCGGTCACGATGAACGACAACGGGACGCCACGACCGTCGACCAGCAGGTCGACGCTTGCTCCCCTTTTTCCCCCGATCGGTCGGGTTGCGCTCAGCCTTCGCCGGGTGCAGGCGTACCGCTCAAGACCGCGGCCGCAACGAGTACGAGCAGGAGAACGACGGCTTCGATGCGAAGCACTCGAACGAACCGCCTGTGCAGAGCTGGGCCAGGCCGCGCCAGGTTCCGAAGTCCGATGAGCAACGGCGGCAACACGAAGAACCGATTGATGCCGCCGAGGACGATCGCGACGCCCACCAACAGCACCTTCACCAGCAGGACGACCCCGTACGTGGAGGTCAGCAGCTGACCGATCGACGGCGTCGCCCACCAAACTTTTTGCAGCCCGGTCAGCAAGATGCAGACAAGTGCAATCGTCGCCGCCGTCGACAGCGAAGAAACCCAGGTTGCGGAGTCAGCCGCGTCCGATTGGTTCCGCGGCGGCCGCTGCAGAGCAACGAAGGCGCCGAGCAAGACCATGCCTGCCCAGAGGCAGACCGACAGGAGGTGCAGCCAATCCACAGCGACCCTGATGTTGAAGTCGCCGTCGACGCCCGCGTGCGACACGAGGCTGCGGGTCAAGATGAACACCGCCATTCCGAGTCCCGCCACGAGCACGCGAAAGCGCCGCAGGGCCATCATCGCGATGCCGGCGACCACCAGCGAGATGATGCCGATCGACCAGGCGTGCCCGTAGTGCGTGTCCCCCACCATCATCGGCACCATCGACCCCGCGGACAGCACCGAACCGTCGCCCATCGCTGCCGCCTGGAACCACAAAGCGGCGGCACTGGCGATGAAGGCTGAAAGCACGCCGCCGATGAACGAATGGCGAGACATTCGAACCACGCCCTGGGCCCAGGAGGATGCCGCCCGGCGAAGCCAGAGCATCGAAGCCAGCCCTCCTGCCATCATTGCGAGGCCGCACTGGATGGCGACGGTGTCGCCATACATCAGGTACTTCAGAAGCCCTTCGGGCATCACTTCACCGTGAAGCGGATTTCACCCTTGGTGCGGTGGCCATCGTGGCCGGCAGCAGACCACTCTGCACGGTAGGTTCCCGCCGCGAGCTTCGGCAGCGACAGAACGAGCGTCTTCGGGTCTTCCTTGTCGCCAACCACCTTGTCGGTGGCGACCTCGGCATCGTTCGGACCGGTGACCTTCACTGAGCAAAGCGGTGCTTCCACCGCTTCGTTGTACTGGAGGCGGAGCTCCGTCGGTGCCGGGCTGACGGTCGCGGCGTTGGCGGGCGTCGAGGCCTGGAGCCTTGCGTGCGCGAAGGCGGACACGCTGACAAGGGTGGCGGCGAGGACAGCGGCTGTGCGGAGGGATTGCTTCATGAGATTTCCTTTGGGAATCGTGGTTGAAAAGGGTCAGTGCCCGCCGTGGCCAGCAGGACGGCGAACTTGCAGATTGGCGGTGTCCGGGTGTTGATAAGGGGCCCTGACCGGCTCGGAAACCTCGCCTTCGAACTCATGTGCGACCGTTCCCTTCGGATGGGCGAACCAACCGGGGTCTTTGAAATCGCCCGGAGCCACGGTATCGCGCACCTTGACGACCGTGAACATGCCGCCCATGCCGACCGACCCGAACGGACCGGTGCCGGTCATCATTGGCAGCGTGTTGTCCGGCAGTGGCATTTGCATCTGGGTCATGCTGTCCATCCCGGTCTCACCCATCGACATGTAGTCAGGAACCAGCTTGGCCAGCCGCTCGGCGACGCCTCGCTGGTCGACACCCACCATGGTCGGGACGTCGTGCCCCATCGCATTCATCGTGTGGTGAGCCTTGTGGCAATGGAGCGCCCAGTCGCCGGCGAGCGCGTCGAACTCGAACGCGCGCAACTGCCCCACGGCGATGTCCGTCGTGACCTCGGGCCAGCGGGCGGACTTGGGCACCCAGCCGCCATCGGTGCCCGTCACCTCGAAATGCGGCCCGTGCATGTGGATGGGGTGGTTGGTCATCGTGAGGTTGCCGACCCGAATCCGGACGCGGTCGCCAGTCCGAGCCACCAAGGGGTCGATGCCGGGGAACACGCGGTTGTTGAACGTCCACATGTTGAAGTCGGTCATCGTGCTGGTCTTGGGTGTGGCCGCGCCCGGCTCGACGTCGTACGACGCGAGCATGAACATGAAGTCACGGTCGACCTTCAGCTGGCGCGGGTCCTTCGGATGGATGACGAAGCAACCGAAGACACCGAGTGCCATTTGCTGCTGCTCGCTCAGGTGCGAGTGATAGAAGTGCGACCCGGGCCGCTGCAACAGGAACTCGTAGACGAAGGTCTTGTTGACCGGAATGCCTGGCTGGGTCAGGCCCGACACGCCATCCATTCCGTTGGGCAGCAGGATGCCGTGCCAGTGGATGGACGTCGGCTCAGGCAGCTTGTTCGTGACGAAGATGCGCACCCGGTCTCCTTCGACCGCCTCGATGGTCGGACCGGGGCTGGAGCCGTTGAAGCCCCATATGTTCACGTTCATGCCAGGAGCGAACTCCCGCACGACCGGTTCGACGACCAGGTGGAACTCCTTGACACCGTTGTTCATTCGCCAAGGCAGCGACCAGCCATTGAGGGTCACCACCGGGTTGTAGGGACGTCCGTTCGGGGGCGACGGCGGAGGCAGCGTTTGGGCCGACGTCTGGATGACGGCCTCGGGCAAGGATGCCGCGGCCACCCTGCTGACAGCGGACGCGCCGAGCGCAACGGCCCCGGCGGCCTTGAAGAAGCTTCTGCGATTGGTCATTTGTCTTGCTCACTGTCCTGAGGAGGTCGTCATTGGGGTGGCTCCTGCGCTGGTCATCGAATTCGGTCCGGACGAGCCGCCCGTCAGTGCCATCTGGAGGTTGGTGTCCGCGACCCAGTAGTCCCGAAGCGCTTCGACGTAGCCCGTGACGCCGGACACCTGCTCGCGTGCGTCGGCAATGAGTTCGAACACGCCGATGAGCATTCCGTTGTAGCGAAGCAGGTTTTCATCGGAGATGTGCTGGCGAAGCGGTACGACTTCATCGCGGTAGTGTCTTGCGAGGTCGTACGTCGTGCGATAGGCGGCATAGGATTCGCGCACTTCCGATTGGGCGTTCACGGCGACCTGGGCGGTTCGATCGACCGCCTGCATGTACCGGGCCTGTGCCCGCGCAGTTCGCGCGCCGCCGAAATCAAAAAGTGGAACCTCGACCTGCACCTGGAACCCGTGCTCGTTCGGCGTTCCGGTCTGACTCTTGGCTTGGTAGCCGACATCGAGTGCGTTGACGAACCGCGTCACGTTCGTCAAACCAAGTGATTTCGCAGTGGCCTCCGTGTCACGTTTGGCCAAGCGAACGTCCAGGCGCTTGTCCAAGGCCGTCTGCTCGGCGTTCTCCAGTGGGAGCACCCGAGCCGGAAGCTCGGGAAGCCGCTCGGGCAGCTTGAAATTCAGCTGGCTGCCGGACAGTCCCAGCAATCGCGTCAGCCGTTCGCGCTGAGCGACGGCCTGCTGCTGCGCTCGCGCCAGTCGAGAGGTTGCGTCGGCATAGAACGCCTGCTCGCGCAATTGGTCGAGCTTGCTGAAATTGCCAGCAATGACCATGCGGCGCGCCAAGTCCGCAGACGCATCGGCCGCAGCCTTGACTTGCTGGTCGTACCCGATGAGCTGCTGAGCAGCGACCGCCTCGAAGTACGCACGGTGTGTCTCCGCAGCGAGGCCCGCTGCGGCAGCCGCTGCTTGCATCTGCGCCTGCTCGAACCGCTGGCGGGCGATGCCCGTGGCTGCCGGCATGGTGAGCAGGTCGAGAACCCCGAACATCAACGACCGGTCCATTTCCAGCGCACCACCGCCGGACAGGCGACCAAAGCTCAGGGTCGGAGCGCGCAGGCGACCCGCTTGCACGAGGTCGGCCTCGGCAATGCCCAGTTCGCCGAAGCTGGCTTGCAAGCCGCGATTGTTCAGAAGCGCGAGCTCGGTGGCTGCATCGGGCGTCAAAGTCTCCTTGAGCAGCTCCGCGACTCTGGCGCCGGCAACATCCGCATCCGCCTGGGAGCGCTGCCAATGCACGGCCTGACCGGTGCGCTCCTTCGTCAGGACGGAAACCTGTCCCATGCCGCCGTCCGCAGAAAAGGATGCGCATCCGGCCAGCGTTGCCGCAGCCAGCGCGACCGCCGAAAGGCGAATCATGGGTGACCCCCCATCGTCGTGTTGGACATGCCCGGCATCGCGGGCATCGACGCAGCATGGTCGGGAGGGCTCGGATGCGCACCGTGGCCGACTGCTGACGCTGCCGGCTTCGGCATCCGGTGCGCCGCCATGCCGGTCATGTCGGTCATGCCAGGCATGTCAGGCATGACTTTCATGTCGCCCATGCCCTTCATGCCGGACGTGTCCATGCCCGTCATGGCGTCACCCTTGACGGCCTCGTTGAGCGCCCGCCAGTCTCCTGGTTTGGCATCCTGCCAAGGCTTGTAATCGGCGAAGGCCGACCGGTATGGCAAGGACGCACTTGCTGCGGCTTGAGGTGGCGTCGGCGCTTGTGCAAAAGCTGGTCGGAGCGCGACCACGCAGAGCGCCAGAACGGGCGCGGCCCGCTGGATGAGGTGTTTCATTTTCGAAGTCATCTGATTCGCCGACCTGAGGCGGTCGACGGATGCCCGTGCAGAGCGCACGAGCGCCATCAGGCCTCGCGCGGAGGCCTCAATGGGTCAGATGCTTCGCGGTGGACGTTCTTGTCCGTCCGAGAGAAAGCTCGCGACCGGAGAGGCCGGAGTGGCAAACGACTCGGTCACCGCCTCGAGGGGCGCGAAAACGGTCGCAAACGTGGTCGTGATGGCCGCGCCGGCGCAGCAGGACGCACACAGGTTGCATCTTTCTTGGTGTCCCGCGCCGGCATGATCGTGATGACCGTCCGAGGTGCCGACATGTCCAGCAGCTTGCATCCCGTGTTCGTGAACCATCATCTGATGGTGTGCCGACATCGAGTTGTGCGAATGCTGATGCTCGTGGACTGGCGTCGACTCATTCGGGCACAGCATGCCAGCTGCCACTGCGCCCTGGATGGGCAGCAGCACAGACAGCAAAACCAGCAGCCAGATGCGAACTTTTCTCACGGCTGGAAGCGTATCACGGAGACTTTCCCCGTGCAGGTCAGGAAGTTTGTCGAGGATGGACCTTGCCACAGGGGCAAGGCCACCGCCCTAGTGCCCTGCCTTCAGCCCGGATTTCGCCGACACGCCGTGCGTCCCTTGCGGCACCACCGGCTCTGCGTCAGCCAGCCCTTCGATGATGGGGCAGTCTGGCCGCTCGTCTCCCGAGCAGCAGGAAACAAGGTGCTCAAGAGCTCCCCTCATGGTCTGCAGTTCACTCAGCTTTGCGTCGAGCTCGCGAAGATGTGCTTCCGCCAAGGCTTTCACCTGGCGACTGGGCCGCTTTCGGTTCTGCCACAGACCGAGCAACTCGCGAATCTGCTCAATTGAAAACCCGAGGTCGCGCGAGTGGCGGACGAACCGGAGCGTGCTGACCTCTCGCGCCCCGTACTGCCGATAGCCGGCCTCGGTCCGCACGGCTTGCGGAAACAGGCCCACGCTTTCGTAGTGCCGAATCATCTTTGCCGAGACTCCTGAGGCCTTGGCCGCGTCGCCGATGTTCATTCTTTTCCTTCCCGACCGGTACCGAGGCGTGCTGCAGCGCTTGACCTTCCAACGCTGGCAAGGCTCAGAGTGTGCACGAATCACTGGAGAGACGCATGATTGACTTCGAAATCAACGACATGACATGCGACCACTGTCGAGCGGCCATCGTTCGGGCCATTCTGGGGGTGGACGATGCCGCGCGCGTCGAGGTCGATATGGCCCGCCACCGCGTGCACATCAAGACAAGGGAAACGGCGTCGCATCGGTTCAGCGCTGCAATCACCGTGGCGGGCTATACGCCCATGCGCATGGGAACAGGTGATGACTCCCCCGCCGCACCGCCAGCTGGCTGCTCGTGTGCCGGGACTGGAGGAAGCTGCGGGATGCGGCTCACCGACGTCGGTGCAGCGACTGCCTCATCCAGGCGGCCGGCGCCGCACTCGGGCGCCCCCTCCACATCGCACCCAGGCTGTTGCTCATCGAGTGGCTCGACCTGCCCTGGCTGAGAACCATTTGCCAAAGGGGCTCAGATTGCCGAGGAAGGGCATCTGCTTGACCTTCCAACGGGGGTAGGGCCCACATTGAACAGAACAACCTGGAGCACGCAGTGCAAGCACCCAAGACGGATTCTCCCGACCACACCGCGCACGTCATGCCCAACGGCAAGGCCATGGCCGGCGCTGAGCACAAGCATGGCTCGTGCACACACCATGGCCAACATCCCGGCGCTGCTGTTCAGAAAACTCCCGCTCAACCGGGCGGGAGCCCGTCCGAGTACACCTGCCCGATGCATCCGCAGGTGCGCCAGATGGGCCCCGGCAGTTGTCCCATTTGCGGCATGGCGCTGGAGCCGTTGCTGGTGACGGCCGACCAGGGCGAAAGTCCTGAGCTCCGGGGCATGACGACGCGCCTTTGGATTGCTGCCGCCCTGACGGCTCCTGTCTTCGCACTCGAGATGGGCGGCCACGTCTTCAACCTCCACCACCTCGTCGCGCAGCAGGCCTCCAACTGGATACAACTGCTCCTGGCCACGCCGGTCGTGCTGTGGGCGGGATGGCCTTTTTTCACTCGTGCGGTCGCGTCGGTGAAGAACCGGAGCTTGAACATGTTCTCGCTCATAGCCCTTGGCACAGGCGCGGCGTGGCTGTACAGCATTGTCGGCACGCTGGCACCCAGCGTGTTTCCATCCGGGCTGCGTCGCGACGCAGGCGCGGTTGCGGTCTATTTCGAGGCCGCCGCGGTCATCACGGTGCTCGTGCTCGTGGGCCAGGTCCTGGAACTGCGAGCGCGCGAGAAGACGTCCGGCGCCATCAAGTCCCTGCTGGGACTGGCGCCGAAGACCGCGGTCAAGGTTCGCCCGGACGGAAGCGACGAGACGGTGCAGGTCGACATCATCCAGGTCGGCGACCTCCTGCGAGTCAGACCCGGAGAGAAGGTGCCGGTCGACGGGGAGCTTGCGGAAGGCAGGGGCAACGTCGATGAATCGATGGTGACGGGGGAGCCCATCCCCGTTGCGAAAGCGCGCGGCTCCAAGGTGACGGCGGGAACGTTGAATCAGACCGGCGGCTTCGTGATGCGTGCCGAAAAGGTGGGCGCCGACACCCTCCTCTCGCAAATCGTTCACATGGTCGCTGCGGCGCAGCGCAGCAGAGCGCCCATACAACGGATGGCCGACCAGGTCGCGGGCTGGTTCGTGCCAGTGGTCATCGCCATTGCCATCTTGACATTCGTCGTGTGGCTGGTCTGGGGCCCGTCGCCTTCGTTCAGCTACGCCTTGGTCACGGCCGTCGCGGTTCTCATCATCGCGTGCCCGTGTGCCTTGGGCCTCGCGACGCCGATGTCCATCATGGTGGGTGTCGGCAAGGGAGCGCAGCATGGCGTCCTCATCCGGGACGCGCAGGCGCTCGAACGCATGGAAAAGGTCGACACGCTGGTGCTCGACAAGACGGGAACCTTGACGGAGGGACGGCCCAAGGTCGTTCATATCGAACCTGCAGCCAGCTTCGAACGCGACGCCGTGCTGCAGAAACTCGCGAGCCTCGAGCGAGCCAGCGAACATCCCCTTGCACAGGCCATCGTCAATGATGCGATGGCGCGCAAGCTGACGCTGTCATCAGTGGCTGATTTCGACTCGCCGGCGGGCAAGGGAGTCCTGGGAACGGTCGATGGCGTCCGCGTCGTGGCGGGCAGCGCGAAATTCCTGAGGGAACAGGGCATCGCCATCGCAGCCGAGGATGACGCGGCAGAAGCTCAGCGTGCAAACGCCGCCACCGTCATTTTCGTGGGCATAGGCGGCACGCTGGCAGGCTTCGTGGCAATCGCGGACCCCATCAAGTCGACAACGCCGCAGGCGCTGCAGTCGCTCAAGGCGGCAGGCATCCGCATCGTGATGCTCACCGGCGATGGAAAGACAACGGCGCAGGCGGTGGCACAGCAGCTTGGAATCGACGAGGTCATCGCCGAGGTATTTCCACAGGACAAGGCCGCCGTCGTCAAACGACTGCGGGATGAAGGCCACGTGGTCGCGATGGGAGGCGACGGGGTCAACGACGCCCCCGGTCTGAGTTCAGCGGACGTCGGAATCGCGATGGGCACCGGGACCGACGTTGCAATGGAAAGTGCAGGCATCACCTTGCTGCGCGGCGACCTGATGGGCATCGTGCGAGCCATGACGTTGTCGCGCGCAACGATGCGCAACATCCGGCAAAACCTCGCGCTTTCGTTCGTCTACAACGCAGCCGGCATCCCCCTGGCCGCGGGCCTTCTGTACCCGTTCACCGGAATGCTCCTTTCGCCTGTCGTGGCCGCGGCTGCCATGGCACTGTCGTCAGTGAGCGTCATCGCCAACGCGCTTCGCCTGAGGACTGTCCGCATCGACTGACAACGAGGTAGCGAGTTTGCCCAGCAACTCTGCCAGCAGTGCGCGAGGGTATGTAGTGCTTGCGCCGAGGAATGCGGCCAGCACGCCATGGAACACCGCCAAGCCGTGTCGGGCATGCGCGGACGCGTGCCGCATGGCGGCTTGGAACAATCCGGCTCGGCGATGAACCGTTTCAGTGCTCGAGCCTGCAAAAGCAGTAGATGAACTGTTGCGAGCTACCCCAAGGGGTGGTGTGCAAGTCGACACTGTTGTCCACCATCACAAATCGCCCACCGAATTCGCCATGAAGTCCGTTGGGCGTGTAGCGCGCCACCGGCAGTCCGCTGCACTCGTCAGGACCCTCTGGGCCAAACGTGCCGACAACGGCAAAGCCGCCCGGACGCAGCGCTCGTAGAACCTGCGAAACGTAGGCGCCACGCTCCTCGGGCGTTGTCAGGAAGTGAAACACAGCGCGGTCGTGCCAGACATCGAATGCTTGTGCAGGCAGTGCGGCGGTCAATGCGTCAGCAACCAACCACTTGACTCGCTGTGCCCTTGCGCCGAGACGGTGCCGAGCGACATGCAAGGCCGTCTCCGAGATGTCCAGCACCGTGACGTCGGAATATCCCGAATCCAGCAGGTCGTCGACCAACGTCGCTTCGCCACCGCCAACGTCAATGATGGCGGCAGGGCCGGAGAGCCCGGTTTTGCGAATGTAGGTGAGCGACTCTCCGAGATGAGGCGCATACCAGCTGACTGCATCCGGCGCCTTGGTGCTGTACACCGTCTCCCAGTGCGATTTCGCTTCCATCTGCTGCTCCGTGTTTTTACAAGGGTACTACTCCTCGGGATGCCGGCTCGGAGACCGTTGAACGCTTGCGGCGGTGGACGAGATACCAGGCAGCCGGCATCACGAGCATGCTCAGCAAGGGCGCGGTGACCATGCCGCCGACCATCGGCGCCGCAATCCGGGTCATGACCTCGGAGCCGGTGCCGGTCGCCCACATGAGAGGCAAAAGGCCCGCGAGCACGACGGACACGGTCATGGCCTTCGGCCGGACTCGCAACACCGCGCCTTCGCGGATGGCGGCGAGCAGCGTCTCCTCGTTGTCGGGCTCGCCCGCAGCGAGCCGCCTTGCGTGGGCGCCCTTGAGATAGACGAGCATGACCACGCCGAATTCCGCGGCGAGCCCTGCCAGCGCGATGAAACCCACTGCCGTGGCCACCGAGACGGCGTGCCCGAGTGCCCAGACCAACCAGAAGCCGCCCACAAGAGCGAAGGGAACAGCTGCCATGACCAAGGCGGCATCGCTGAACGAGCGGAACAGCAGGTAGAGCAGGACGAAGATGACCGCGAGGGTCACTGGCACGACGATCTTCAGGCGCTCCGTGGCTCGCTCGAGGTACTCGAACTGCCCCGACCAGGAAACCGCGTAGCCGGCCGGCATCGCGACCTGCCTGGCAACGGCCGCCTGCATGTCCGTGACCACGGAGCGCAGGTCTCGGCCACGCACGTCGACGTAGACCCACCCCGACAGTCGCGCGTTCTCGCTGCGAATCATCGGCGGCCCCTCCGCGATGGAGAGTCTTGCCACGTCCTGCAGGAGCACGGTCGCGCCCTTTTCGGTGACGAAGGGGAGCTGCCGCAAGCGTTCCAGGGAATCACGAATCTCGCGCGGGTAGCGGACGTTGATGGGATGGCGCTCGCGCCCCTGGATGACTTCCCCGACCTCATCGCCACCAATCGAGGTGGACACGATCGCTTGGACGTCCGCGACCGACAAACCATATCGGGCCGCGGCCAGACGGTCGACGTCGACGTCGATGTAGCGGCCGCCGGTGAGCCTCTCCGCCAAAGCCGAGGAGACTCCGGGCACGTTCTTCACCGCAGCTTCAATCCGGGTCGTCAGGCGGTCGATGGTCGCGAGGTCCGCGCCCGCCACCTTGATGCCGACCGGGCTCTTGATGCCCGTGGCCAGCATGTCGATGCTGTTGCGGATGGGCGGCACCC
>FSVG01000428.1_pt1 | contig 13879 bp, 12 predicted proteins | sample 1637511 | NCBI WGS metagenome assembly FSVG01 (sample SAMEA3914816, study PRJEB12502) | metagenome | biome: forest; material: soil | place: USA | collected 2011-09-16 | depth 0.3 m
CACGGCGTCGGCGTGTCGGTGGTCAACGCGCTCAGCGAGTGGCTCGACCTGACGATCTGGCGCGACGAGACCGAGCATTACATGCGCTTCGCGCACGGCGATGCGGTCGAGCCGCTCAAGGTCGTCGGCCCGTCGCCGGGCCGCAAGGGCACGATGGTCACCTTCCTGCCCAGCCCGTCGACCTTCAAGATCATCGAGTTCGATTTTGAGAAGCTCGAGCACCGCTATCGCGAGCTCGCCTTCCTCAATTCGGGCGTCCGCCTGTTCCTGACCGACGCGCGGCACGAGGAATCGACCACGGTCGAGCTTTATTATGAGGGCGGAATCGCCGCGTTCGTGAAATATCTCGACCGCACCAAGCAGCCTTTGTTCCCCGAGCCGATCGCGATCAACGGCCAGCGCGATGACATCGGCATCGACGTCGCGCTCGAATGGAACGATTCCTATTACGAGAACGTGCTGTGCTTCACCAACAACATCCCGCAGCGCGATGGCGGCACGCACCTGGCGGCGTTCCGCTCAGCACTGACTCGCACGCTCAACAACTATGCCGAGAAATCGGGCCTGCTGAAGAAGGAAAAGGTCGCGCTGACCGGCGACGACATGCGCGAAGGCCTGACCGCGATCGTCTCGGTCAAGCTGCCCGACCCGAAGTTTTCGTCGCAGACCAAGGACAAGCTGGTCTCGTCCGAGGTGCGCCAGCCGCTCGAAAGCCTGCTCGCCGACAAGATGAGCGACTGGCTGGAGGAGAACCCGCAGAACGCGCGCCAGATCATCGCCAAGATCATCGACGCCGCCGCCGCCCGCGAAGCCGCGCGCAAGGCGCGTGAGGCGAGCCGCAAGTCGGTGCTGGGCATTTCCAGCCTGCCCGGCAAGCTCGCCGATTGTCAGGAAAAGGACCCGGCCAAGTCCGAACTGTTCCTGGTCGAGGGTGACTCGGCTGGCGGATCGGCCAAGCAGGGCCGCGACCGGCATTATCAGGCGATCCTGCCCCTGCGCGGCAAGATCCTGAACGTCGAGCGAGCGCGCTTCGACCGGATGCTCGGCAGCCGCGAGATCGGCACGCTGATTCAGGCGATGGGCACCGGCATCGGCCGCGACGACTTCAACCTGGAAAAGCTGCGCTACCACAAGATCGTCATCATGACCGACGCCGACGTCGACGGCGCGCATATCCGCACGCTTCTGCTGACCTTCTTCTACCGCCAGATGCCCGAGATCATCAACGCCGGGCACCTCTTCATCGCTCAGCCGCCGCTCTACAAGGCGACTCGCGGGCGCAGCGAAGTCTATCTGAAGGATGACGGCGCGCTCGACGAATATCTGGTCGAGAATGGCGTCGCGTCGACCGTGCTGGAAAGCCCGAACGGCGCGCGCTCCGGCGCCGACCTGCGCGAGTTGGTGGATCATGCGCGGCGGATGCGGACGCTGATGCGCTACGTGCCGCGCCGCTATGATTCGACGATCATCGAGGCGCTGGCGATGACCGGTGCGCTCGATCCCAATGCGCCGACCGCCGAGCGTGATGAGCATCTGCGCGCGGCCACCGAGCGCCTCGACCAGGGCGATCCGGAGGCGCGCTGGACTGCTCGGGTAACCGAGGACGGCGGGCTGCATTTCCAGCGCTGGTGGCGCGGGGTGACCGATCACCATATCATCGAGGCAGCATTCCTATTGTCGGCGGAAGGGCGCAAGCTTCACGGTCTCGCGACAGAGCAAGCCCCGAGCTATGCCGCCGCCGCCAAGCTGGTCCCGTCCAAATCCGCTCAGGCAGCGCAGGCCGCCGAGGAAGAGGCTGCGGCGACCGACACCGACGAAGACTTGCCGGTCACCGTCGGCAAGGGCGAGTCGCTGATCGCCCGGCCATCGCAATTGCTCGACGCGATCCTGGCGGCGGGCCGCAAGGGCCTGTCGATCCAGCGCTACAAGGGGCTGGGCGAGATGAACGCGGAACAGCTGTGGGAGACCACGCTCGACCCGACCAATCGCTCGATGCTGCGCGTGACGGTCGACCAGGCCGATGTCGCGGACGAGATATTTACCCGGCTGATGGGCGACGTGGTCGAGCCGCGCCGCGAATTCATTCAGGAGAATGCGTTGAGCGTGGCAAACCTCGACGTCTGATTGTTTCACGGTGCCGGCCCGCTCCCCCACCCGACCGCTCAATCAGGGTATTCTATGGGCGGTCGGGTGGGGGAGCGGGCCGGCACCGCCTCTGGTTCGGCTACGCCGAACCAGCTAGAACGCAGTCATAGAAGCGACGCATCGCGGGGCTAATCCTGCGAGCGACATGTATGGGAGATGGATCGATGCGGTACGGTGTCTTGTTGGCGGCGGTGGCCGCATTTTCCATCCCGGCGGCGATCGTCGCCAAGGATGTCGCGTCTCCCGTGATCGCCAAGGCGCTGGCCGATCCCGCGCGCGCCGATCAGTCGGGCGACGATGTGCGCCGCCACGCCGCCGAGGTGCTGGCTTTCTCCGGCGTGAAGCCGGGCCAGCAAGTCGTCGACTTCATTCCCGGCGGCGGATATTGGACTCGCATCTTCACCGGCATCGTCGGCCCGGCTGGCCATGTCTATGCCCCGTTCCCCAACCTCTTTGGCCCCAAGGCGCAGACTCGAGTCGATGCCATCAACGGCTACAAGCTGGCGAATGTGACCTCTGCGGTCGATCCCGCGATCATCACGGTCGACAAGCCGGTCGACCTCGTCTGGACGGTCCAGAATTACCACGATGTGCCAAATGACGGCCGTGGCGAGGCGGGGATCAACACAGTCAATGCCGCGGTGCTCAAGGCGTTGAAGCCGGGCGGTATCTATGTCGTGATCGACCATGTCGCGCCCGCGGGCAGCGGCCTGACCGATACCAACACGTTGCACCGCATCGATCCGGCGATCGTCAAGAAGCAGGTGCTGGCGGCCGGCTTCCAGTGGGTCGGCGAGTCGAAGGCGCTGGCCAATCCCAAGGACGATCACACGCTGAAAGTGTTCGACCCGGCGATCCGCGGCCAGACCGATCAGTTCGTCTACAAGTTCCGGAAGCCGCTGAAATGAGCGGCCGTTCGCTGGCGCTGGCGCTGCTCGCCGCCGCGCTGGCCGCCGGCGCGGCGAGCGCCGACACTCCGTCCAAGATTCCGCCGCAGATCATCACTGCGGCGGCCAACCCCGCCCGCCAAGCCGATCGAGAACTGGATGCCGCACGGCACGGCCCCGCCATCGCCGCCTTTGCCGGTGTTCGCTCGGGCGCCAAGGTGATCGACCTGATCCCCGGCGGCGGATATTGGACTCGGCTGTTCTCGCTGATCGTCGGGCCGAAGGGGCACGTCTACGGCGTATGGCCGGCGCCCTACGCCGCTGAGGACACGGATGGCGTCAAGGCCTATGCAGCGACCGTCGCCAACCCGGCGTTCCCCAACGTCTCGGTCTCGACTCAGCCGGCGACCGAGATCAAGGCGCCCGAAAAGGCCGACCTGGTCTTTACCGCGCAGAATTATCACGATTACCCCGACAAGTTCATGGGCAAGGTCGACCCGGCGGTGCTCAACAAGGCGGTGTTCGACGCGCTGAAGCCCGGCGGCATCTATCTGGTCATCGACCATTCGGCCGCGGCCGGATCGGGGATGCGCGATACCGACACGCTCCACCGGATCGACGCCGCGATCGTCAAGAAACAGGTTACGGCGGCTGGATTCACCTTCGTCGGCGAGAGCAAATTGCTCGCCAATCCGCAGGACGATCATAGCAAGATGGTGTTCGACAAGACGATCCGCGGCCACACGGACCAGTTCATTTATAAGTTCCGCAAGCCGTAGTGGATTAGCGGCAGCTTATCCGCGCCCGTCGGCTCGCGCGGCCGGCATGGCGCAGCCATGGCCGACGGCGCGGATTTGCCGCGCCGCTACCCTTAACCCCGCTCGTCGCGGAGCGGGCGGCTGAGCAGCGCGCCGATCACATCGCTGACCGGCGCGCCCTCCAGCAGGGCACAGACGGCTTCGCAGACCGGCATGTCGATCCCCGCCCCGGCCGCGGCCTCGCGCAGCACCGGAGCGGTGAACGCGCCCTCCGCCACGGTACGGCGATCCGACAGCAGCTCCTCCGCCGATCGCCCTTCGCCCAGCCCGACGCCAAGCGAGAAATTGCGGCTGCTGGTCGAGGAACAGGTCAACACCAGGTCGCCCAACCCCGACAGACCCGCCATCGTCTCCGCCCGAGCGCCCCGAGCCATCCCGAACCGAGTCATCTCCGCGAAGCCGCGCGCGATCAATGCGGCACGGGCGTTCTGGCCAAGCCCCGCGCCCTCGACTACGCCGCAGCCGATCGCGAGCACGTTCTTGACCGCGCCACCGATCTCCGCGCCCGCTATGTCGTCCGAGGCATAGGTGCGGAACGTCGGCGAGGCGATCCGCTCGGCCAGCGCCGCGCCCAACGCCGCGTCCCCGCAGGCCAGCGTCACCGCGGTCGGCAGACCCGCCGCGACTTCGTGGGCGAAGGTCGGGCCCGACAGCACGGCGATCGGCGCATTTGGTTGGACCGTGCGAGCTACCTCGCCGACCAGCAACCGGCTGCCCGCCTCGATCCCCTTGGCGCACAGCACCAGCGGAGTCGTACCGACGTCCATCCCCGACAGGACGCTGCGCACATGCTGGGCGGGAACCACGACCAGCAACGCATCTGCATCGGCCATAGCCCCCAGATCATCGATCGCGACGATCGACGGCGATAAGGGCACGCTCGACAGGAACAGCGCATTGACGTGATCGCGATTGATCGCCTCGACCACCTCGGCCTCGCGCGCCCAAAGGGTAACCGGCTCGCCATCGCGCGCGACGACTTGCGCCAGCGCGGTGCCCCAGGCACCGCCGCCGATCACGCCGATTCTCATGCCTTCGCCCCTGCTCCACGCACCTTCTCGGCATCCGGATCCAGCGGCCAGCGCGGTCGAGCCGGGACATCGAGCGGGTCGGTGAGGCCAGCGGCGAAGCGCTCGGCACCGGCCCAGGCGATCATCGCGGCGTTATCGGTGCACAGCCATTGCGGCGGCACGCTGAACGGCAGTCTGTATTCGCCTGCCAGCGATTCAAGCGCGGCCCGCACCGCCCCGTTCGCGGCGACGCCGCCAGCCACTACGAGCGCGGTCGCATCGGTATCGCCGAGCTGCCGCCGGGTGCGGTCGACCAGGCAATCGACCGCTGCTTGCTGGAAACTCGCGGCGATATCCTCGACTCGCCACTGCCCCGCTTCATGCGCGCGCAACACCGCGCTCTTCAGCCCGGCGAACGAGAAATGCGGCTCGGGCGATCCCAGTAAGGGGCGCGGCAACGGCACGATCGGCTGGCCCGCCGCCGCAGCGCGCTCGACCGCCGGGCCGCCGGGGAAACCCAATCCCAGGATTTTCGCGGTCTTGTCGAAGGCCTCACCCGCCGCGTCGTCGATCGTCGTCGCCAGCCGCCGATAGCGCCCGACGCCCTCGACCAGCAGCAACTGACAATGCCCACCCGACACGAGCAGCAGCAGATAGGGGAATTCCAGATCGGGGTCGGCCAGCCGCGGGCTCAGCGCATGACCCTCCAGGTGATTGACCGCGACCAGCGGCTTGCCCGCTGCATGCGCAAGCGCCTTGCCGGTCACCAGCCCGACCATCACTCCGCCGATCAGGCCCGGCCCGGCGGTGGCCGCTATGGCGTCAACATCGGCAAGGGTCACCCCAGCTTCCGCGAGGGCAGCGGCGACCAGCGGCTCCAGCGCCTCGACATGCGCGCGCGCGGCGATTTCCGGCACCACGCCGCCATACGGCCGATGCTCGGCTTCCTGCCCGGCCAGCTTGTGCGCCAGCACGCGCCGGTCGTCAGTGACCAGCGCCGCCGCCGTCTCGTCGCACGAGGATTCGAGGCCAAGGATCAACATTCCCTCCCCCTAACGGCTTGGACCGGGCTTGTCGAAACCCGGACTTCGGCTACTGGGCAGCAATGACGTCTCTCAAACTCGGCACGCGCGGATCGCCGCTCGCGCTCGTGCAGGCCAACATGGTCAAGGACGCGCTCGCCGCCGCGCATGGGGTGGCGTGCGAGATCGTGATCATCCGCACCACCGGCGACCGGGTGCAGGATCGCGCGCTGGCGGAGATCGGCGGCAAGGCGCTGTGGACCAAGGAACTCGACCGTGCATTGCTCGGGGGCGAGATCGACATGGCGGTTCATTCGATGAAGGATGTCGAGACGATCCGTCCGGCGGAGATCGCCATCGCCGCGATGCTGGAGCGCGCCGATGTCCGGGACCGGCTGGTCGGCGCCGACAGTTTGGCCGCGATCCGTGAAGGCGGCGTGGTCGGCACGAGCTCGCCTCGCCGCAGTGCGCAGGTGCGTCGGGCGCGACCCGATTTGTCGGTCGTGCTGTTCCGCGGCAATGTCGACACGCGGCTGGCCAAGCTGGCCGCGGGAGAGGCCGATGCGACCTTGCTCGCCGCCGCCGGGCTTGAGCGGCTGGGCCGTGTCGATGTCGGCACGCCGGTCGAAATCGCCGAGATGCTGCCCGCACCCGCACAGGGGGCGGTGGGCATCGAATGCCGCGCGAATGATTCGGCTGCACTCGCATTGCTCGCTGCAATCGACCATGCCGACACGTCGCGCGCGGTGCGGTGCGAGCGCGCGCTGCTCGCCGCGCTGGAGGCGACATGCCACTCGCCGGTGGCTGCCCTGGCGACGATCGACGGCGACACGATCATCCTGCGCGCCGAACTGTTTTCCGAAGACGGTGCTGAGCATATCGCCGCCGACGCCAGCGGCGTGGACGGCGAGGCGCTGGCGCGCGATCTCGCCGCCGCGTTGCTCGACCGCGCACCGCCATCGGTCCGTGGCGGGTTCGGAGGATGACCCGCCCGGTCGCGGTGCTGCGACCCGAACCAGGCAACGCCGCCACCGCCGCCCGGATCGAAGCGATCGGGCTTACCGCAATCCGCCTGCCGTTGTTCGCGACTCGCGCGCTCGATTGGATCGCGCCCGATCCTGCAAAGTTCGATGCCCTGATCCTGACCAGCGCTAACGCCCCGCGCCTGGCTGGTCCTGCGCTGGCGGCTTTCGCACACTTGCCGGTCTATGCGGTTGGTCAGGCCACCGCCAAGGCGGCGCACTCTGCAGGGCTGAACGTGGTCGATATCGGCAGCGGCGATGCGCGCTCGCTGATCGCTCAGGCGCGCGACCATGACATGAGCCGCGCGCTCTACTTGTCGGGACGCGAGCGAACAATCGAACCCGGCGGAATCATCGCCGAGGCCATCGCCGTCTATGCCAGCGATCCCATCGCAGCCGACGTATCGGTGCTGGACGGTGCGGTGGCCCTGCTTCACTCTCCCCGCGCGTCTCGACGGCTGAGCATCCTGATCGACGACAGCGCGACACCTCGCGAGCGCGTTTCCCTCGCCGCGCTCAGTTCAGCGGTTGCCGCCGCCGCCGGTGACGGCTGGCGCCGCATTGCGGTTGCCGCGACCCCGAACGACGCCGCACTGATCGCCTGCGCTCGCGACCTCACAGATTGACCCGGATCAACCCGGCGCGGATAAGCGTCGGATGACCGACGCGACGCCGATCTCTTCTCCAGGCCGCACGATGTCGCTGGCCACCGCCATCGGTATCGCGCTTCTCACCTTCCTCGTTGGCGCGATCCTGGCCGCGCTCGCCTTCGCCTGGTGGCGCCCGGCTCCGGCCATCACCCCGCCCGAGCCTATTGTCGCCGCTGCGCAACCGGCCCGCGTGGTTGCCCCACCGCCTGCTTCGACCGACCCGGCCTCGCTCGCCGCGCGAGAGGAAATGCTCGCCGCACAGCTCGCGGCGCTCGAACAGCGGACGGCCCTGGTGTCGGGCCAGGCCGCTTCCGCCGCCGGCAACGCCAATCGCGCCGAAGCCCTGATGGTCGCGTTCGCCGCCCGCCGCGCGATCGATCGCGGCCTCGGCCTTGGCTATCTGGAGCAGCAATTGCGCGATCGCTTCGGGGCGTCCCGTCCGGCCGAAGTCAATCTGGTGATCCGCGCCGCGCGCCAACCGGTCACGGCTGAGGACTTGCGGCTGGGGCTCGACACGATCGGGCCGCAGCTCGCCTTCGGGTCAGCCGATGGCAGTTGGTTCGAGGCATTCCGCCGACAGATTGGCAGCCTGATCGTCGTCCATCGTCAGGGCGATCCCTCGCCGGCACCCGCCGAACGGCTCGACCGAATCCGGCGCCTACTGGGACAGCGTCAGATAGAGGCAGCGATCGCCGAGGTCGCCCGTTTGCCGGGCGGCGAGCAGGCGACTCGCTGGATGGCGGCGGCCAAGCAGTTCGTCGATGCGCATGACGCGCTCGACACGCTCGAGGAAACCGCGCTTCAGGGCACCGCGACCCCATCGGCGCCGCAACCAGCGCCGGCCAAGACTCGCTAGAGCCGAGCGATCAGCGCTTGTGCCGCGGCGGGCGCACGCACCTTGGCGCCATTGATCATGAAGACGAACGTGTCGCGTGGCGCTTTAGTCGCAGGTTCGGCGACATAGGGCAGCCCGTCGGGCGACTCGCCCGCCACCCAGCCCTTCGCCACCGTCGCCCAGCGGTCGAGCGCTGCTGGCGTGTATCCGGCGGGCTCTTCCTCCACGGCGTTTTCCAGCCGCGCATAGACGAAGTCGGCACTGACATCGGCAATCGCGGGATAGTCGGCCGATTCGGCATAGACGATCGCCACCCCGGCAGCGCGGCACAACGCGACGAACTCGGGGACGTGAAAGCTGTCGTGCCGAACCTGCACGGCGTGGCGCAGCGCGACGCCGTGCAGGTTCGCCGGGAGCAGTTTCAGGAAAGCGCCGAAATCATCGGCGTCGAACTTCTTGGTCGCCATGAACTGCCACAGGATCGGCCCGAGTTTCGGCCCGAGCTCGACAATTCCCTGAGTGACGAATCGCTGAATCGACTCGCCGCCCTCGGCCAGCACCTTGCGATTGGTGCAGAACCGCGACGCCTTCACGCTGAACACGAAGTCGTCTGGCACGACTTTCGCCCAGCCGGCGAACGTCTCCGGCTTGAATCCGGAATAATAGGTGCCGTTGATCTCGATCGCGGTCAGCTGCTGGCTGGCATATTCCAGCTCGCGCTTCTGCGGCCATTTGTCGGGGAAGAAGGTCCCGCGCCAGGGTTCGTAGGTCCAGCCGCCGATGCCGATTCGAATATCTGCCATGCGAGAGAGACTAACGTTTAGCGGCGGACGAAGCGATAGCGGTCGCGGATTCGGCGATTGAAGAACCCGCCTTTCGACGCGGCGCGGTGGAGGGCGGCGACTTCGCGTTCGGGAACGTCGAGATATGAATAGCGCCGGCCGGAGACGAACTGGACGTCGAGGCGGTGGTCGGCCGGGTCGTAGCCGAACGAGCGGATGACGGTGGAGGGCATCTGTCGAAAACGCTTGAAACGGGTTCGGGATGCGCCGCGGCAAAGCCGCGTCGTCGGTCCTCGTTTTGCGAGGCCGTCCGTGTTCGCTGCATTTTCACTATTTAGCGCCGCTAAATCGCGGCAGCGAACTGGAGCGGGCGAAGGGATTCGAACCCTCGACCCCAACCTTGGCAAGGTTGTGCTCTACCCCTGAGCTACGCCCGCTCTGGCGCCGGCCCGGACAAATGCCCTGGGCGGGTAAGGAGCGGGGCCACTAGCACCGCCTATTCAGGTCCGCAAGCCCCTGCTTCGTGTCGTCGAAAAGCCTTGGCTTGCGCGCCTGAGCGCCCACATAAGGGCGCGACTATTGACGGAGAATGAAGTTGGCTACGCTCGGAATGTCCCCGCAGGAAAAGGAAGCCGTGGAGGCGTTCCGCCGCGACGTGGTCGAACCGTCCATGACCAAGCTGGTGGTGATCGACTTCTGGGCTGAATGGTGCGGGCCCTGCAAGGCGCTGTCGCCGGTGCTCGAAAAGGTCGCCGCGGACTATGCCGACAAGGGGGTCGTGCTGGCCAAGATCGACACCGACAAGAATCAATTCATCTCGGCTCAGTTTCAGATCAAGTCGATCCCAACGGTCTATGCGATGTTCCAGGGCCAGCTGGTCGCCGATTTGACCACTGCTCGCACCGAATCGCAGCTGAAGGCGATGCTCGACCAGATCCTGCGCCAATTGCCGGTCGATAGCGCCGAGCACAGCCAGGAAGCCGAACTGGAGCCGCTGATCGCGATGGGCGAGCAAGTACTTGGCGAGGGCGATGCCGAGCGCGCGTTGTCGGTCTTCGAACAGATTGCCGAGATTGCGCCGGACCATCCTGAAATAGTGTCCGGTCGAGTGCGATCGCTGGTCGCGTTGCACCGGCTCGACGATGCCGAAGCCGCCCTCGCTGCGCTGCCTGAAGAGGCCGCCAAGGCGCCCGAAATCGAACGCGCTCGCGCGGCGCTCGATCTGGCGCGCTCTGCTCCGCCTGCCGAGGACCTGACCCCGCTGATCGCTGCGGCAGAGGCCAATCCCGACGACCTTCAGGCGCGCTATGACCTCGCCAATGCCCAGATGGCGGCGGGACAGCGCGACGACGCGGCCGATTCGCTCCTGGCGATCGTCGCCAAGGATCGCGACTGGAATGAGGGCGCGGCGCGTGCGCAATTTCTGAAGCTGCTCGAAGTGGTCGGGCTCGAAGACCCTTGGGTGTCCGGGCAACGCCGCCGATTGTCGGCGATCCTGTTCACGTGACGACCACTCGCCTCTCGGTGTTTCCGCTCGCCGGGGCGCTGCTGTTTCCGCGCATGCACTTGCCGCTGCACATTTTCGAGCCGCGCTATCGCTCGCTCGTGTCGGATGCGCTGGCGCGCGACCGGCGGATCGGCATGATCCAGCCGCGCGCTAGCGCTGGCCCCAAGCCGGCCTTGTACGATCTCGGCTGTGTCGGGCGGATTTCGGAGGTCGAGACGCTCGACGATGGCCGCTTCGACATCGTGCTGGAGGGATTGTCGCTGTTCCGGGTCACCCGCGAGCTCGACGTCACGACACCGTTTCGTCAGGTCGAGGCTGAACTCATCCCCCAACCCGAGGAGGCAGAGATGCTGTCGCTCGGCCACCGTGCCTCGCTGGAAACCGAATCGAAGCGGTTTGCCGATGCGCAGGGCTATGCGGTGGATTGGGATTCGGTTGCGCGGCTCGATGACGAGGCGCTGGTCAACGGCATCGCCCAGATCGCGCCGTTCGACGCTGCCGCCAAGCAAGCGCTGCTGGAGGCGACCGACATCACCTCACGCGCCGAGCTGATCGTTCAGCTGATGCACTTCTTCGGCCGCCACGACGGCGAGGACCACGTCACGCTGCAATAACAATCAGCCGTCACCCCAGCGAAAGCTGGGGTCTCCCGGTTGGAGCGCGCCGCAAGAGCCGCTTGAGATCCCAGCCTTCGCTGGGATGACAGTGAAATCAGGCCGGAATCTGCTGGCTGATGCAGTGGAAGCTGCCTCCGCCGGTCAGGATATGGTCGGCGCGAATGCCAACGGTCTCGCGATCGGGGAACAGGGCGCCGATCTCCGCCACGGCTAGCGGATCGTTCTCGGTGCCATAGAGCGGCACCACTACGGCAGCGTTGCCGATATAGAAGTTCATGTAGCTTGCGGGCACGACTTCCTCGTCGCGCAGCACGCGGCCCGGCGAGGGCAGAGTCACGACTTCGATCTCACCGTGCTGCTCGGCGCGCGTGCGAGCGCGCTGATAGACTTGCCAGTTGGGGTCGTTCTCGCTCGCCTCGGGAATGGCGATCCGGCGCGGCGCGACAAACCGGGCGAGGTTATCGACATGCCCGTCGGTGTGATCGTTGAGCAACCCGTCGCCCAGCCACAGCACTTCATCATAGCCAAGGTCGCGGTACAGCAACTCCTCGATCTCGCCGCGGCCCATCGCACCGTTGCGGTTGCGGTTGAGCAGACATTGCTCGGTCGTGACGACCAGGCCGGTCCCGTCGCCGTCGATCGCGCCGCCTTCCAGCACCCAGTTCAGCCGCTGCAGCTCCAGATGCCGTTTGTGCGCCAGCCGCGCGGCGATATCCTCGTCGCCGGGCAAGTCGTACTTCCCGCCCCAGCCGTTGAATTCGAAATCGGCCGCCACGCCGTCCCCGCGAATGATCGGGCCGGTATCGCGTAGCCAGACGTCCCCGAACGGTTCGGTCACTACCTTCGCGACGTCGCCTGCCATGCGTTCGGCGGCGGAGGCCGCTTCGGTGTCGGCCGCGACCAGCAGCACTTGCTCGCCGCGCCCACCGGCATGGACCGCGCGGGCAAAGGAGATCACCTCGGCGCGCGCCGGGGCGAGATCGGCCTCCCATAGCTCAGGGTGGCTGGGAAAGCCGATCCACACGGCTTTGTGGGGAGCCCATTCGGGCTTTGGCGGGCTCAGAATCGTCATGCGGCGCTCTTTACTTCGCTCCGCGATCCCCTGCACGATCCTTGTCGCGGATCGTGCGGAATTCGCTGGTCTTGTACCAGTTCGGCCACATCGAGCCGGAGGCGAGTTCACGCCCCAACTGATAATAAAGCGTCAGGTCCTGAACCGCGCCGGTCCAGTTCCAGCTCGGATCATATTCGTCCTGCGGCTTGTGATAGCGGTTGGCGATGTAATCGAGCGCCGCGGCATGGCCCTTCGCCACCCCGCCATCGACCAGGTCCTCGCCCGATCCGCCGTCGAACATCGGCACGCCCAGCTTGGCGAAGCTGAAATGGTCGGAGCGGAAATAGCCGCCGCGCTCCGGGTTGGGCTCGGGCTTCACCACGCGACCTTCGGCCTCGACCAACGGTTTCATCAGGTCCTCAAGCTCGGACTTGCCCGCGCCCGTTACGACGAAATCCTTCGCCGGACCGATCACGTTCAGCCCGTCCATGTTCACCCCGCCGACCGTTTTGGCCAGCGGATAGACCGGATTGCGCGCATAATATTCGGAGCCGAGCAGCCCGGATTCCTCGGCGGTCACCGACATGAACACCATCGAGCGTTTCGCTGGTCCCACCTTGGCCTGCGCCTCGGCGATCGCGATCAGCCCGGCGACGCCGCTCGCATTGTCGAGCGCGCCGTTGCAGATGCCGTCGCCCTTGACCGGCGTGCAGTGCCCGAGATGATCCCAATGCGCGGTATAGAGAACGGTCTCGTCGGGCCGCTCGGTGCCGGGCAGGATACCGATCACGTTCTTCGACGCCTGGCGCTTGATCGTGTTGGTGAAGCCGACCGATCCCTTGAGGCCCAGCGGCACAGCTTTGAAGCCTTGCACCTTGGCCGCAGCCTGCAGCTGGTCGAAATCCTTGCCGGCGCTGGCGAACAATTCCTTCGCCTTTGCCAGCTGCATCCAGCCGATCGCCTGGCTCTGATCCATATGGCCGCCGGGCTCATCGAGCTCGAGTTGCGGCCCGGTATTGCTCGATTCGACCACGCCCCAGCCATAAGCGGCGGGTTCGGTATCGTGGACGATGAGCACGGCGGCCGCGCCCTGCCGCGCGGCTTCCTCATATTTGTAAGTCCAGCGGCCGTAATAGGTCATCGCCTTGCCCTCGAAGAGGCCGGTGCGCTCAGGCCGTTCCCAATCCGGGTCGTTGACCAGCACCACGACGGTCTTTCCCTTGACGTCCACGCCGGCATAATCGTCCCAGCCGCGTTCGGGCGCGTGGATGCCATAACCGACGAACACCACGTCCGAATCCTTGATCGCGACATTGGGCGCTACGCGATAGGTATGGAGCACCATATCGCTGCCTTGAGCCAGGCTGACCGGCGCCTTGCCCCCCGTGAAGGTGAACGGCGTCACGTTCTGCGCGTTCAGTTCGACCAGCGGCACGTCCTGGAACCAGCTGCCCTTGTTGCCCGGTTTCAGCCCCGCCGCCTTCATTCGCTCGACGATATAGGCGGTGGGCCTTTCCTCCGCCGGCGGGG
>FSVG01002025.1_pt1 | contig 13778 bp, 10 predicted proteins | sample 1637511 | NCBI WGS metagenome assembly FSVG01 (sample SAMEA3914816, study PRJEB12502) | metagenome | biome: forest; material: soil | place: USA | collected 2011-09-16 | depth 0.3 m
GACGTCGAGATCGACAACCAGACCTGGTACGAGATCTGGGTCGCCGGCAACGGCGCGCCGGCGCCCTGAAGGCCTTCGGACGTCGGCGCGCCGACCAGTCCTTGAACGCCAGCACCACCCGGCGCGTCGACGCCGGCTTCTTCTCGATCTTGCGGACCACCAGCATCTGTTCAACGTCTCGTTCAAACAGGCCTGCAGGCACCTCAAGGAGGCTTCGCCATGAGACTGGTTTCACCACGCCGGATTTCGTCTGCGACGGCTATGCGGTACTCCGCTTTCAGAAGCGGAATCGCCCCCCCAGCGAGACACGCGTGTCGACGCCATCGGACGGTCCGAGCTCGCTTCGGAACTGTTTCGTCCCGTGCGCGACCTCCACGCCGAGCGCGACGCTGGGGAGCGGACTGTAGATGAGGCTGGCGTGCACGGTACGGAGCGTGACCGCCTGGTCCGGGGAGCGCGCGATGAAGTTCGCATACGACTCGTGATCTCTGCCAGGCGCAAGCGTCGATCGCCACTGTGGAGACCAGAAATGGCGCGCGAAAAGGACATGGCCCTGCAGCATCTGCCCTTGCGCACGGGCGTCCGGCATCCCGCTGTGCCTCAGTGCGAAGGCCGTCGGCTGGCCGAAGTCGTCGGGGACATGGTGACCGATGCCGTTGCCTCGCCATGGCTGCCCGCCCACGGTGTCCTTTGCGAACCAGTCCGAGACGGCGGCGAGGTTCAGCGTGCCGCCTGCCATCAGGCAGCCGCTGCTGCTGCGCCTCGAGGGCCTTGCGCTGCATCTCGATCGCCGCACGCTGACTGGCGATCTCCGCCTTCAGTTCGTCCACCGACTGAGCGTGTGCGGGCGAGGCCAGGCAGGCGACGGCGACCCCGACGGACGCCAGGCGGAAGAGGAATTTCGATGTCATGGGAATCTTGTCAGGGGTGATAGCGCGGCCGGCGAGCGGCGCGGCCTGCGCTTCACCGGCCATTCGCGGATGGGCGGCTTGCAGGCTTCTCGTCGTGCACCCATACGCCCGCTTCGCCGACGAAGCAGGACTGGCAGTCCTCGACCTCGAGGTTGAAGACGCGCATGGTGCGAATCTCCCCGTCGTCGCGCGTCGACACGTCGCCGTTCGCCTCCGCTTCCGGTGAACCGGTCTCGAGCCCCGTGCTTCCGGCGCCGAGGACAGGCGCGACGCCGGTGACATGCGCTTCGACGTCCTCGAGCAGCTGCAATCCGGATCCGACGCTCAAGTCTTGCGCCGGCCGCCAGCCGACATCGCAAACCCAGAAGGGAAGGTTTCCGGTCACGACCAGGGTTCGCGGCAACTCCTCGTCGGCGAGCAGATAGTGGACGAAGAAGATGTCCTTGCGATGGCGGGCATTCGCGTGGGCCACGCGGCGATAGGTGAGTTCACCGCCCGCTTCGGACTGTCCGAGCACGAAGTCTCCGGCCTGGACGAATTCGACCGGAACCCGCCCCTGACGGGTGTGGATCAGCGTGCCGGCACAGATGGAGAGTCGCCCGCCGGATCCGGCCGTCAGAGCGTCCGAACGGGTCATTCCCGGCTCCCGCGGAATCGGACGAAGCCGCCGGCGCGCGCGTTCGCGGCAGACGTCGCGGCACCGGCAGCCAGGCAGAACTGCAAACAGATCAAGACATACCTTCGTCTGAAATCGGATGTGTCTTTTGTACCATAATAAACACTTGACCACAAACAAATGCGCGCGTCAACGCACTCGCACAGCGACCAAGCACGGGACGGGCGCGCCAGGTGATCGAGAAATTGCATGCGCACTTGTATGTTTTGTAATCACAAAATACACTTAAGATATCGCCGAACCACGCGACCGTCCCAACCGCCCGTCTCCGCTTCGAGCCCTGCCTGCACCGCCCATGGACCACTCCACGACCCCCATCGAAGTCCCCGCCTGTCCGCTCGTGGAAGTCAGCGGGTCGCCGCGTGAACGAGGCAGGCAGTACGGGGAACAGGCGTCGGCCCTGGTCGAGCGCGGAATCGGCCACTACGCCGAGCAACTGGAGGCGGGAAAGCTGACCTGGACGGATGTCGAGTCGCTGGTCGCGAAGTTCGAGCCGACCATCGCCGCCTACGACGCCGCCTACATCGAGGAGATGCGCGGCATCGCCGAAGGCGCCGGCGTGCCCTACGCAGCCGTCGTGATGCTGAACGCGCGCACGGAGATCCTGAAGCTGGCGGAGCGTCGACGCGACAAGCTGCCCGCGCCGCTGGATCCGGACGGCTGCACCGGCGTGATCGCATTGCCGGACGCAACCGCCGCGGGCCGCATCCTCCATGCCCAGAACTGGGACTGGAAGGCGGTTTGCGCCAACAGCTCGGTTGTCCTCAAGGTCAAGGGGCACGACGGCGCGCCCGACCTGATCACGTTCACCGAGGCGGGCGCACTCGCGCGATCCGGCTTCAACGCCGCCGGCATTTCCATCACGGCCAACTACCTCGAATGCGACCGGGACTACGTCAAGCTCGGCGTGCCCCTGGCCCTGGTTCGTCGCAAGGTGTTGCAGCAGCGGCACCTGGCGCCCGCGCTGCGGGCGATCTACAGCACACCGAAATCGGCGGCCAACAACATCATGATCGCGCACACGGCCGGCGTGGCGATCGACTTCGAATGCGCCTCGGACGAGACTTTTCAAGTGCACGCGCAGAACGGATTGCTCGTGCACGCGAACCATTGGCAAAGTCCGGTGGCGCTGGCCAGGCTGCGCGAGTGCGGAGTGGGCAGGACACCGGATTCGCTCTATCGCGACATGCGTGTCCGCCAGCTCCTCGAGCCGCATGTCGGCGACCTGACCGCCGCCCACGTCAAGGCGGCCCTGTTCGACGACTTCGAAACGCCGTGGTCAGTCTGCCGGCCGCCGCGGGCCGACACCGAGAGCGACCTGTCGGCCACGGTCGCCATGATCGTGATGGAGCCCGCGCTCGGCCGCCTGGAAGTCGCGCTGCTGCCGGCACTCAACCGGACGTTCTCCACCTATTCCCTCGAGATGGACATTGCCCCGACGACGGTGGATCCGGTTCTGGCGCTACGCTCGACTCGCACCAACTCTCGCGCCGTCGCCTGACGGCATCACGCTCAGCCATCAGAATTCAAAGGCCATGCGACGCCCATTCCTCAACGGCCTCCCCGCAGCAGTCTCGGCCGCCCTGCTGGCGCTCGCGAGCGCCGCGGCGCCAGCGCAGCCGTCCCAGAACGTCCTGCGCATCCGGCTCAATGCCGACATCCGCTCCATGGATCCGGGCGTCAATCGCGACGCCAACACCGATGCCGTGCAATCTCATGTGCTGGAGGGCTTGGTCGCGTTCAAGGAAGACACGTCCGTCGGCTTGCTGTTGGCGCAGTCGGTCACGGTGTCGCCGGACGGCACGGTCTACACGTTCAAGCTGCGGCCCGGCATCACGTTCAGCAACGGCGCGTCCCTGACGTCGGCCGATGTGCTGTTTGCGTGGGATCGCTACATGAAGCCCGCGACGCATTGGCGATGCCTTGGCGAGTTCGACGGTCATGGCCAGTCCAAGGTGTTGAAGGCGGAAGCCAGAGGTGCCGCAACCGTCGTGTTCACGCTCGAGAAGCCCTCGCCGCTCTTTCTGACGACACTCGCGAGGACGGACTGCGGAGGTACCGGCATCTATCACCGCAGCTCGCTGGATGCCGCTGGCCAATGGCAGTCTCCTGTCGGAACGGGGCCCTTCACGCTCGGCGATTGGAAGCGCGGCCAGTATGTGGAATTGCTTCCCAATCCTCGTTTCGTGTCCTTGCCTGGCAAGCGTGACGGGAACACCGGCGGCAAGTCGGTCGACGTCGCCAAGGTGCGCTTCGTCGTCATCCCCGATCCCTCCGCTGCCAAGGCGGCTGTGCTGTCCAACGGCGTCGACCTCAACGCGGACGTCGCGGAGGAGGACCTGGCGGAGTACAGGTCGCGCAAGGACATCGTCGTGGCGTCGGCACCGAGCATGGATCAGACCGGCCTCCTGCTGCAGACCCGCGACCCGCTGCTGAAGGACGTCCGTATCCGCCGCGCGCTCGCGCTGTCGCTGGACATTCCCGACATGGTGGAAGCGCTCACCAACGGCGGCTCGCCTGCCAGCCGCTCCGCGATCCCCCGGTCCAGCCCGTTCTACGGCCCGGCGCAGGCGAACATGCCCGCGCGCGACCTGGTGACTGCCCGCAGGCTCCTGAAGGAAGCCGGCTACGACGGCGAGCCCATCCGCCTGCTCACCACCAAGCGGTATGCCGATCTGTTCACGGCCGCGGTCCTCGCGCAGGCCATGGCCGCAGAAGCAGGTATCCGGATCGATGTCGAAGTGATCGACTGGGCCACCCTGCTCGACCGCTACAGCCGCGGTGCGTTCCAGATGATGTCGTTCACCTACTCGGCCCGGCTCGACCCCTCGCTGTCGTACACGATGTTCACGGGATCAAAGGACGTGCAGAAGCGCAACCTGTGGGAAGACAAGGAGGCGGTCGACCTCGTGACGCGCAGCATGCAGACCGCCGACAAGGCCAAACGCCAGGCCATCTTCGACCAGCTGGACGCGAAGCTCAGGAACGAGGTACCCGCCATCTGGCTGTACTCCAAGGTGAACTTCAGCGCTGCGAAGACCTACGTCAAGGGGTATGAAGGCTGGCCGCTCGGGCAGCCACGCGCCTGGGGCGTGTCCCTGCTCACGCCTTGACGCAGACTGGAACCGCCATGTCATCTTCCATTCCAGGCTACATCGGCCGGCGCATCCTCTGGGCCCTGCCGACCCTGTTCATCGTCGCCGTGGCCGTGTTCGTGCTCGTGCGGCTCATTCCGGGCGACCCGGCGCAGCTGATCCTCGGCGACGCGGGCAGCCCCGAGCAGATCGCCGCCTTGCGCGTGCAGTACGGGCTCGACAAGCCGCTTCCGCTCCAGTTCCTGCTGTGGCTGGAGCATGTCGCGCACGGCGACTTCGGCACCTCCATCACCAATGGACAGGCCGTTCTTCCGCTGATCCTGGAGCGGTTCCAGGTCAGCGCCGTGATCGTGCTCGCGGCCGTGCTCATGGCGACCTTGCTCGCGGTGCCTGCCGGCCTGTTCGCCGCCTGGAAGCAGAACTCGTACGCCGACACCGTGATCGTCGCCGGCTCGACCTTCTTCCTGTCCATTCCCAGTTTCTGGCTCGGGCTGCTCCTGCTGCTGTTCATCGGCCTGAAGATGGGCCTGGTGCCGGTGGTGGGCTATGTGCCGTTCAGCCAGGACTGGCGCGCCGCGCTGAGCTTCCTGGTACTGCCGACGATCACGTTGGCACTGATCGAGATGGGGGTTCTGACGCGCATGTCCCGTTCCAGCGCCATCCAGACACTGCGCCTCGAATACGTGACGCACGCGCGCGCGAAAGGCCTGAGCGAGCGGCAGGTGCTCCTGCGCCATGTTCTGCCGAACGCCTTCGGCCCCACGCTGACGCTCATCGGCCTGGTGCTCGGGCAGTTGTTGGGCGGCATCGCCGTCCTCGAAACGGTGTTCACGCTGCCGGGCTTGGGACGCTTGCTCGTGGACGCCATCTTCGAGCGCGACTACCCGGTCGTGCAGGGTTGCCTGCTGTTCACCGCGGTCATCTACGTCTTGGTCAATCTCGTGATCGACCTGTGCTACCCCCTCTTCGATCCGCGCGTGGCCGCAGCATGAGAATCCGCAGCAACGCCGTCGTCGGCGGCCTCCTGGTGGGCATCCTCTTCACCGTCGCGCTGGTTTCGCTGTTGTGGACGCCCTACGACCCCTTGGCGCTCAACCTCAAGTTGAGGCTGCACGCCCCCGTCGCGAGCCACTGGCTGGGAACGGACGAATTCGGGCGGGACGTGCTCTCGCGCGTGATGGCCGGCGCCGGCACCAGCCTGCTGGTGGCCGCGCTCACGGTCGCCCTCGCCGTGACGTGCGGGACTTTCCTCGGCCTGGTCGCCGGCTTCTTCCGCGGCATGACGGACCGGATCCTGATGGTGTTCAACGACGCACTGCTCGCGTTTCCCGGGATCCTGCTGGCCCTGGGCGTCATGGTGATCGTCGGCGCGAACAAGTTCGGCATCGTGGTCGCACTCGGAATCGCCTACACGCCGAGCACCGTCCGCCTGGTGCGGGCCGCCGTCCTGTCCCTGCGCGAGAAGGAGTACATCGAGGCCTCGCGCGTCATCGGCAACAGCGAGCTGTACACGCTGTGGCGACATGTGCTGCCGAACTGCGCGGCCCCGCTGCTGGTACTTGCCACCTCGATGTTCGGCTGGGTCATCCTCGCGGAGAGCGCGTTGAGCTTCCTGGGACTCGGCGTTCCGCCGCCCGCGCCGACATGGGGAAACATGCTCTCGGCCGGCCGCCCCTACATCGAATCCGCTGCCTGGATCGGCATCGCGCCGGGCCTGTGCATTTCCCTGTCGCTGCTGGGCATCAACCTGCTGGGTGATGCGGTGTCCGACTGGCTCGATCCCCGCATGGAGCGACACTGAGATGTGTTCCGAAACCACCGCCACCCTCCTGCGTGTCGATGCGCTGACCCTGAAGAGCCCCGGCGGAGCGCCGATCCTCAACGGCATCTCCTTCAACGTCGCCGCCGGCGAGGTCCTCGCACTCGTCGGGGAATCCGGGAGCGGCAAGACGATGGCCGCGCGGGCCGTGCTGGGCCTGCTGCCTCCGGGGGTGCATAGAACCGGCGGACAGGTGCTCGTCGAGGGCCGCGAAGTCGCCACGCTGTCCGATCGGGACATGCGCGCCCTTCGAGGACGCACCATCGGCATGGTCTTCCAGGAACCGATGGTGTCGCTCAATCCGTCGATGACCATCGGCCAGCAACTGCTCGAGGGCCTTCGGCTGCACGAGAAGATCGGGGCAGACGAGGCGCACAAGCGCGCGGTGGACATGCTGCGTCTCGTGCTGATCGCGGATCCGGAAGGTTGCCTGGCGTCGTATCCGCACCAGTTCTCGGGCGGCATGCGCCAGCGCATGATGCTGGCCTCGGTCATGCTGCTGAAGCCGAAGCTGCTGATCGCCGACGAGCCGACCACCGCGCTCGACTCGTTGAGCCAGCGGGAGGTCATGGAGATCATGGCCAACCTGACCCGCACCATGGGCACCGCCGTGCTCCTGGTCACGCACGACCTCCACCTGGTCGAGCGATATGCGGACACGGTTGTCGTGCTCAAGCGCGGCGATCTGATCGAAACCGGGCCGTCCCGACAAGTCCTCCAGGCCCCTCGAGACGGCTATACGAAGAGCCTGATCGACGCGCTGCCCCTGCGCAATGACAGTCGCGCGCCGGTTCCAGCCGGCACGCCCGTCATCGAAGCTCGGGGGGTGACCGTCACCTACCCTGGGGCGACGCAGATGTTCGCCCGTTCCGCCGCCAAGCGCGCCGTCGACGATGTGTCGCTGGCCATCATGCCCGGCGAGGTCGTGGCGGTCGTGGGGGGCTCCGGTTCCGGCAAGAGCACCTTCGGCCGCGCGCTCATCGGCGTGCTGCCGATCGCCGCGGGCGACGTTGTATTTCGTGGGCAATCGGTGTTGCAGGCGGATCGCAAGCAGCAGCGCACGTTCCGGCTCGACTGCCAGATGGTCTTCCAGGATCCCTATTCTTCCCTCGATCCGAGGCAGCGCGTCCGCGACATCGTCGCCGAACCGCTTCGCCACGCGGGGCGGATGACCCGGCAGGAGCGCGCGGCACGCATCGACGAGATGCTGAGGGAGGTCGGCCTCGAAGGGTTGGCCGAGCGCTATCCGCACGCCTTGTCGGGCGGACAGCGCCAACGCGTCGCGATCGCGCGCGCCCTGGTCAGGCGCCCCGCACTGGTCGTCGCCGACGAGCCGGTGTCGGCGCTCGACATGACCATCCAGAAACAGGTGCTGGAACTCCTGCAACGGCTGCAGGCCCAGCACGGCTTCGCCTGCCTGTTCATCTCGCACAACCTGGCCGCTGTGGCGGCCATCGCCGATCGCATCGTCGTCATGAGTCGCGGGAAGATCGTGGAGCAAGGGAGCGTCGCGCAGATCTTCGATACACCGAAACACGAGTACACGCGTGCGCTGCTGGATGCGGCGTACGTCGGATCTTCGGCGCTGGCGAAGCCCACGCTCTAGCCGGAGCGCCTCGCTGCCCGTCATGGCACGAGGCGCCACCAGGGATTCTTGCGCAAGGCCCGCATCGGCATTCCTGCCCTGCGGGCCTTTCGCTTGTGCAGTTCGGGCACATGCAGCTCGAGAATGCAGTTCGCTACCCAGGGATCGAGGTCGATGGCGACCAGCGCGGCTGTGCAGCGCCTCGGTGCCAAAGGCATGGCCACGTTGAAGGACTGAGCAAGCAACCGGACCTCGCTGCGCAGGCCGACGTCAGCCGGCACCGGAGCGATCGTTCGAGGTCGCAGTGGACGCGCCGGCAGTCAGAGCATTCGCTGCAGCACGTCGTCGCGCCGGATCCAGCGGTGCCAGAGCGCTGCCAGGACGTGCAGTCCGATGACCCAATAGAACGCCTCTCCGACGACCACGTGGACGTCCTGGAGCGCATGAGCGAGTTCGATGTCTGGCGCGCCCACAGAGGGGATCGTCCAGCCGCCTGGCAGTGCGATCCCCTTGCCGGACACCAACCGCGAAGCGATGCCCAGCATCGGCTGTACGACCACGAAGGCGAACAGGGCTGCATGCGCACTGGCGGCCGCCAAATGAGCGGCACGCCCCAATGGCGGACTGATCCGCGGCGCCGCTTGACGCAGGCGCACGGCGATGCGCGGCAGGTTGATGAGCAGCACGAGCATGCCGAGCAGGAAGTGCGATTCGACCGCGAAGATCCGTTCGGGCGAGCCGCGCACGAAGGCGCTTCGCGCGTTGATGCCGGCGTAGGCCAGCAACACCAGGGCGACCGTCGTCCAGTGCGCGACACGAAGGAAGCGCCCGTAGCGCGCCGGGGAGGGATGGTGGATGTCGATCATGCAACTGCCGCCGAGTGTCATTGGAGGGTGCCCCTGTCGATCCCGCGCGCTGGCGGCCACCCTGGACAGGCGGCCACTTCCTCACAGGTCGAATTTCGCAGAGAGGCGAATCATGCGCGGCAAACCGGCGGCGATGATGGGGTTCGCACTCGACGCATCGGCCGACGACCAGTAGCTCTTGTTCGTCGCGTTGTCGACGTTGAACTGAAAGGTCGCGTTCGTGTCGTGGAACTTCGTGCGATACCGTGCGCCGAGCGAGTACGTGGTGAATCCCGGCAGGTAGACGACGTCGGCGTTGGAGACCGCACGTTCGCCGACATGGTAGGCCGCCGCGTTGACGGACAGGCCAGGCACGGAATCCAGCCGGTATTCGCCGAACAGGCTGAACGTCTTCTTCGCCGTGTTGCCCGGGGTGTGGCCCTGGGTGTTGGTCGAACCGCTCGTCAGGTCGCGCGTGATCTTCGGATCGAGGAACATGGCGGAGGCCACGATGCCGAGGTTGCGGCTCACCTCGCCGGAGGCTGCCAGTTCGAAGCCCTTGTACTCCGCCCGACCGTTCTGGGTCTGGATCAACCAGGTGCTGGCGGCGGAGTTGGGCGTCGCCGGCGGCGCCGTCGAGCCCGCGGGTGCCGGCTCGGAAGTGGTCTGCGCGCGCCGGATGTCGAAGTAGGCCGCCTGGATCAGCGTGCCGCTCTGGAACTGGTACTTCGAGCCGACTTCGTTCTGCGTCGTGAGGGCGGTGGGAAGCAGCTCGCCGGAGTTGCTGTAGGAGTTGGAGACGACGGCGCCGGCTTCGAGCCCTTCGATGTGGCTCGCATAGATGGACATGTCCTTGACCGGCTCGTAGATCAGCGAGTAGGCGGGCGTCGTCTTGACGGTCGCATACTTCGGCGCGGTCGTGACGGGATTGGTCTGGCCGCTGGTGTAGTCCGTACGCCGCAGGCCGGCCATCACCTGCCACTGCTTCGACAGGATGATGCGATCGACCGCGTAGAGGCCCTTGTCCTGGATGTCCGTCACCTGAGGGCCGTTCGCCGCCTGCTGCGTCTGCACGGGAACGAAGACCGGATCGTACAGGTTCTGCCCGACGTACCTGCTGGAGGTGACGCCGCAGGTGGCCGTGAGCGACGCGCAACCCCAGCTCTGCGTGCTCGTGCCACGGGTGTCCTGCTTGCGTTCGTTCTGGGTCCACCCGAAGGTGAGCTCGTGCGCGATCGGGCCGGTTTCGAGTCGGCCCGACAGGTCGAACCGGGCATTCGTGTTCTGGTACGTCGCACCGGTCGCGAAAGTGCCGTACAGGCGGCCGACGCCGGTCGTGTATCCCGAGATGTCGTTGAACGCGAACTGCGTGAAGTCACGGTCGCGCTTGGCCAGCGCCGCGCCGTACTCGGCGGTGAGGCGCCAGTTGTCGGTGACGTCCCAGTCGATGCGGATATCGCCGTTGGTCGCCTCGCCGCGGGTCATCGCCCACTTGCCCGCGAGGTTCGTCTGGTTGTTCGGGACCCGAGGCAGCACCGTGGCGGATCCGATCAGCACAACGGAAGCCTGCTCGGTGGCGTTCTTGGCGTAGTGCTCGAAGTCGACCTTGAGGCTGAGGTTGTCGAGCATCCGGAAGTCGAACGCGGCGGAAAACAGGTTGCGCTGGCCCATGTAGTTGTGCAGGCCAGGATTGTTCGTTCCCCCCAGCGCATTGACGCGGAGGCCGAACTTCTCGTCCGTGCCGAAGCGGCGGCCGACGTCGAGGCCGACCTCGTAGCCGCCATACTGGTTGACCGAGGCGGACACGCTCGTGACCGGCACCGGCCCGGCGCGCTTCATCTCGAAGCTGACGATGCCGGCGGGCGGCACCATCCCGTAGTACATGGACGACGCGCCCTTGAGCACTTCCACGCGTTCCTTGTCCTCCGTCGGGATCGGAACGAAGGCGATCAGCGGCAGCGAGCCGTCCAGCCGATAGGAACTGCGGTTCTCCATCGGAACACCGCGGATGGCCAGGTTGTCGTAGTACGCGGATCCCAGCTGGGCCGTCGTCACGCCCGCGGTGTTGCGCACCGCATCCAGCACGGTCACCGCGCCTTGGGAGTCGAGCACGTCACGCGTGATGACGCTGTTGGTCAGCGGAACATCGATGGGCCGCTGATCGCGAAAGGCCCCGACCCCGACCACGTTCGAGGTGAAGCCGACTGCCCGCTTCCCGCTGATGACGATGGTCGTGAGTTCGCTCACGGCCGAGGGCGCCGGCACGGAGGCTGCTGCCGCAGGCGCCGAGGCGGCCGCCGCGGACGGCGAGGCGGCCTGTGCTTGCGCGCCGAGGTGCGCGAGCAGGCAGATGGCGCCAGCAGCCGGGGTCAGACGAAACGATGGTGATGCACTCATTGGACGGGCACTCCGCAAGGGATGGGATGGAAGGATCCGGGACTCGACAGGGAACTGGGCACGGGAAATCAAATCGTCACGCTTAGTGTATTAGATGAACACATAAAACATCAACAAAAACGTCAGCCATTTCTTCTCGCTGCGACCAGGCGCGTTTCGCGCTCCGCGCGTCGAGCTCGCAGCGATCCAGAAGCGCTCCCATGGATCAGCACGTTTTCGGGATCTCCACGAGAGGTGTCGCCCCGTTTCCGGGCGTCGCCCTGCGGGCGGTCGCCTGACGCTCCCCGATCTCCAGGACGCGTCCTGAACAAGAGTTCGCCCCGCCCTTCCTTGCATTTACTAGATAAGAAACACACAATTGAAGGCAGTACGCCTCAACCAAGCCATCGTGCCAAGAGCGCAATTCGCGGCAACCGGCCCTTGGTTCGATGAGCAGTCGTCGAACGCATCGGCCGACCATGCCGGGGCGCGCCCCATGCTGGTACGCAGTCGAATGGAACGATTGGCCGAAGTGACGGGCGGCAAGGTCTGCTTGTCAGCACGGCAGAATGCGGGGCCCGATGGGATCCGTGCTGCATCCGATCCGGGCGGCGTTGCGCAAACCAGACGCCTGGAAACAGTTTCAAGAGAAGAGAGGCACCGTGAGCAAGAAGAAGACGACCCAGGCAGCCCCGACCGCCACTCCGAGCTCATTGCACATCGAGCTGGCTGACCGCATCGCCCGCCTCCTGCACGAAGAGGCGGTGGCCCCTGGAACGCGCTTGAATGAGAAGCATCTCTCGGAGCAATTGGGCGTCTCGCGCACGCCGGTCCGCGCAGCCCTCGAACACCTCTCCAAGCAAGGATTCACTCGGCGCACGCCGAACATCGGTGTCGAACTGCTGTCACTTCCGCCGCTGCCGCCGGCCGAGGTCGACGCGCATGGGGACGAGCTCCTGGCACGAATCGCCAGGGACCGGCACTCGGGACACCTGCCCGACCAAGTCGCCGAGCAGGATCTGATGCTCGCCTACGACCTGACCCGTGCGGCCGTCAAGGAAGCCCTCGTACGATTGGCGGAACTCGGCGTGGTCGAACGCAAGCTGGGCTATCGCTGGAAGTTCTTCGACAACGCCTATGTCCAGGCCAAGCAGGAAAGCTATCGGTTCCGTCTCGTCATCGAACCGGCGGCGATCCTGGAGCCGGCGTTCGGGCTTCCGCCGGGCTGGGTCGCGCAGATGCGATCTCAGCACGAAGCCTTCCTGCACGGTCGATGGACGGATTCCGCGGGCGTGGCCTTCTTCGAGATGAACGCCAACTTCCACGAGGGCCTGGCTCGAGCTTCGGGCAACCGGTTCTTCCTCGAGGCGCTGCAAAAGTTGAACCGCCTGCGCCGCCTGTCCAACTACGACTGGAAATATGGACGGGATCGGGTGTCCGTCAGTTGCAATGAGCACCTGGCCATCTTGAACCACCTCGAATCCGGCGATGTCGGCAACGCCGCCATGCTGATGAGGCAGCATCTCGAGCTCGCGAGTCGTATCAACGTCAGCGAGAAGAAGGCGTAACGCCACGAGGCGTACGGCGACGCAGGTCCTCCTGCGGTGATCGGGGCGGCCGGCGACGACCGCCGAAGCGGCCGCCCAACACCCACGGCGCTACTCCAGGTTCGTCAGAATTTCGGACAGCGTCGCACAGATCTCCGCGATCTGCTCCTTCTCGATGATCAGCGGCGGCGACAAGATGAGCTGGTCGCCGCTGGATCGAATCACGAGACCCATCGCCAGGGCGCGCCGCATGCAGTCGTAAGCGCGCATGCCCGGGGCATCCGGACGCGGCACCAGTTCGATGGCGGCCAGGAGGCCGATGGTTCGGATGTCGCGGATGACCGGAATGCCCTCGAGCGCGTGGATGCGATCAGCCCAGAGGGACTCGATCGACGCGCAGCGTTCGAACAACCCCTCCTCCTGGTAGATGTCCAGAGCCGCGAGGCCGGCGGCACAGGCGAGCGGATGGCCGGAGTAGGTGTACCCGTGCGGGAACTCGATGTTGTTGACCGGCCCTTGCGCCATGGCGTCGTAGACCTTGCGGCTCGCGATCACCGCCCCCATGGGGACGGCGCCGTTCGTCAGCCCCTTGGCAAGCGTGACGATGTCCGGCTGGATACCGAATCTCCGGGCGGCGAAGGCATGTCCGACGCGACCGAAGGCGGTGATGACCTCGTCGAAGATGAGCAGGATCCCGTACTCGTCGCAGATCTCGCGCAGGCGCTTGAGATAGCCCACGGGTGGCGCGATCACGCCGGTCGACCCCGCGATGGGCTCGACGATCACCGCTGCGATCGTGGACGCGTCGTGCAGCTGGATGATCCGGATCAGGTCTTCGGCCAAGTGCGCGCCCCACGCAGGCTCGCCCCTCGAGAACGCTTGCTCGGCGAAGTTGTAGGTGTGGGGCAGATGGTCGACCGAGGC
>FSVG01001117.1_pt1 | contig 13721 bp, 6 predicted proteins | sample 1637511 | NCBI WGS metagenome assembly FSVG01 (sample SAMEA3914816, study PRJEB12502) | metagenome | biome: forest; material: soil | place: USA | collected 2011-09-16 | depth 0.3 m
GCAGAACGAAAAGCTCAGCGTCGTGGAAGATCGCGGACGCAATGCGCTCGAAGTTCTCTATAACGTTCCGACACCCCTCGTCGGCTTTGACACGGAAGGCTTGATCGCGTTCGCGAACCAGGATGCGGAACGGCTCTTGCCCGACATCCGCGAGTGGATCGGCACGTACGCGCAAGATTCGTTTCCCGCCAGCTTCCGTGACGTGTTTTCCTTGGCCAGCGGGCAGTCGCTCGACATCGACCTCGACGGCGTGTCTTATCGGTGCAGTTGCCGGGCGATCGACGATCCGGGCGGTCAACGCGGCACCTTGGTTGCGATCATCCCTCGGGGGGAGTTCGCTTCGCCTTAACGATTCTGCATTCGAGACTACAAGAAGATTCAGGGAAGGAAGAGAATGACTACCAAAACCCCTCCGGCCGAGGCGCCTGCCGTCGTCGAGCCAGCGCGGGCGGCACCGGGGAGCCCGTCGCGGATCGACTGGCTCTTTCGCGACGCATTGCGCAACCGGCAAGTTCACCCTTTGATGGATCTGGTGCGCCGCTATCGCGTGAAGGACGAGGCGTGAGCCCCGGCAATCCCAAACCTCGGCTGGAGCGATTGCGGGAATTGCCTTCGCTGCCGCAAGTCGTGCTCGACCTCCAGGCCGCACTGGCGCGTGAAGACGTCTCGCTCGATGCCATTGCGGAAACGGTGTCTCACGACCAGGCCCTTGCGGCGAAGGCCTTGCGCATCGCGAACTGCTCGTTCTACGGCGTGCCCAGCCGGGTGGTGTCGATTCGCCAGGCCATCGGCATCCTCGGCCTGCGCAGCGTCTCGACACTGCTGGTCGCTGCGGCCGTCAGCGATCGGTTTCCCCGAATCGTATGCGCAGGATTCGATCTGGGTCGCTATTGGCGCCATTCGGTCGCCGTGGCCCTGTGCGCCAGAGAGATTGCACGGCATGTCCGCATCGACGCCGATACCGCATTCACTGCCGGGCTCCTTCACGATCTGGGGCGTCTGGCGTTGGCCAGCCAATTGCCGCAGGCGCTCGAGCGAGTCTACAAACGGCGCGGCGAGAGCGATTGCCAGATGCTGGATGCAGAACGTGCCGAGCTCGGGACGGACCATGCAGAAATCGGCAACGAGGTCGGGTTGCGCTGGCACTTCGGCACCGAGGTCGTCGATGCAATGCGGCTGCATCATGAGCCCCCGGCCGCGCCGACGGTGAACCTCACCGACGTCGTGCACGTCGCCGACAACATCGCTCACGCGCTGGACCTGGCCCGCGACCCGGACGACATCGTGCCGACGCTGGACTCCGCAGCCTGGAATCGCGTCGGCCTGACCCAGGGCCAATGCTTCACGATATTCGAGAACACCGAAGCCGAACTCGACGGCTTGTGCGAGGCGTTGACGGTTTGAGCGCCAGGTGGCGATCGGGTGGCGCCGCCGGCGATGTTGGCGCATGAGTTGCGCAACCCACTGGCACCGATTCGTCCGGGGGGAAACAGCCGGGTCTGATGCGACCGCCTCCCGGCGTGCGTTGCGCGAACAGTAGCGAAGAGCTGGCAGCTGCGATGGCCTCTGTTCGGCAGGCCGGATCGCCAGGTCAAATTGCCTGAAAATGGTGGTCAGATTTGTGCGGCCCCGGAAGTCCGAGGCCGTGCCCGCAGCTGAACTCGTCCACAGCACAAACCGCGCCTTGCAGAAGAGGTGCGGTCGCCCTTCCCCGGAACTTTACAACCTATGCAGGTCGCCGTTCTCGATGACGATATCCACCAGCTCGACCTTCTTTCCCATGCAGTACAGGGACTCGGACACACCTGCCACCGCTTTGGCACCGGAGCCGAGTTGCTCCATGCACTGCAGCAAGCCACGTTCGACCTGTTCCTGATCGACTGGGAGCTGCCTGACATGCCGGGGCTGGACGTGCTGCGCACGCTCCGCCTGCGGCACCGCACGCAGAGCCCGGTGATCTTTGTGACCCATCGCGACGACGAGCGCGACGTGGTGCAGGCCTTGAGCGCGGGCGCTGACGACTATGTCGTCAAGCCGGTGCGCGGCGCAGAGCTGAAAGCCCGCATGCTGGCGCTGCTGCGCCGCGCCTATCCCCAGCAGGCGGCAGGGCTGCAGCATGGCGACTTCCTGCTGCAGCCGTCCTTGCGTTCGGTGCACTACCAAGGCCGGCCCATCGAGCTGAAGCAGCGCGAGTTCGAGCTCGCGCACTGCCTGTTCGTGCGCCTGGGCCAGCTGCTCTCGCGCGCCTACCTGATGCAGACGGTGTGGGGCCACGAAGCCGACCTTCCCACACGGACGCTCGACACCCACGTGTCGGCGGTTCGCAGCAAGCTGGGCCTGCGGCCGGAACGCGGCTATCGGCTGAGCGCGGTGTACGGGCACGGGTATCGACTGGAGGCCATCGCCATGCCGGACTCCGGCGCGGAGGCCACAGCATGAAGCTGCAGTGGCTGGCCGGCGCGGCGGCCGCCCTCGTCATGACAGGGGCCGCTGGATCGGAAGACACGGTGTCCTACGAGGTACAGCGCGGCGAATCGCTGTATGTCATCGCCGAGCGGCTGCTCGAGGATCCCCGCCAGTGGCCCGTGGTCGCCCGTTTCAACCGGCTGCTGCGTCCGTCGCGCCTGCAACCCGGGCAGCGTTTGCTGCTGCCCGCCTCGCTGCTCAAGGGTACGGCCGAACCGGCGCGTGTGGAATACGTGCGCGGCTCGGTGCATGCGGACGGCGCTGCGATGCACATCGGGGACACGGTGACCGAGGGCGCAGCATTGCAGGTGGGCGCGCAAGGTTTCGTGAGCCTGCGTCTGCACGATGGATCGCTGCTGCAGTTGCAGGCGAATAGCCACTCGAAGCTGCTGCGCCTGCGCGACCTGCCGGCCGGGCAGCGCCGCAACACATTGATCGAGCTGGACCAGGGGCGGATCGACGCCACCGTCGCGCCGCAAACGCCCGGTTCGCGCTTCCAGGTGAAGACGCCGCTGGCGACGGCCGGCGTGCGGGGCACGCGCTTCGGCGTGTCGGTACCCGCGGAGGCGGCGCGTACGTCGGCCGACGTGGTGGAAGGCCGGGTCGAGGTGCAAGCGGTGGCTCGCGCCGTCGGTGCGCCGGTCGTGGTCGATGCCGGGCAGGGCGCGGTCGTGCGGCGAGGCGCAGCCCCGGTGCGCGAGCCGCTGTTGCCGGCGCCCGACCTTTCGGGCCTGCGAGGGCGCGTCGAGCGCGTGCCGGCTCCGCTGCCGCTGGCGGCGATGGCCGGGGCCACGCACTATCGTGTGGAAATCGCGGACGACGAGGCGTTCACGCGCGTGCTGTGGTCGGTCGAAGGGGCGTTGCCGATCCTGTTCGAAGGACTGCCGGACGGACGGTATCGCCTGCGAGCGCGGGCCATCGACGCCGATGAATTGCTGGGCACGGAAGCCTCCGGCAATTTGTGGATCAAGACCACGCCGGTGCCGCCCCTGGCGCAGGCGCCGCGGCCGAGCGAGACTGTCGGGCCGGATCGCGTGCAGATCGAATGCACCGAGGTGCCGCAGGCGGCAGCCTACCTGCTGCAGGTGGCGGCCAACGCGCGCTTCGAGCCGCTGCTGCGAGAGGAGCGGGGCGGCGGGCGCTGCCGGTTCGAGTTGCGGGAGTTGCCTGTGGGCGAAGTGTACTGGCGCGTCGCCACGCTCGCGCCCGAGAACGATGGCCGGCTGGAGCGCGGTCCCTTCGGTGACCCGAGCCGTTTTGTCGTGGTCCCGCTGCCCCCGGTGCCGCGTGCCGACGACATCGTGGCCGACGGCCAGCAGGTCCACTGGGTCGCCGAGGAGGGTTACCGGTACCGGGTTCAGGTGGCGACCGACACGGCCTTCGGCACCGTGGTGCAGGACGAGGAAGTGCGCGGCGACCGGCTGCCGTTGGCACTGCCCCCGCGCTGCGTTCCCTACGCGCTGCGCATGCAGGCCATCGATGCGAATGGCCGACGATCCGCCTTCTCGCCGCCGCGCTTGGTCAACACTGACGCCAGCGTCTGCAGCACCGATGGCAGCCCCTTGCAGCAGTCGAGCGGCGAGCGGGTGCAGTTGGGCCGCTGATGGCGCGCCTGCTGCACGTTCGCCGGCTGCACAGCCTCTATCGCCGGCGGCGGACGCAGCTGGCGTTGTTGATCTTCGCCGCCGTGGTGGCGGCGCTGGGCACGCTCAATGGCCTGGGCCGCATCGATTCCCTGATCGGGGACCGCCTGCTCGGCTGGAGCGGGCGCGCCGCGCCGCAAGACGTCGTCGTCGTCGGGATTGACGACGCCAGCCTGGCCGCCCTGGGCCGCTGGCCCTGGCCGCGCACGGTGCATGCACGTCTGCTGGACGTACTCACGGCGGCCGAGCCACGGGCCGTGGGCCTGGACCTGATGTTCTCCGAGCCGGATCCGCAAGGCGATGCGGCGCTGGCCGGCGCGATGCGGCGCAACAGGCGGGTGGTGCTGCCGCTGCGCATGGCCCCGTTGCAGTCGGGCGACGCCATGGTCTCGCTGCCGGTGCCGCCGCTGGCGGCGGCCGCGGCTGGCCTGGGCCACCTGCACGTGGAACTGGATGCCGACGGCGTGGCGCGCAGCATCTTCCTGCACGAGGGATTTGGCAAGGTGCTGTGGGACCACTTCTCGCTGTCGCTGCTGGAGGTGGCGGGGGAAGCGGGCGCCTTGCCCGGCCCCGCAGTCCAGGCGGGCGATGCTGCACCGGGCTGGTGGCGGCGCGAGCAGCCCTACCTCATCCCGTATTCCGGGCCGCCGGGGCGCGTGCGACGCGTGTCCTACCTGGATGTGCTTGAAGGCCGCGTGCCGGCGGCATCCTTGCGCGGCGCGATCGTGCTCGTCGGCGCGACTGCGCCGGGGCTGATGGACGCCTACCCGACCCCCGTGTCCAGCCAGGACGCGTTGATGCCGGGCGTCGAGATTTCGGCACAGGCGCTGGTGGCGCTGCGCGAAGGCCGCAACCTGCGCGCGGCGGCGCCGTGGGAGGCTGCGTTGCTCACGCTGGGGGCGCTGGCACTGGCGGCCGCGGCGCTGCGCTTCGCGCCGCCTTGGGCGGCCGGGGGCGCCGTCCTGGCCCTTCTGCCGCTGACGCTGTGCGCCGCATGGGCACTCCTGCAGGCCGGGTTGCAATGGAAACCGGCGGCTGCGCTGCTGGGGCTGCTGCTGCTGTACCCGCTGTGGAGCTGGCAGCGGCTCGAAGCCGCGCTGGCCTACCTCGCGCGCGAGTTCGAGCGCACCCGCCAGCAGCTGCCACTCGACCAACGCCACGACGCGCCCGCCGCCCAAGGTGATCTGCTTGACCGCCGAATGGCCGCCTTGTCCGGCGCGGCCGCACATGTACGCGCACTGGAGCGGCAACGGCAAGAGGCGCTCAATTTCCTGTCGCATGACCTGCGCGCTCCGCTGTCGGCGACGCTGGCACTCATTGAGCTACAGGGTTCGGCGCACGACGCATCGCCATTGGCGGCGATCGAAGTGCACGCGCGCCGAGCACTTGCACTGGCCGATGGCTTCGTGCAACTTGCGCGCGCCGAGTCGCCGCAGGGCTATCGGATGGAACTGCTGGATCTGCGCGACCCGGTGGTGGAGGGAGTCGATGCCTGCTGGCCGCAGGCGCATGCCAAGGCGATGGACCTGAGCAGCGAGGCGCCGGAGCACGAGTGCCTGGTTTGGGGAGACCGCTCGATGCTCACGCGTGTGCTGGTGAACCTTGTCGACAACGCGCTCAAGCACGCCGGCCGGGCGGGCGCGGGCGTGCAATGCCGGCTTCTTGCCTGCGAGCCTGGCTGGCGCGTCGAGGTGGTCGACGCCGGCACGCCGCTGCAGCCGGATGTCGCCAACGGCTTGTTCACGCGCTTTCGTCGCGGCAAGACGGACGTGAGCGGGGCGGGCCTGGGCCTGGCCTTCGTGCAGGCCGTCGCGCAGCGCCACGGGGGACGCGCCGGCTGGTGTGCCCAGGCGCAGGGCAACGTGTTCTTCATCGAGCTGCCTTCGGGCTGATACGCGGCCGAACGTCAACAAATGTCAGCACGCCTCCTCAGGCGCGAGGGGGAGCCGCATGATGCCGCCCCATCACCCTGAGGAGGAAATCATGAAAAAAGCATTGGCCGCCGAGTTCATCGGCACGTTCTGGCTCGTCCTGGGAGGCTGCGGTAGCGCCGTTCTGGCAGCCGCGTTCCCGCAATGGGGCATCGGCCTGCTCGGCGTGTCGCTGGCCTTCGGCCTGACCGTCCTGACGATGGCCGTTGCGGTCGGCCCCGTTTCCGGGGGGCACTTCAATCCTGCCGTGTCGGTGGGCCTTTGGGTGGGCGGGCGCTTCCCGGCATCGCGGCTGCTGCCCTACATCGTGGTGCAGGTGCTGGGTGCCGTGGTCGCGGGCGGCGTGCTGGCGCTCATCGCCACGGGCAAGCCCGGCTTCGATCTTGCGGCCAGCGGCTTCGCCTCGAATGGCTACGGCGCGCACTCCCCGGGCGGCTACTCGCTGCTCGCCGCGTTGGTGAGCGAAGTGGTGTTCACGGCGCTGTTCGTCGTGATCATCCTCGGCGCCACCGGCACCCGCGCCGTGGGCTCGCTGGCGCCGGTGGCGATCGGGCTGGCGCTCACGCTGATCCACTTGATCAGCATCCCGGTCACCAACACCTCGGTGAATCCGGCACGCAGCACCGGGGTCGCCTTGTTCGTCGGTGGCTGGGCGGTGCATCAGTTGTGGCTGTTCTGGCTGGCCCCGATCGGCGGCGCCATCCTGGGTGCGGTGTTGTATCGCTGCGTGCTCGATGAGGAATCTGCACGCATCTGATTGTCAACAAACGTCAACGAATGTCAGCGCTGTCTTTCTTCGCCGTAAAGTCAGTGTCACCGCGGCCGCAATCGCGCTGCTGGCATCAACACCAAGGCCGGACCACCGGCTGACCGAAATCCCCACCAGTTTTTTCGTATGCCCGATTCAGGGCAGGGGATCGCTTTGTCTTGGGAAAAATACGATGACGTTCGATCGCCTGTTGCCGAGTCTTGCCCGCTGCGCGGGTTCCGTCGTTCGTCGTGCCATCGTGCCGCTGGCCTTCGGGTTGGCCTTCGCTGGAACGGCGCAGGCCCAACTGGTCGTCACAGGCATTCCGGACAGCCCGGATCCGGTCGCCGCGGGCGGCACGGTGACCTACACCGTCGGAATCGGCGACGCGCTCGGCGCGCCGCGCAGCAACGTCACGCTGAATTTCGACATTCCTGCGGGCGGTCGCTACGCGGGCGCCGGCACGCTGCCCGGCGGAGTCTCCTGCGGCGGCATGGCGCTGGACCAGGCAGGTCCCGGCACCATCACCTGCACCGGCATCAACGTGCCGGCGCTTGATACCGTACAGGTGCCGTTGCGCGTGCGCACCCAGTCGGCGGGCACGATCACCGTCACGGCTTCCCTCTTGGGCGGCAGCTCGCAGAGCGAGACCACCACGGTCAACACCGGGGCGGACCTGCAGCTTGCGATCAACGCGGCGGCCACAGCGGCCGCCGGCAGCACGCAGAGTGTCGTCCTCGCGGTCACCAACGGCGGCCCCGACACGTCGCCGTCGTCCACGCTCACCTATAGCGTGCCACCGGGCTTCGCGCTCAGCGCCACGCCTGGCGGCTGCTCGCTCGCAGGCAGCACGTTGAGCTGCGGCCTGGGCGCCATTGCGAACGGCGGCACCGCCAGCGTCACCGTCACCGGTGTGATCGGCGTCGGCGGCAACTCCACGCTCACGCACTCGGCCGACGTCACCGGGACGGGCGGCGTAGGCGACGGCGACACGAGCAACAACGTGGGCAGCGCCAACACCGCGGTCACCGCCGGCAGCAGCCTGTCGGTGACAAAGACCAAATCCGTCGCCGACCCCGTGCAGGTGGGCCAGAGCTTCAGCTACCAGTTCGCGGCGCGCTACAGCGGCGACTTCCCCAGCGGCATGCAAGTGCAGGACAACCTGCCTGCGAACTTCTGCGCTGCCGCCCCCGCCGCCTTCACCAGCGGCGGGTGGACCTGCACCGCCTCCAGCACCTGTCCTTCCGCTGGCGGTACGTTCACCTGCACCCGCAGCGGTACGGGCAGTGCCGGCAGCAACGTCTCGCTCGGCACCATCACCGCGGCCGTGCAGGCGCTCACCAGCGGCGCGGGCATCGTGAACACGGCCACCATCAGCGCCACCGGCGCAAGCCCGGCCAACGGCTCGGTGAACACCACGGTGATCGACCCGGCCGCCGATCTGCGCGCCAACAAGGCCAAGAGCTGGCCGCAGGCCGCGGTGCCCGTGAACCAGGCCTTCAACTACACGATCTCGACCACCAACCTCGGCCCCAGCGCGATCCCGTCCACAGGCACCATCACGCTGACTGACACGGTGCCGGCCAACCTGCAGGTCAACAGCATCACGCCGCCCTCGGGCTTCAGCTGTTCCTCGTCCGGTGGGAGCAGCTTCCCGCAGGCGGGCCCCGTGACCATCACCTGCAACAGCGCCAACGTCGCTCTGGCCGTCTCCGCGACCACCAGCAACGTCACGATCAACGCTCAGGCCACGGCCGCCGGCGGCACATTGACGAACCAGATGTGCGTGAGCTCGGCCAACGCACCGGCTGACAACGTGCCCGCGAACGACTGCACCGGCGTGGGCGTCAACCCTCAGGCCAATGCCGCGCAGGCCGACGTGTCGGTGCTCAAGCGCGTGGTCGGCATCGGCGACGCCACGGGCAACCGGCAGGAGGCAGGCTCTCCGATTGTCTGGGAGATCGAGGTCGTCAATACCGGTCCGCAGACCGCCACCAGCGTTGCGGTGACCGACACGCTCAACAACGTCTTCAACGCCAGCAGCAGCCAGTATTCGCTGAACGCCATTGCCGGCAGCGCCACGCTGGGCAGTTGCAGCCTGTCCCCCTCGGGCTCCGCGGTCTCGCTGAGCAACTGCGCCATCACCAGCCTGCCGGTGTGCACGGCCGGCGTGGACTGCCCGAAGTACCAGGTGACGGTGCGCCACTTCGGCGACGGTACATCCTCCGACGATCAATTCACGGTGAGCAACACCGCGTTCGCGCTGACGCAGGACGAGGCCGATCCCAACCTCACCAACAACAACGCCAACAACAACACCCCGGCCACGGCGTACTTCGTCGCGCGCGCCGACGTGGCGGTGACCAAGACCGACAACCCCGATCCGGTGTCGGCCGGCCAGCTGCTCACCTACACCATCACCGCCAGCAACCCGTCGGCTACCAGCGGGAGCCGCGCGTTCAACGTCAGTGTGAACGACACGTTGCCGGCCGGCCTGGTGTTCCTGAGTGCGTCGACCAGCGGCGGCGGCAGTTGCACCGTGACGCCGACCGTCGGCGCCACCACCGGCGCAGGCAATGACACGCTCACTTGCGGCTGGAGCTCGATTGCGCGTGGCTCGCAGCAAACCGTGGCGGTGCGCGTGCGCGCCACCGCCGCGTTGGCCGCCGCCCTGGGCGGCAGCGGCTCGATCTCGAACACGGCGACGGTGTCGACCACCACGCCCGAGATCAGCGGCGGCGCGGCCAACAACACCGCGACCCAGAGCACCACGATCAACGCACCCTCGTACGACCTGATCGTCAACAAGACCGACGATGTGGACCCGGTGAACGTGGGTGACAACGTCACCTACACGCTGACCGCCACCAACAACGGCGCCTCGACCGCCGAGAACGTGGTCCTCACCGACACGTTGCCGTCCAGTGCTGGCGCTCCGACCTTCGTGGCCCTGGTCACGCCGCTGCCTTCGGGAGTGAGTTGCAACACGTCAGCCGTGACCGTCGGCGTGGCCGGCGGCAGCATCAGCTGCACCATCGCCAGCCTCGGCGGCACCGGCAGTGGCTCCACGGGCGAGACAAACTCGGCTCAGGTGCGTGTGCGCCTGCAGGGCGCCGACAAGGGCACCTTCATCAACAGCGCTTCCGTGCACTTTGCCAACGCCGCGCAGGACGTCTTCGACCCCCAGGCCAACAACAGCGCCACCGAGCCCACCACCTTCCGCTTCAAGGCAGACGTGCAGGTGGTGGACAAGACCGCGGTGCAAGGCGGCACCAACACGCCGCTGGGGAGCGTGGCGCAAGGCCAGGGCTTCGACTGGCTGGTGAACCTGCGCAATAACGGTCCGCAGGCTGCCGAGACCACCAGCTTCAGCGACACGCTGCCCGCGGGCCTGCAGCTCACCGGCACGCCTGTGTTCAGCGTGACCTCGGGCACGTTCACGCCCGTGGCGCCGACGTGCACCGGGAGCGCCGGCGGCACCAGCACCACTTGCGTCATCACAAGCATGCCCTCGGGCGGCACGGCCATCGTGCGCATCCCCGTGCAGTTGGTGAGCAGCCCTGCCAACGGCACGGCGATCAGCAACACCGCGAGCATCGTCACCACAGGGTCGGGCGATACCAACGGCGGCGCCGACCCCAGTGCTGGCAACAACTTCGGCAGCGGCACCATCACCGCGCAGACGTCGGTGCTGTCGGGCCGCGTGTACGAAGACTCCAACGGCAACGGCCAGGTCGATGCGGGCGAACCCGCCATCGCCGGCGTGACGCTCACGCTCACCGGCACCGACAACCTGGGCAATGCCGTCACGCGCACGACCACCGGCGATGCCGGCGGCAACTGGACCTTCTCGATTCCCGCAGGCACCTACACGGTCACCGAGACCCAACCGGGTGCGTTCCTGCCTGGCTTGACGCGCGCGGGAAGCGCCAGCGGCGCGGGCAGCAGCGCCGGGACGGTACCGGCCAGCGGCGCAGGCGTGACCAGCGGTCCGAACGGCTCCAATGCCAACGTGATCCAGAACGTGGTGCTGGGCACCGGCGGCGGCTCCTCCAACAACCTGTTCGGCGAAGTGCGCGCCGGCTCGATTGCTGGCCGCGTGTACCAGGACGCCGACTACAGCGGCGCCTTCACGACCGGCGAGCCCGGCATCGCCAACGTGACGCTCCAGCTCACCGGCACCGACCTGTTCGGCAACACCGTGAGCGCCGGTACCACCAGCGCGGCCGACGGCAGCTATGGCTTTTCCGGCCTGGTGCCCGGCAGCTACACCGTGATCGAGCCGACGCAGCCCGCAGGCTTCGCCGACGGGAGCGAGACGGCCGGCAGCGCCGGCGGCAGCACCGCGACCAACGAGCGCATCAGCGGCATCGCGCTGATCTCCAACGGGACCGCCACCGGCTACAACTTCGGCGAACGCCTGCCGCGCGTGACGGTGCGCGTGTTCGAGGATGCCGACAACGACGGCGTCCCCGCCGCGGGCGACGCCGGCATCACGGGCGTGACGCTGCACCTCACCGGCACCTCGAGCACCGGCACGCCGGTGGACATCACGGCCACGCCCATCGCGGGCCAGCCGGGCCGCTACGAGTTCCTCAACGTGCCGCCGTCCGCAGCCGGGGGTTACACCCTCACCGAGACGCAGCCGGCCACGTACGCGCCGGGCAAGGCCAATCCCGGTGGTAGTCCCGGCAGTGCCCAAGCCAACGGCAACGTGATCCAGGGCGTGACCGTCCTGGTCACCGGCACGCCGGCTGCGCTCGGCGACTACCTGTTCGGCGAGCTCACGAGCAGCCAGATCCGCGGTCGCAGCTACTACGACCGCAACGGCGACGGCAGCCAGGGCGCGCTGGCCAGCGAGCCCGGCATCGCGGGCGTGACCATCACGCTCAGCGGCAGCGACGACAACGGCAACACGGTGTCGACGACCACCACCACCGATGCCAACGGCGACTACGTGTTCAACAACGTCGCCCCCGGCGCCTATGCCGTGACCGAGACGCGTCCGCCGGGCTTCCTGCCGGGTATCACGCGCGCCGGCAGCGTGACCGGCAGCGGCTCGGCCGCGGGTAGCGTGCCCGCCAACGGCGCAGGCGTGAGCGCGGGTCCGGTCGGCTCCAACGCGCCGGTGGTGCAGAACATCCGCCTCGGGAGCCCAGGCTCCAGTTCGAGCAACAACAACTTCGCTTCCGTTCGCCAGGCTTCGCTGGCGGGTCACGCCTATGCAGACATCGCGCCGCCCAACGGCCAGCGCGACGCCGGCGAGCCCCCGCTGCCCGGCGTGACGGTCACGCTCACCGGCACCGACTTTCTCGGCCGCAACGTCTCCATCGTGCTCACCACAGGGGCCGACGGCGCCTACGGCGCCAGCGGCCTGCTGCCGGGCGGCTATCAGCTCGACGAAACCCAGCCCGCCGGCACCGGCGACGGTCCCGAGCACCTGGGTAGCGTGGGTGGCGGCACGCGCGGCACGGCCAACCCCGGCGGCGCGAACGACCGCTTCGGCGCCATCGCGCTCGTCTCGGAGGAGGCCGGCACGGACTACGACTTCGGTGAACGCGGCGGCCAGATCACCGGCCAGGTGTACGTGGATAGCAACGGCAACGGCCAGCACGATGCAGGCGAACCGCCGATTGCCGGCGTGTCGCTCACGCTCACGGGAACCAGCGCCGGTGGCCTGCCGGTGAACATCACCGCCACCACCGGTGCCGACGGCCAGTACCTGTTCGACGGCGTGCTGCCGTCGGATGCGGCCGGCTACACCGTCGTCGAGACCCAACCGGTCGCCTATGCCGACGGTGCGGAGACCGTGGGCCGCCTCAACGGCGTGCGCACCGGCACGCTGGCCGCCAACGACCGCATCGCCGGACTTGTCTATGCAGGCGGCTCGGGAGCGGGTTACGACTTTGGCGAACAAGGCGCCTCGATCGGCGGCAACGTGTTCAACGACGTCAATGGCAACGGCCGGCGTGAGGCCGGCGACCTGCCGCTGGCCGGCGTGACGATCACGCTGAGCGGCACCGACGCCACGGGCCAACCGGTCAGCCGCACCACTGTGACGGCGCGCGACGGCAGCTACAGCTTCCCCGACCTGCCGCTGGACAACGGCGCGGGCTACACCATCGTGCAGTCGATGGTGCCCAGCTCCATCCACGCCGGTGAGACGCCAGGCTCGCTGGGCGGCACCGTGCCGGCCCCGCGCCAGCTCAACGTGAAGCTGCCCGCGGCGGGCGCGCGCGGCACGGCGTACGACTTCTTCGAGAAGTCCACTGCGCCGGCGGCGGTGAGCGGTCGCGTGTGGCGCGACACCGACCATGATCGCGTGGCCGACGGCGGCGAACCGACTGTCGCCGGCTGGACCGTGGAGTTGGTGGCGTGCAGCGACGGCAGCACCACCTGCGCCAACAGCGGTGCCCCGGTGCTCGACACCCGCACCACCGGCACCGACGGCAGCTACCGCTTCGACAACGTGGTGCCCGGCTCCTATGAGGTGCGCTTCCGCGATCCTCAAGGCCGACTGGTCGGCGGCGCGTGGCCGACCGACCCGGTGCTCAACGCGCCCAACGGCAGCTTCCCCACCGTGCCTGGCATGGCGCCGCGCGGCTGGGTGCCGTTGACTGCGGCCACCGGCGTGTCCCTGGTCAACCAGGACCTGCCGTTGGATCCGGGCGGCGTGGTGTTCGACAGCCTGAGCGCCGAGCCGGTGCCCGGCGCGGTGGTGACGCTCGGCGGTCCCGTGGGCTTCGACCCGGCCGCGCACCTGCTCGGTGGCAGTGCCGCACTCACCACCGGACCCGATGGCGAGTACCAGTTCTTCCTGCTGCCGGGCGCGCCGGCGGGCCGGTACACGGTGGCGGTCACCCCGCCGGCCGGCTACCTGACCTCGGTCACCTATCCGGCCTCCGCGGGCCCGCTCGATGCGGTGAACTGCAC
>FSVG01001714.1_pt1 | contig 13486 bp, 15 predicted proteins | sample 1637511 | NCBI WGS metagenome assembly FSVG01 (sample SAMEA3914816, study PRJEB12502) | metagenome | biome: forest; material: soil | place: USA | collected 2011-09-16 | depth 0.3 m
GGATCGGGAAGTTCCAGGGAATGATCTGGCCGACCACGCCGAGGGGCTCGTGGAAGTGGTACGCGTAGGTCGTGTCGTCGATCTCGCTGATGCCGCCTTCCTGGCCGCGCACGCAGCCGGCGAAGTAGCGGAAGTGGTCGACGGCCAGCGGCATGTCGGCGGCCATGGACTCGCGGATGGGCTTGCCGTTGTCCCAGGTCTCGGCGGTGGCGAGCAGCTCGAGGTTCTGCTCCATGCGGTCGGCTATTCTGTTGAGGATGTTGGCGCGCGCGGTGGGCGAGGTCTTGCCCCAGGCGGTCTTGGCGGCGTGGGCGGCGTCGAGCGCCAGCTCGATGTCCTCGGCGGTGGAGCGCGGGATCTCGCAGAACGCGCGGCCGGTGATCGGGGTCACGTTGTCGAAGTACTCCCCCTTGACCGGCGGCACCCACTCGCCACCGATGTAGTTGCCGTAGCGCTTCTTGAAGTTGACGGCGAAGCCGAAGCGGCCCGGTTCGAGCATGTCCATGATCGTGTCTCCTGTGGTGGGGATGGGTCTCGAAAGACGCCCGACAGGCGAGTCGCGCAAGGCGGCGGCGCGGGCACTTTCCCGCACGACATTGCGAGTCGCGCGACGCGCTGTCAAGAAGGCGCCGAAAAGTCCGCGCTGGCGTCATGACGACGCGGGCCTGCCGATGAACAGACATGTGCGCGGCGCATGATGTCGCGCCCCGCGGCCGGCTCGCGCAGGCCGACGCTCAGGTGGCCGCGGGTGGCAGCGCCGGCGCCGGCTCGTCGCCGGCCGACCCCGGCCCGGGCTCTGCCGGCGCCAGCTCGGCCGCCGGCGGCACCGGCCCGGTCAGCGTCATCAGGATGTCGGCATACCAGGCGCAGTTCAGGCCCAGCGACTCGTCCAGTACCTGGTCGCGGTCGCCCATGTCCATCCGCGCGGAATGCACGCCCAGCAGCAGCCAGGGCAGGGCCGGGTTGCGCGCGGGCTGGCGCGGATCGCGCATGACCACCGGCGCGCCGCTCGCGCCGCGGTGCATGCGCGCGTCGGTCAGGAAGAAGCCCTGGCCCTGGAAGCGGATGCCGAACGACGACGCGACGATGGCCTGGCGCACGACCGGCAGATGATGCAACGCATCGTGGAAGCCCAGCGGAAAGCCCGAGACCAGCAGCGACGCGCCGACACCGATGGCGTCGGCCGCGCCGGCCAGTTGCGCCGGCGTGAATGCGCGCAGCACGCCCGCCGCCGGCAGCTTGGCGCGGTCGAGCTCGATCACCGCGATGTCCACCTCGCCGCCGCTGTCGCGTCCCTGGCGCCAGACGCTCTTGCCCGCCGCGTACAGGGGCACCGAGAAGCCGGTCGACTTCGTCAGGTCGACGCCGTCGAGGTGCAGCTCGATCTCGAGGCGGTCGGGAAAGTGCTTGGCCGGGGTGTCCAGCACCACGTGCCGGCTCGTCACCAGGTAGAGCGCGCCGTCGCGCTCGAAGAAGAACCCGCTGGCGTTGGTCTGCAGCAGCGGACCCAGGAACGTGGAAACGCGCGCCGTGGCGAGCAGCAGGGGGTCGGCGGTGGTCATCGCCGACAATACCACCCCACCCAACGCCCACCATGCGCCGCATGCTGATCCTGATCCTCGCCGTCGTCGCCATCGCCGCCGTCGCCTACGCCGGCTTCTGCGTCGCGCTGTTCACCATGCAGCGCTCGTTCCAGTACTTCCCGACGCCGCGCCGCCTGGCCCCGACCCAGCTCGCGGGCACGTTCAGGAGCGGCGACACGCTGTTGCAGCTGACGGTGCGTCCGCGCGCCGGCCCGGGCGCCGTGCTCTATTTCGGCGGCAACGGCGAGGACGTCTCGAGCAGCGTCGACCCGCTGATCGCCGCCTTCCCCGACCGCGAGATCGTGATGCTGCATTACCGCGGCTACGGCGGCAGCGCGGGCACGCCCACCGAGGCCGCGCTGGCGGCCGACGCGGCCGGACTGTTCGACAAGGTGCACGCCGAGCACCCGGACGTGATCGTCATCGGCCGCAGCCTGGGCACCGGCGTGGCCGTGCGGCTGGCCAGCACGCGGCCCGTGTCGCGGCTGGTGCTGATCACCCCTTACGACAGCCTGCTGGGCATCGCCCAGCGCCAGTTCCCGCTGTTTCCGGTGAGCTGGCTGCTGGTCGACAAGTACGAGTCGTGGCGCTACGTGCCCCGGGTCCGCGTGCCGACGCTGATGCTGGTGGCCGAGCTCGACGAGATCATCCCGCACTCGAGCAGCGAACGCCTGCGGTCGCGCTTCCCGGCCGGGCAGGTCACCTGGGTGCTGGTGCCGGGCGCCAGCCACAACACGATCCAGGACCACCCGTCGTACGTGCGCGCGCTGGCGGCCTTCGACGCCGCGCCGGTCGCGGCGGCCGCCGCGTCGTCGTGAGCACGCCGGTGGCACGCTACGCGGCGTTCTTCCGCAACGTCAACCTGGGCCGGCCGTCCAGCCCGACCCGGGCGCAGCTCGAGGCCGCGTTCCTCGAGTCCGGTGCCGCGAGCGCCTGGTCGTTCCAGGTCAACGGCACGCTCGTCTTCACGCTGGCGCCGGGCGCCCGGCCGCGGGCGGTCGCGGCACGGGCCTGCGCGGCGATGCGGGCGGGCTGCGGCCTGCGCGAGCCGGTGTTCGTGCGCCGTGTCGACGAGCTGGCGGCGCTGGTGGCGAGCGCGCCGTTCGCCGGCGTGCAGGCGCAGGGCCGCGACGCGTGCTGCGTCACCTGGCTCGACTCGCCGCGGGCCGCGCTGCCCGCGTTGCCGTTCGTGACGCCGCGCGGCGACGTGGAGCTGCTGGCCGCGACGGGCAGCGAGGTGTTGAGCGTCAGCCGCTGGATCGGCAAGTCGGCCGGCTCGCCTAACGCGCTTCTCGAGCGCCTGCTGGACGCGTCGGCCACGACGCGCAACTGGCGCACGCTGGTGCGGCTGGTCGAAAAATATTGCTGAGCGCGCGGATCTTTTTCGCGCGCCGCCGCTCACACCCCGCCATGACGCCCACCCGTTCCCGCAATCCCGGCCTCGACACGCTGCGCGCCGGCGCCATCGCGCTCGTCTTCATGTACCACTACATGATCTTCGTGAGCGGCGCGCCCACCTTCGGCTGGCTCAGCGTGGTGGGTTGGGCGGGCGTCGACCTGTTCTTCGTGCTGAGCGGCTACCTGATCGCCAACCAGCTGTTCGCCGGCATCGCGCGCGGCGAGCGGCTGTCGCTGCCGCGCTTCTATGCGCGCCGGGCGTTGCGCACGCTGCCGGTGTTCTGGCTGGTGCTCGCGGCCTACGCGTGGTTTCCGCAGGCGCTCGGCGGCCACCCGCCGCCGCCGTGGTGGCGCTTCCTCACGTTCACGCAGAACTGGGGCCTGCCCACCGGCACCGCGTTCTCGCACGCGTGGTCGCTGTGCGTCGAGGAGCAGTTCTACCTGGTGCTGCCGGCAGTGCTGGCACTCGGGGTGTTGCTCGCGCGCGGGCGCCTGCGCCGCGTCACGCTCACGCGCGTGCACGGCTGGGCGCTGATGGGCGCGCTCGTGGCGCTGGGCGTGGGCGCGCGCATCGTGCTGTGGCAGCGCTACGGCGACGCGGCGCACGTGCGCGACTACATGGCCTGGGTCTACTACGCGACGCTGTGCCGCTTCGACGAGTTCATTCCTGGCGTGGCGGTGGCGATGCTGAAGAACTTCCATCGGCCGACCTGGGATCGCCTGATGGCGCACGGCAACGCGATCAGCCTGGCCGGCGCCGCCGCCGTCGCGACGATGCTGACGCTGGCCTACTGCATCTACTACGTCGACGGCGTCGGCTACGGCTTCTTCATGACGGCGTTCGGCTATTCGCTGCTCGCGTTGGCGTTCGCGCTGCTGGTGCTGGCGGCGCTGAGCCCGCGCGCCTGGGCGCTGCGCCTGCAGGTGCCGGGCGCGGCGCCGCTGGCGCTGTGGTCGTACTCCACCTACCTGTCGCACAAGCCACTGGCGTACTTCATCGCGAAGCAGCTCGAGCCCTGGGGCGTGTCCGACGGGGCGCGGCTGGCCGTCGTCACGCTGGCCTGCGTCGGCGTCGGCGGGCTGCTCTACAAGCTGGTCGAGGCGCCGTTCATGGCGCTGCGGGACCGCGTGGTGCCGTCGAACTTCCGCGACGCGTCCGTGGCCGCGTCGCCGGTCGTGACGGACGTTCTCAGTCCTCGAGGCGGGTGAACTCCATCACCCAGTTGGTTTCCCACTGGCCGTCGGGGGCGCCGTCCTGGCCGATCGGCGCGAAATCCTGCGACCAGCGGGCCCGGTCCGGGCCCAGCCGCTCCCACAGGAAGCGCAGGCGCACCGGGCGGCCATCGTCATCGTCCACGCCGGCGAACTCGCCGCGGTCGCCGTTCCAGCCGCCGGTCACGGGCGGACTCACGCGGCCGTCGCGGCTGCTGACCCAGTAGATGTTCCAGCGCTGCGCGGCCACGTCCAGCGCGCGGAAGCTCAGGCCGCCGGTGCCCAGGTCGTGGAACACGTTGTCGTCGACCGAAACCAGTCCGTCCAGGAGGCTCCAGGCCTGCGTGGTGGCGCTGAACTCGATCCAGTCGGTGCTGCCGACGCCGCGCTGGCGCAGCCGGCGGTTGGCGATGCGCCAGCGGCCGACGAGGAAGTCGAAGTCGTGCGGGCGGCCGATGAAATCGTTGCTCATGAGGGTCTCCTTGGTGGGTGTTCAGCGCAGCGCCGAACGCGGGGTGGGGGCGAGTCGCACGTGCACGACGTCGCCGGTGAGGTGATGGCGCCACTCGGGGTGGTCCAGGCAGCCGGATTCGCGCACCAGCGCGGCGTGGCGCAGTTGCGCGGCCGCGTCGTCGAAGCGGGTCAGCCAGGCGAGCACCGGCTCGCCCTCGCGCACCGGCAGGCGCGGGAAGTCGTTGGGCGTGCCTTCGGTCATCCAGCACGCCAGCAGGTCGCCGCCGACGCCCACCCACCACGGGTGGATGCACTGGTCGAACGCGCGCCACTGCGCCTCGCCCGGCGCCTCGCGCAGCGGGCAGACGGTGACGCTGAACACCGCGTCCGACGCCGCGCCGTCGCGGGCGCGCAGCGCGCCGGCCAGGCCCAGGTCGCAGCCGGCCGGGCGCAGCAGCAGCACGTTGTCGCTGTCGACGATCGTCGCGTTGGCGGCCTCGCGGTGGGCCTGCCAGACGGGGCCGCCGTAGAACGCGCCCAGCGCCGCCGCACGGCCGGCCAGCGCGTCGAAGCCGCGCAGCCAGACGAAGCGGTCGGGGTCGTCGAGGTCGCGGAAGGTGCCCAGCACGTGCATGCCGGCCGCCTCCTGGGACTCGACGAACTCGCGCTCGAACAGCGCGATCAGCACGTCGCGCTGGCCGCGGCACAGGGTGTACTGGCGCAGCTCGATGACGGATGGGGCGGGCATGGCGGGGACTCCTCGGGTTGGCATGGACGCATGGTCTCAAGCTATACATGCCACCTGATGTCATGTATTTGAGGCAGACTTCGATTCATGCGCGCCAGCCGCCTCCTGTCCCTCCTGATGCACCTGCAGTCGCGCGGGCGTGTCAGCGCGCAGGCGCTCGCCGAGGCGCTGGAGGTGTCGGTGCGCACGATCCATCGCGACGTCGACGAGCTGAGCGCCGCCGGCGTGCCGATCTGGGCCGATCGCGGCCGGCTCGGGGGCTTCCAGTTGCAGCCCGGCTGGCGCACGCGCGTCGACGGCCTGACCGCGCCCGAGGCGCAGGCGATGTTCCTGGGCGGCCTGCCCGGGCCGGCGGCGGATCTGGGCCTGGGCGAGGCGATGGCGTCGGCGCAACTGAAGCTGCTGGCCGCGCTGCCGGACGGCTGGCGCGAGGACGCGCGCCGCGTCAGCGCGCGCTTCCACCTCGACCCGATCGACTGGTACCGCGGCCCGTCGGCCACCGACCACCTGCCCGCGATCGCGCGGGCGGTGTGGAGCGAGCGCCGCGTCGCGCTGCGCTACGAAAGCTGGAAGGGCGAGGTGAGCCGCAGCGTCGATCCGCTGGGACTGGTGCTGAAGGCGGGCGTCTGGTACCTGGCGGCGCGCGTCGGCGCGGGCGTGCGCACCTACCGGCTGTCGAACATCCTCGCGCTGGAGGTCACGGACGACAGGTTCGACCGCCCGGCGGAGTTCGACCTCGCGGCGTGGTGGCTGGCGGCGACGCGCCGCTTCGAGAAGGAACTGGTGACGGGCAGCGCGTCGCTGCGCGTGTCGGCCGCGGGGCTGAAGGCGTTGCGCGATCTCGGCGCGGCCGTGGCGCGTGCCGCCGCCGAGACGGCCGGCGCGCCCGATGCGCAGGGCTGGTGCCGCGTGACGATCCCGATCGAATCGATCCCGCACGCGGCACAGCAGGTGTTGCGCCTCGGCGCGCAGGCCGAGGTGTTGAAGCCCGCGGCGTTGCGCCGCGAGCTGCTGGAGCGGGTGGAGGCCGTCGCGGCGCTCTACCAGGTCAGCAGGTCGCGCCGCCGTTCTTGATCTCGGGATCGACGCTGTATTCCTCGCCGGTCTTGGTGTCGACCACGTGCACCGTGTACTTGAAGGTGTCGACGGTCTGGCAGAGATCGAGCAGGGTTGCCAGCGTCGGGCTCACCGTCCACGACGGGAACGGGAAGTCGCTGTCCGGCTCGTCGAGTTCGATCGTGCGCACGGCGCGGAAGCGGTAGCCCGCGGTGTCGAGATTGAAGCCGATGAGCGCGTGCGCCGCGTCCACCGGCACGGGGTTCGGCGCGCACGAGATCGTGACGTTGCCGGCGCCGTCCTTGTCCACGGTCACGGAGACCGGAACCACGGGGTTGTCCTTGAGATTGTCCATGAGAGTTCCCTTGAATCAGGCGGCTGGCGTCGCCCCCGTCGTCTGCGCCGGCCCCAGTCGTTTTTGAAGATCGGCGAATGCGGGGTGCCGATAGGTCGTGCCCCCTACCCTATCGGCCCAGGCGCGCGCGGCTTGAGAGTCGCCCAATCGAAATTCCAGTTGCCCCAGCAGCGTCATCGCCGCTGGATCGAGATGTTCGGCCATCGGCCGCAGCCTGCCCGCCGTCGATTGCCAGACGGCGCGCGCCTCGGCGCCACGCGCCGCGCCGGCCAGCAGGTCGCCCTCCGCCAATCCGGCGGGGCCGATCACCAGCGCGTTCTCGGCGGGCACGGTGTTGCCTTCGTGCTCGTACTTGGCGACATCGGCGCGGTAGGCGGCCAGCGCGGACGCCGCCGCGTCCTGCTCGGCCCGCGTCGACGCCAGGCCGGCGCGCAACGTCAGCGAACGGCCGGTCAGTGCCAGGCGCCAGCCGCGTTTGGGCATGGGCCGCGCCATCAGGCGCGCCAGGCCGGCGTCGGCGGCGGCCGCGGCGGTTCGCGCGGCCGCCATGTCGCCCTGGTCGACGAGCAGGTCGGCCAGCAGGAAGCGGGCGCCCACGAGTTCGCTCACCGTGTCGAGGTTGGTCGGGTCCAGCGTCTGGAGCGCCGCGAGTTCGGCGGCGCCGGTGCGCGCCATGCGCAGCGCGTCGTCCAGCCGGCCCAGGCTGCGCAGGAACAGCGCGATCTCGGCATGGCCGTTGGCCACGAGGAACATGGCGTCCTCGTTCTTGTCGCCGCCCGGGGCACGCCGTGCGGCCGCGATCTTGTCCTCCTCCGTCGCGATCGCCTTCTCGTACTGGCGCAGCCCGGCCCACGCCCGGGCGCTCCAGCCGATCGTGTTGGCCGCGCTGACGGCATCTTCGGGATGCGTCAGCACGAGCCGTTCGATGGCGCTGCGGGCCTGGCCCGACAGCTCCAGCGCCTCCTGCGCCTGGCCCAGGTCGAGCAGCACGATCGCCACGTTCTGCGCGGCGAACACCTTCTCGAGCTGCCAGTCGTGGTTGTCCGGCTGCGCCTGATTCATGCGCTGCGCCATCGCGTAGTAGCGCCGGAACGCGGCCTCGGCCTCGTGCAGCCGGCCGCGGCGCCATTGCACATACCCCAGGTAGTACTCGCTCTGCGACTGGTCGTAGATGCGCTGGGCGTCGTCCGGGTGGCGCTGCAGCAGCTCGCTGGTGGTGTCGGCCGCCTGCTGGAAATCGCGCTGCGCCTCCTCGAAGCGTCCGCGCTGCTCGGCCAGGTCGCCGATCATGTGCAGCGCGCGTGCGCGGCGGCCCAGCGAGTCGGCGTCGAGCCGGTTCAGGTCCTGTGCCGCGTAGTAGGCCAGCGCCTTGTCGCCCACGCCGTCCAGCACGTCCAGCCGTCCCACCGGCTGCAGCTTCTTGCGCAGGTCGCCGATCATGTACTCGATCAGGCCTTCGGCCTGCACGCGCTGCGCCTGCGCCTCGCGCGCCTGCCACAAGGCCACGCCGACGCCGATGCCCAGCGCGACGACGGCCGCCGCGGCGGTGGCGACGCCCGCGCGATGGCGCTGCACGAACTTGGCGCTGCGGTAGAGGCTGGATTCCGGCCGGGCGGCGATCGGCTCGTGCGCCAGGTAGCGCCGCACGTCGTCGCCGAACTCCGCCGCGTTCGCGTAGCGCTCGGACGGCGATTTCTTCAGTGCCTTGGCGGCGATCGTCTCGACGTCGCCCTTGATCTCGCTCGCGGCCTTCCTCGACTCGGGCGAGAACTTCGCCCGCGGGCCGCCGCGCCGCAGAACGGCCTCCGACAAGGCCTTGGGCTGGGTCTCGATCACCGAGCGCATGCGGTCCAGCGGCGCGCCCGTGGGGGCCGCGGTGGGATGCTCGCCGCCCAGCAGCAGGTACATCAGCACGCCCAGCGCGTAGACGTCGGTGGCGGTGGTGACGTCGCCGCCCTGCAGCTGCTCGGGCGCCGCGAACTCGGGCGTGAACGCGTTGCCGGCGCGCGCGGTGAGCGCGGTCTGGTCGCCGCCGGTGTCGTCCAGCAGCTTGGCGATGCCGAAGTCCAGCAGCTTCACGTCGCCCGCGGCGGTCACCAGGATGTTGGACGGCTTCAGGTCGCGGTGCAGGATCAGGCGGTTGTGCGCGTGCGCCACGGCGGCGAGGACGTCCAGCAGCAGCTTCAGGCGCGCCTGCACGGACAGCGCCAGGCGCTGGCAGTACGTGTCGATCGGCTCGCCGTCGATGTACTCCAGCACCAGGTAGGGCTGCGTGCCGTCGCCGGCCATGCCGGCGTCCAGCAGGCGCGCGATGTGCGGGTGCGACAGCCGCGCCAGGATGCTGCCTTCGCGCTCGAAGCGGGCGGCGTCGCCGTGGCCGAACAGGCCCGAGCGCAGGAACTTGATCGCGACGTTGCCTTCGTAGCGGCCGTCATTGCGGCGCGCCAGCCAAACGGTGCCCATGCCGCCGTGGCCGATCTCGCGCACCAGCGTGTAGGGGCCGACGGCCTGGCCGGCCAGGCCGTCGGTGCGCGGCAGCGCGGGCTCGTCCATGAACTCGCCGCGCTCGATCGCCGGCAGGTGGTCGAGCATGGCGGCCACGGCACCGGCCAGCGCCGCGTCCTGCGCGCGCAGCGCGGCCAGGCGCAGCGCGCGCTGGTCGTCGGGCAGGTCCAGCAGCTCGTCGAGCAGCGGCGACAGCCGGCCCCAGGTCTCCTTGCCGACGCTCATTCGCTCAGCGCCGCCGAAAGATAGAGCCGCGCCTTCTGCCAGTCGCGCTGCACGGTGCGCTCGGTGACGCCCACGACCGCCGCGATCTCGGCCTCGGTCAGGCCGCCGAAGTAGCGCATCTCGACCACGTCGTGCAGGCGCTGGTCGGCCTGCGCGAGCTCCTGCATCGCCTCGTGCACGCGCAGCACCTCGTCGTCGTGGCGCGTGGCCGAATCGCCGATCGCGGTGTTCAACGTGACGTGTTCGACGCCGCCGCCGTGCTTCTCGGCGCGGCGGGTGCGCACGAAGTCGACCACCACCGCATGCATCACGCGGGCGGCGTAGGCCATGAAGTGCTGGCGATCGTCGAAGGCGATGTCGCCGGCGCCCTGGAAGCGCAGCCAGGATTCGTGGACGAGCGCGGTCGTGTCCAGCTGCGTGACGTTGCCGGAGCGCCGCATGCGGCCGTGCGCCATGCGTTGCAGGTCGGCATACAGCAGCGCGAAGGCCTGGTCCGCGGCGGGCCGGTCTCCTGCGCTGGCGGCCTTCAGCAGCCCTGTGATCTCGGACATCGTGTTTGCATCGCGGGCTCCCAACGCCTCGAAGCGTCGACTCTATCGCGCCGTTACACCTTTTTTCATGTCGACGTGTCGGGTTTGTCGCTCCCTTTGCGTTTTATTCATCGAGGGGCGCTGTTTCGGGCGGAAGGGAGGCCGGAGGGCCGACCCGGTGCTTCGCCCCTCACCCGCGCCAGCACGAGGAGCCCTGCGATGTCCCCGATCCGACCCGAACGAGAGGAAGACTGCGCGCGCGCGCCCTGCGAGCCGGCGCGCGACCCCCCGGTGCCGCGGGCGACCGTGGTGGACGGGCCGGCGGAGGTGGAGGCGCGCATCGAGATGCACCTGGCGCAGTGCAGGCGCCGGCGCGGCGGGATGGCGCTGCTGTGCGTCAGCGTCGAGACGATCGTCCGCGCGGGCGGCGAGATCACCCCGAACCTGGAACGCCGGGTACGTGAGGAGGTATCGAACCGGATCGGCAACGCCGTGCGCGGCAGCGACACGATCCTGCGCGAAAGCGACCGCGACGCCTGCGTGATCCTGCCGGGCGCCGACGTCGCCGTGGCCAACCGCGTGGCCCGGCGCCTCGGCCGGCTGCTGTGCGGCGACTACCGCGTGGCGGGCGAGCTGCTGCAGGTGGCGGTGCGCGTCGGCGCGGCCGCGCATCCGCAGGACGGGGCACGCGCGCAGGAGCTGCTGCGCCGCGCGGGCGAGCGCGAGGTCTAGGTATCGAACTGCACGACGCTGCCGTCGAGCTCGCCGCCGCCGTACGCGCGCATCACCTCGGCGATGACGACGCGGTAGCCCGCCAGCCAGTTCGCGTTCGCGGCCTTGGCCTGCAGGTGCACCGGATGCTGCATCAAGGCCTGCAGCGCCTCCAGCGACGACCAGTAATAGACGTTGGAGACCAGGCCGCTGGCGTTCTCCCACGCCTCCTCGCCGAGGTAGCCGGGCAGGGACTTCGCGGCCGCCGCGATGATCTGGTCGAGGCGATGGAACTCGTCGTCGAACTGCTTGCTGGCGAAGATGAAGGTCGAGGAGTAGACGGTCACTTGCGCGGTTTCCTGGTGTTGTCGATCCTGGGCCAATGGCCGAACTGGTGCTCGTGAGGGTCGATGTTCTGCTCCAACACGCACGTCGGGGGGGACTTCAACACGACAGATCCTCGGTGAAGCGGCCGTCGGCTGCGACCGCCAGGACCAGCGACCGACCGCGTATGGCCAGGGCGGCGCCGTTGGCGAAGCGCAGCGTCAACGCGATGTCGCCGGTCAAGGCGTCCGGCAACTCGGGGCGGGGCACGCGCGCGCCATCGACGAGAAGCTGGCCCTCGACGAGCTTGCCGAATGCCTGCGCGAGCTCGCCGGTGAACGCCGCCTGCGACACGACGGCCGCGACGGACGACAGCCAGCCCCGTTCGGCCGGCGCACCCGCCCGGCGGACCGCGGCCGCCGCGAACTCGACGCGCAGCGCGTCGCCGTCCGCCGCGACGCGGCGAACTTCGGAATCCTGGAAATCGAGCGCGAAGGTCATCGAAACGATTCTGCCCGACGTGTTTTTCGGCGTCCGGGAATAAACGCGACCCGCGCGCGATCTTGCAGGGACGAACATCCTTGTGGGAGCCGCCATGACCTCGTCCTTTGATCGCCGCGATTTCCTGCGCCTGGCCGGCGTCGGCGCCGGCGTGGCCTTCGCCTCCGGGCTGGCCGGCTGCGCCTCGCGCGCCGCCATGCCGTCCGAGGATTTCCATTTCGTCCAGCTGTCCGACAGCCACTGGGGCTTCGACGGGCCCGTCGTGAATCCGCAGGCGCGCACGACCCTGCCGCGCGCCGTCGCCGAGGTGAACGCGCTGGCGCTGCAGCCGGACTTCATCGTCTTCACCGGCGACCTGACGCACACCACCGACGACCCGCAGGAGCGCCGCAAGCGGCTGCGCGAGTTCAAGGCCATCGTGGCCGACCTGCAGGTGCGCGACCTGCGCTTCCTGCCCGGCGAGCACGATGCCTCGCTGGACCACGGCGCCGCGTTCCAGGAGTTCTTCGGCCCGACGCACTGGAGCTTCGACCACCGCGGCGTGCACTTCGTCGCGCTCGACAACGTGTCCGACCCGGCGGCCCGCGTCGGCGACGAGCAGCTCGCCTGGCTCGCGGCCGACCTCGCGCGCCTGGACAAGGACGCGCCCATCGTCGTGCTGACGCACCGGCCGCTGTTCGATCTCGCGCCGCAATGGGACTGGGCGACGCGCGATGGCGACCAGGTGGTGGCGCAGCTGATGCCTTACGCCAACGTGACGGTGTTCTACGGCCACATCCACCAGGAACACCACCACCAGTCCGGCCATATCGCGCACCACGCGGCGACGTCGCTGATCTTTCCGCTGCCGGCGCCCGGCTCGCAGCCGCAGCGCACGCCGATCAAGTGGGACGCGACGCAGCCGTACCGCGGCCTGGGCTTCCGCGAGATCGAGCGCCACGCCGGCGCCGACTTCGCGCTCGACCAACACGCCGTGACGGGAGCCTGACGCATGGATCGCCGTGTGCTTCTCGTGGGGTTCGCCGCCACGCTCGCCGCCGCCGCCACCCGGGCCGCCACGCAAGGCGGCGAGCGCCGGATCCCGGTCGTCGCCCGCAAGTTCGTCTTCATCCCCAACGAGATCACGGTGCGCAAGGGCGAGTCCGTGGTGCTCGAGTTCAGCGCGCCGGAGGTGGCGATGGGCTTCTTCGCGCCGGAGCTCGGGCTGCGCACGCTGATCGTGCCGGGCGAGGTGTCGCGCGTGCCGTGGCGGCCGGACCGCGCCGGTCGCTTCGACTTCCTGTGCGATGTATTCTGCGGCGACGGCCACGAGGGCATGAGCGGACATTTCGTCGTCAAGGAGTGAGAACTGAGCAGCGGCTTCATCGGCGACGACGGCCATGCGCTTTTCGCGGCGCAGGTGTTGCCGCATCTGGGCGCGGCCTACAACCTCGCGCGCTGGCTGGTGCGCGACGCGCACGACGCGCAGGACGTGGTGCAGGACGCGATGGTGCGCGCGCTGCGCCACTTCGGCGGCTTTCGCGGCGGCGACGCACGGCCGTGGCTGCTGGCCATCGTGCGCAACGCCGCGTTCGCGTGGCTGGGCGCGCGCCGCCCGCACGAGGCGGTGGTGGACGACGACCAGCTCGACGCGGCGCTGGCCGGCAGTGCAGGCTATGCCGCGCCCGCCGACCCCGAGTCGCTGGCCATCGCGCGGGCGCAGCGGCGCGAGATCGACGCCGCGATCGCCGCGCTGCCGATCGCGTTTCGCGAGGCGCTGGTGCTGCGCGAGCTCGAGGAGATGTCATACCGCGACATCGCGCGCATCACCGACGTGCCCATCGGCACCGTGATGTCGCGCCTGTCGCGTGCGCGTGCCCTGCTTGCCGCGGCGCTGCGGCCCGAA
>FSVG01002150.1_pt1 | contig 13471 bp, 13 predicted proteins | sample 1637511 | NCBI WGS metagenome assembly FSVG01 (sample SAMEA3914816, study PRJEB12502) | metagenome | biome: forest; material: soil | place: USA | collected 2011-09-16 | depth 0.3 m
AGGCGGCGCGCGAATTCGGCGACGAACGCGGTGCTGAGGCTCGGCCCCGAGCGTGCCATGTCGGCGATCACCAGGATCAGGTCGCTCGGGCGCTCCTCGGCGGCCTGCAGCATGCGCTCGGCCCAGGTCTCGGCCAGGTCGCGCTCGTCCAGCGCCTTGGCCACGCGCACGGCGACGCGGCGCAGGTTCTCGATCAGCGCCAGGCGCAGCATGATGGGGAACGCCCACAGCTCGCCGAGCTTGAGCGGCTGCACGGTCTGGTACGCGGCGACGAAGCGGCTCAGCGTGCCGCGGCTCAGCCGGCCGTCGGCGTGCGCGATCGATTCCAGCGCGAGGTCATAGACGCGTGGCAGCGTCCCTTCGGCGATCGCCGAGGGCTCGGCCAGGCGCGGCAGCTCGCGGCTGTAGCCGTGCGGCAGGTGACGCCGCGCCGTGCGGATCTCCTCGTCGATCAGGTACATGTTGTCCAGCAGCCACTCGGAGGCGGGCGTCACCGTCCGGTCCCGGGCCACGGCCACGCGCAGCCGGCGCGCGACGCTCTCGAGGACGCGCTCGTTGGACGTCAGCCGCGCCAGCAGGCGATCGGGCAGGTGGTGCGGCGCGATGCGATGGCGGCCGGCGAGGCGCTTGCCGTGCGCCACCATCTGGTCGCTGCTGAACAAGGCCGCGCGCAGCGGCTCCTCCTCCTCGTGTTCGCTGTTCGCTCCTGTGTTCCAGCCCTGCCCGCGGCCCCAGTGGGCCAGCTGTGCGAGCAAGGTACGCAGTGAGCGCTCGGATCCCGTCATCGTTTGTTATCCCCGGGTCCGGTGCGGACCGCAATCCCGCGCCTGAGGCAATCGGTGAGCCCGGGGTATTCCTGCCTCTGGAACCGATTGCTCGACGGGACGGACGGGTGCAGACTGAACAATCGTAAACGTTGCCGCAAGCGCCCGGCCACGACGCGGCCCCGTCCGACAGGGGGCGGCATGGACCTTGCCAGATGCACGGTGAACGCAAGCCCGACACGAGCGGGCATCGCGTTCCTCCCACCCACTTCACCGGCCCACACCATGACCACCGAAGCCACTTCTTGCGACAGCCCCTGCGCCGATGCCCTCGAACGCCTTGCGCAAGGCAACGAGCAGGCGCGCGCGCTGGCCGACGAATGCCGCCGCTTCGCGCACCTGGCCGCGGGCGACTGCGCCATGCAGCAGGTCGCCGAGGCCTTGTGCCGCGCCATGCACCGCATGGCGGCGCTGGAGGAGGAGCTGTTCTTTCCGCTGGCGCGCGAAGCGCTGGGCACGCCGGCGCTGGTGGACCTCGCCGAACTGGAGCACGCCACCGCGCGCCAGATCATTGCGCAGATGCGGCTGGCCGATCCGCGCGAGGCGCGCTACGAGGCGCTGGTGATGGCGCTGGTCGCCTGCGTGGAGCGCCACGCGCGCCACGAGGAGGCCAAGCTCTTTCCGCGCCTGCGCGAATCCACGCTGGACATGGCTGCGCTCGGCGAGCGCCTCGACGAACGCCTGGCGGCGCAGACGTCGGCTCAGACGCCAGCGCCATCGCCCGCGCCGCGATCGCCCGGCGGCACCCCCTGATGCAGCCAACGGCGCGCCGTCCTACAGCCGACGGGCACAGCCGTTGCCTGAACAGGTTGCCAGCCGCGATTCGGATCGTTCGACTCCCGGCAACCCTGAATCCGACGCCACCGGCGTCCAACCGAAACTCCAGGAGTACACGCCATGTCCCCCATGCAGAAGTCCATCGCCGCCCTGGCCGCCAGTGCGCTGCTGGCCACCGTCGGATATGCCACGGCGCAGTCCACCGACAGCGTCACGACGGACGCCAACGGCGCCCAGACCACCACCACGACGACCGTCGACACCGCCACCCAGGTGATCCCGGCGCCGCCCACCGGCGTGGTCGAACTGGCCCGTCCGAAGAACACCGTCATGCCCACGACCAAGGCCGCCGACGGCCCCATGGGCATGGAGAACAACCTGATGACCACGGGCGTCGTCAACGGCATCACACGCCCCAGCGTCGGTGACCACGCCACGCCGCCGATCCAGGGCGACGACACGACCATCGCCGTGACCAAGGAAACCACGACCACCACCACGGTCACCCCGCCGGCCGAAGTGCCTGCCGAACCGGTCGCCGCCCCGGCGCCGGAACCCGCTCCCGAGCCGATGCCCGCGCCGAAGGCCGACCGCAACTGAGCGCGCATGCGTCGACGAACGACGGGCTCTTCGGAGCCCGTTTTTCTTTGCCCCGCCGCGCCGGCGTGCGTTGACGCGACGTGCGCCAGATGTTCAACTGGCGACGCCAGCGCGACAGCAGGAACTACCTGCGCCGCCGACCTCCGTGCCGGACGCCTCGAATGCCCCTGGGGGTATGAACGCCCAAGGTGCCGAGGCGAGCGCCGCGCGAACCGGCCTTTGAGTCGGATCACTGTCGGGTTGGCACACCGGTTGCCGTGAATCCCCGCAACCGGGCTTCGCGCCCGCCCGCCGTCAACCCGGAGACCCCCATGGCCAACACGCCCAGCACCACGCCCCCGAGCACGACCGACACGACCTTCCCGAAGACGGGTTCGCCCGCGATGACCTCGCCCAGTTCCGCCTCGCCGGCCACGCCCGCCACCGGCGGCTCGGGCACGCGTCCCGCCATCGACGCCGCGGCCTCGTCGGCCGAAGCGGCGATCGACCAGGCCGCCGCCGTGGAGCGCGACGTGATGCGCCGCGTCGTGCAGGGCGCCCACGAGGCGGTCGACCGCATCGCCGACAAGGCCATCCCTGCGGTGGAGCGCCTGAAGGACAGCTACAGCGAGGCCGCCGACACGCTCAGGCAGCGCGCCGACCAGGCCGTCGACCTGAAGGACGAATGGACCGAGAGCCTGCGCGTGGCCGTGCGCGAGCACCCGTTGATGGCCATCGGCACCGCCTTGGCCGTGGGCGTGCTGCTCGCCAAGCTCACCTCCAGCAACGACCGCTGACGCTCGCATGGTCGACGACGCACCACCGCCGCACCAGGCGGCGCCCGACGAAGAAGTCGTGTCGCTGCCCCGGGCGGTGGGTGCGCTGTTCGCCGACCTGCCGGGCCTGCTGAGCGATCGCGTCCACCTGCTCGCGCTCGAGTTGCGCCGCGCCTCCGGCGCGCTGGGGCAGATGGTGGCGCTGGGCCTGCTGGCCGCGATCCTGTTGGCCACCGCCTGGATCACGTTGTGGGTGGGCCTCGCCGCGGCCTTCCTCGCCGTGGGCCTGGCCTGGCCGTGGATCGTGCTGCTGGTGCTGTTCGTCAACCTGGCCGCCGCCGCCTGGGCGCTGTTGCGGGTGAAGGCCTTGGCACCGTTGCTGTCGCTGCCGGCCACCTTGCGCCGGCTGACCGATTCGGACGCGGCAGACCGGCGAGGCGAAAGCGACGAACACCATGGCTGACACCAAGCCGCGCAACCCCCATCCCGAGACGCGCGCCCCGGCGGCCGACCTGGACCTCGAGGCGCAGATCGTGCTCGCCGAACAGGCGGTGATCGCGCGCGACCGGCGCATCCGCCACAACAGCCGGGCGCTGACGCAGCGCATCAAGCGCAGCGCGTTGAAGAACGCCGGCGGCGGCGCCTTGCTGGGCCTGGCCACGGTGGGCCTCACCTGGTGGCTCAACCGGCGCCGCGGGCCCGCGCCCGCGCGTGCCGCCGCGGCCCCCGAGCCCGACGCGCCATCCACCTACGAGCACCTGCTGCGCGACGCGGCCCTCACGCTGGGCGGCCTGTTGCCGGCGCTGTGGCCGCTGTTGCCGCGCCACCTGCGCCGTCACGTGACGCCGGGCACGGCCAGCACCTTGCTGACGTTTCTCGCGCCCTTGATCGGACGCCTTTTCCGGCGCAGGCCCAAGGGGCCGGCGGGCGGCTGAGAGGGCGTCCGGCCCCGTTGCCGCCACCTTGAAACTCGACTACTGTCGGGCATGGCATTTGCTAATTTCAGGCCTGGGGCCGCAGTTCGGCCCCGCGATTCTCGAGAGGAACCATGAACCACGCGCGCGTCCTGCCCGCGGCCGCGCTGGCCGCGATGTTGGTGATGGCCATGTCGTCCGCCGCGGCGCAGACCGCCGCGCTCGCCGCCGCGCCGCCCGCTTCCGGCGTCGCGGCGATGACGCCGGCCGAACGCCACGACTGGGAGCGTTCGCACCGCGTCAGCAAGATCATCGGCACCGAGGTGCGCAACCGCACGGGCGACAAGATCGGCGACATCCGCGACATCGTGGTCGACAACAACGGCGCCATCAAGCTGGCGATCGTCGCCACCGGCGGCTTTCTCGGCGTCGGCGACCGGCTGCATGCCGTGCCCTGGGACGCCCTGACGCTGGGGGCCAGGGACGACCGCATCCTCGACATCGACAAGGCGCGCCTGAAGGACACGCCCGGCTTCACCTCCCGGACCTGGCCCAACCTGGGCGACGAGCGCTGGCTGGCCGACAACCGGCGCTACTACGTTCACTGAGACCACCCCCGGCCGCCGTGCCGCCCCAGGAGATCCCCATGAGACTGCTCACCACGCTCGCCCTGTTCACCGTTGCCTATGCCGCCCTGTCGCGCGTCGGCAGGGTGCATACCGGCCGCTACCAGGCCATGCCGGCCGCCAAGCCCGAGGCCGTGCAGACCTGGGAAGGCGAGGGCGGCGGCCTGCCCTCCGGCGGCCCCGGCCCCGGCGTGAAGGTGGCGCCGGCGTGCGTGAACGACCCCGACCTGGCACACGGCGGCGTCTGATCAACGCCCGCTTGAAGATCCGAGCCGCGCCGACCTGCGCCGCTCGCGCTTGTGCAGCACGCGGCGCTTGCGATACAGCCCCATCAGCGGCGTCGCCGAGATGCCGTGCAGCACGACGGACAGCGCGATCGCGGGCAGCGTCGCGTTGACCAGGTCGGCCGCCAGCGCGGGCGCGATGCCCGAGTCGATCACCAGCGCAAGGTAGAACAGCGAGCCCACGCCGCGGATGCCGAACCAGGCCAGCACGCGGCGCTGCGCCTTCGGCATCGCCCTGCGCGGCACGGTCAGATACACGCTCAGCGGCCGCACGATCACCAGCAGCAGCACGGCGTAGGCCGCCAGGCCACCGCGCCATTCCACCCACGGCATCGCGAAGCCCAGCATCAGCACCATGGCCACCTCCACCAGGCGCTCGCAACGGTGGCCGAAGGCCTGCAGGCGATCGGAGAGTTCGTCCGGCTCGACGCCGGCCCGCGCCAGGCCTTCGGTGGCCGCGGACGTCAGCCGGAACAGCCCCAGCGCCGCGGCGAACACGAACAGGAACGCCGACGTGTCGGTGAGCCGCGACAGGCCGTAGGCGACGGTGATGATGCCCAGGTAGAGCAGCTCGTCCCAGCCCAGCCCGTGGCCGCGCCGCAGCAGCGCGTGCACGACGCGGCTCAGGCCGCGCCCGAAGGCCCAGCCCAGCAACGCGCCGCCGGCGATCGGCCAGGCCAGGTCGTGCCACATCCAGTGCAGCCCGTGCGCGCCCAGGTTGCCCGCGCCCAGCAGGCCCAGCGCCAGCATCACCACCGGCAGCGCCGTGCCGTCGTTGAGGCCGCCCTCGGCGGTGAGCGACACGCGCGCCGCGTCGCGGTCGTGCGTCGAGCGGATCTGCACCTCCGAGGCCAGCACCGGGTCGGTGGGCGCGAGGATGCCGGCCAACAGCAGCGCGCCGGCCCAGCCCAGCTGGGGCATCAGCCAGGCGCCGGCGAGCGTCGCCAGCACGATGGTGGCCAGCATGGTGTTGCTGGCGAGCAGCGCGGCCACGCGCCAGTTCTTGAGCGTCAACGGCAGGCGCAGGCGCAGGCCGACGGCGAACAGCGAGATCAGCACCGCCGTCTCGGTGACGATCACCAGCATGTCGGCGCGTTGCGGCGCGGTGGGCGGCACCAGCACTTTGTCGCGTACCATCGCGCCGGCGATCCAGCCCACGGCCAGGTACACGGTGGCCGGCGACATCGGCAGCCGGGTGACGTGCAGCTCCAGCAGGCACATCGCCAGCAGCACGACGCCCAGCAGCAGCAGCGTGGCGGTCAGCACCGTGCGGCCTCGCGTGCGGGCGTGGCGGCGCGCAGGTCACGCGGGCGCCGTCATGGCGTGCGCGCGCCGGAGGCTGCCGGCGCCGGTGCGGTCCGTGCCGCCTTCGCCGTGGCCGGGAGGGGCCGCGACTGCGCCGGGCCCGACTTCACGCCGGCCCGGGCCGCGCCGGCCACGTGCGCGACGGCCGCGGTGCAGACGTCGCGCTCGGGTTGCCTGAAGTCCACCAGCGCCAGCAGCGCGGCGAGCGGATTGACCAGCGACAGCGCCACGGCCGCGCCGGCGCGCATCACCAGCGGCTTGGCTTCGGGGCTGATGTGCGGGTCGGTGAACGTGCCGGTCACCTTCACCGGCGTGCGCAGCGCCAGCGGCGAGAAGTCGTGCGGGTGCGCCGTCATGCGCAGGTCCAGGCTCTCGGTGGCCAGCGACAGGTCGCCGTCGACGAGCATCGTCGTGTCCTTGGTGTCGATCAGGAACACCTCGGGCATCACCTTGCCGTTGACGAGATCGAACTGCGCCAGCGCGCACTGCATCGGCAGCTTGTCGTCGCCCTTGACGTACACGCCCAGCGCCTGCGCGATGTCGACCCCCGCGGCCTCGACGAGGATGTGCGACACGGTGCCGTCGCGCACCCATAGGCGCGCCGTGCCGTCCAGCGAGGCCAGCAGCCTGGCGGTGGACTTGCCTTCGCCGGTGAGCTTGGCGTTGCCGCCGAGGGCGCCGCTGATGTAGCCGACCGCGGGCCTGACGCCGTTCGCGTCCTTGCCCACGGCGACGTCGCGCGCCGTGATGAAGCGATCGAGCTGGATGCCGCTCCAGCGCAGGTCGGCGTTCCATTTCGGCAGCGCCGGGCGGCTGTCGAGGCCGATCGCGCCCTGCACTTCGCCGGCCGACGTGCGCGCCACCAGGTTGCGGAGGTCGAGCACGCCGTCCTGCAGCGTGATGTTGCCGCGCAGCGGCTGGAACGGCTCCAGCGCCGGGGTGCCCAGGTCGAGCACCGCCAGTTGCACGTCGACGTCGGCGTTCATCGCCTTCAGCGACGGGATGTCGAACTCGCGCGCCGGAATCACCCGGCCCGCCTGGGCGTTGGACGACGCCGGCGCGTCGGGCGGCGCCGCGCCGAAGGCCGGGCCGAGGTCGACCAGCGCCAGGCGCGCGCCGCCCAGCGTGCCGGTGAGCACGGGGATGTCGGGCCCGGTGTCGAACCTGAAGTCGCCCTTGAGCCGGCTCGAGCCGATGTCCATCGCGGCGATGCCCGCGTCCCACACCTTGCCGTGCTTTTGCAGCCGGCCATGGGTGGCGAACTGCGCGGTGGTGGGCAGCGTCACGCCGAGCGCGTCGCCGATGGCGGCCAGCGACGGGCCCGAGGCGACGAAGGTGGCGTCCATGCCGCCGAAGTGCAGCAGGTCGGTGGCGGTGCCGTCGACGCGCACGCGCGTCTTGCCGGCGCGCACGTCCAGCCACAGCGGCACGGCGATCGCATTGCTGTCCGACGTGGCGAGCGGCAGCAGGCCGCTGGAGCGCAGCTGCAGCACCAGCGGCGCGTTGCGGTAGCTTCCCTTGCCGTCCACCTGCAGGCCCGGCGCGGCGGCCAGGCTGGCCAGCGGCCGGCGCGCCGGCGTGGCGGTGCCGCCGGAGGCGGCCAACGGTGCCGAGCCGATCACGCTCGCCGCGCCGACGGTGGCGATGCGCACCTGGGGCGTGGACGCGCCCGAAGCGGCGATCTCGGCCGCGGCGGCCGTGCCTTCGCGGGTGGCGACGCTGGCGTCGGCGCTGATGCGCAGCGGCTCGTCCACGACGCGCAGTTCGCCGTTGCGCACGTTCAGCCGTTCGAACTGCGGCAGCTGCGGCGAGCTGGCCGACGTGGCCGGCTGCGCGGCGCCGAACTGCCAGTTGGCGTGGCCGTCGGCGTTGCGCTTGAGGTTGAGCTCCAGGCCGTCGACGTCCAGCAGGTGCACCTGCAGCGGCTTGCCGAGTCCGCGCCACTGGTCGTACAACGCGCCGTAGGTCAGCGCGAGCCTGACGCTGTTGGCATGCATGAAGTCGCGCGGCTGGCCGGCATCGTCGACCAGCGTCGGGCCGCCGGCCGGGGCCGGCCCGATCACCATCGAGTCGGTGCGCGCGCGCACGGAGCCGAGCAGGCGCACGCCGAAACGGTCGCCGAAGGCGACGCGGCGATCGAGCAGCTGCGACAGCTTGTTCTCGAGCGGATGGCGCAGGAACGGCCACTCGATGAACTCGCACACCCCGACGGCGATCGCCAGCGCGGCGAGGACGCCCAGGGCGGCCAGGCCGGTGTTGCGCCAGGCGTGGCGGCGGCGTGTGGTGGTGGGGTGTTGCGGAGTGGCCATGGATTTCGGTTTCTTGTCGTACCGCTTCCAGTCAGGCAATGGCGATGCCATCGCCGGGCGCAGGGCCACTCTGCGCAGAGCCGGAAACCGACGCAGGCGCGATGCGGTGTCGGCGCGCGGGCGCCCGGCCGGACGGGGCGGGCGCGGGCAGCCGTCATCTTCTCAGGCTCGATCGGGCATCGACGGATCGGAGATGCGGCGCAGCGCCGCGGCGACGTGGCCCGAATGGCGCGTGGCGAGGTCGCCCAGCGAGACGATGCCCACCACCTGGTGCTGCGAGTCGACCACCGGCAGCCGGCGGATCTGCACGTCGGCCATCTGCTGCATCGCCTCCTGCACCGACTGCTCGCTGGTGCACCAGCGCGCGTGGCCGGTCATCACGTCGGCCACGGTCGTCGCCTCCGCGGACATGCCGGCGGCGGTGGCGCGCACGGTGATGTCGCGGTCGGTGATGATGCCCACCAGGCCGCGGTGGTCGCACACCGGCAGCGCGCCGACGTTGAGTTCATCCATCACCTGCGCGGCGCGCCGCAGCGTCTCGTCGGGGCGGACCACCTGCACGTCGCGCGTCATGAAGTCCGAGATCTTTTGCATGGGAGCCCTTGCGGTGGGAGGCGTCGGCGAGCGGACGGCCGCAGGGCGTCTGGCAAATCGCGCTCCCGTCGGCGCCCGACGGCAGCAGGGGCTTTCGGCGCGCCGCGCGCGGCGGCGTCTTCGGGCCCAGCAAGGCCAGCAGGCGGCGCTCGGCCGCGCCGAGCGCACGCTGGCGCGACCCGCCATGTGCGGCCAGCGCCCAGCGTTGTCCCGGCAGCGCCGCCCGCGTCTCGAGGTCCGACAGCGCGTCGGCGAGCGCGAGCACCTGCGGATGGATGTAGGACTTGCGGCAGACCGCCACGGTGTTGCCCAGCTGCCGGGCCACCTGCGCGATCACCTGCCTGGCGCCGCCGCGCACGGGCTCGCCCTGGCACGCGAGGCGGGTGAATTCGAGCGCCAGCACGCTGCCGTGCCAGGTGCGGAAATCCTTGGCGGTGACGCGCAGGCCGGCGGCCTCCGACAGGTAGCCGTTGACGTCGGCCGAGGTCACCTTGCGCAGGCTGGCGTCGGCGTCGGCGTACTGGAACAGCTCCTGGCCCGGCAGCGCCTTGCAGCGGCGCACGACGGCGGCCACGCGGCGATCCGTCAGCGCCACCTCGTGCGCGATGCCGCCCTTGCCCTTGAAGGTGAGCCGCACCTCGGCGTCGCGCACGCCGGCGTGGCGCGTGCGCAGCGTCGTCAAGCCGTAGGAGCCGTTGCCGCGCGCGTACTCCTCGTTGCCGATGCGCACGAAGGTGGTATCGAGCAGGCGCACCAGCGTCGCCAGCACCAGCGTGCGGGTGGGGCGCGTGGCCGGCGCCGCGGCCAGGTCGCGCTGCACGCGGCGCCGGATGCGGGGCAGTGCGGCGCCGAAGGCGCGCAGCGATTCGAACTTGTCGTCGCCGCGCTGCCGCTGCCATTGCGGGTGGTAGCGGTACTGCTTGCGCCCGCGTGCGTCGCGGCCCGTCGCCTGCAGATGGCCGTTAGGCCGCGCGCAGATCCAAACGTCCTCGTAGGCGGGCGGTATCGCGAGCTGGCGGATGCGCGCCAGCGTCGCGCCGTCGACGACGCGGCGCCCCGTCGGATCGAGGTAGACGAAGGCGTCGCCCCGGCGCCTGCGGCGCAGTCCCGGCTCGGCGTCCGTGACCCAGACGAGGCCCGCCGGGACGTCCTCGGCCGGCAGCGGCGACGGGCAGGGCGCGGCCCGCGTCGTGGACCGGGCTCGGCTGCGGGAGGATGGGGTTGCGGGCATGAAGGCTCCTGCCCGCGGCGTCGGCAGGGCGCGTGCCGCGACGCGGCGGGCGCGTCGCTTGCCACGACAGCGCACCATGTCCGCACACACCTCGGCCCGTCCGCCTTTCCGTCCCGACGCAGCGTCGCGCCACTACGGCGGCGACGGCTTCGTCCAGCGCCTGGCGCGCCGGGTGCGCGACCTGTTGATCATGGGCATCGTCGGGCCGGTCACCGGCGCGCTGGCCATCGTGGCGATCCATTTCGCCACCGGCCTGCATCCGATGAACCCGCAGTTCGACGCGGAGGTGGCCCGCCTGCGCGAGGAGCAGCGCGCTCTGGCCATCCTCGAGGACAGGCCGGTGGCGACCGCCAGCCTGCCACGCAGCGTCACGCCGTTCGCGCCCGAGATCCCGGTGCCGCCGCCCGAGCAGCCGGCGTTGGTGGCCGCGGACTTCCGCGACGTGGCGCCGACGCCGGACGCCCGCCAGATGGCCGACTGGGTGGTGGCCCGCCGCGACAACGGCAAGCTGCCCTTCATGGTGCTCGACAAGCGCGACGCGCGCCTGTACGTGTTCGAGGCCGGCGGCCACCTGGTCGACCAGACGCCGGTGCTGCTCGGCTCGTCGCACGGCGACGATACCTTTCCGGGTATCGGCGAGGTGCCGATCGCCAAGGTCAAGCCCTACCAGCGCACGACGGCGGCCGGCCGCTTCGTCACCCGGCCGGGACTGGACGCCGACCGCACCGACGTCGTCTGGCTCGACTACGACGCCGCGCTGGCGATGCACCGCGTGATCAACAAGGTGAAGTCCGAGCACCGCCTGCGGCGCATCGCCGCGGCCGACCCGAAGGTGCGCCGCATCTCGTGGGGCTGCATCAACATCCCGATCGCGTTCTTCGACACTTACATCTCGCCGGTGTTCGGCAAGCGAACGGGCGTCACCTACGTGATCCCCGAGACCAAGACCTTCGCCGCGGTCTTCCAGCACGACGGTGCCGGGCCCGCGCCGGAGGTGACGACGGCGGCGACCGAGACGCTGGCGCCCAAGGACATCGCGAACCGGTGACCCAGGCCGCCCGCGTGCCCGCTTCCAAGCCCGAGTCGTCGTCGATCTTCTCGCCGCGCCACGACATGACGCCCGCGCAGCAATGCATGGCCCATCCGCGCGCCTTCGCATGGCGCGTGCTGTGCGGCTTCAAGGCCAACCAGGGCCTGCTGCTGGCCGGCGCGGTGGCGTACTACGCGCTGCTGTCCATCGTGCCGCTGCTGATCCTCAGCGTGATCGCGCTGTCGCACGTGATCCCGGAGCACGAGCTGCTCGACACGATAGGCCGCTACCTGGCGTGGCTGGTGCCGAGCCAGTCGGGCCTGGTCGTCCAGGAGCTGCGCGCCTTCCTCGACCATCGCGACGTCGTCAGCGTGGTGCTGTTCGTCACGATGCTGTTCTTCAGCTCGCTCGCGTTCACGGTGCTGGAGAACGCGCTGTCGGTGATCTTCATCCACCGCATCGCCGACCGCGGCCGTTCGTGGGCGATGAGGCTGCTGATGCCCTACCTGTACGTCGCCTGCCTGGCGGCCGGGCTGCTGCTGGTGACGCTGGTGGCGGCGGGGCTGGAAAACCTGGGCGAGTACCAGGTCGACCTGCTGGGCCACACCTGGTCGCTGGGCCGCTTCTCGCACTTCCTGCTGTACCTGCTGGGCCTGGCCGGCGAGGTGGTGCTGCTGACCTCGATCTACATGGTGATGCCGGCGGGGCGGCTCGGCCTGCGCCACGCGCTGATCGGCGCCGTGTCGGCCGTGCTGCTGTGGGAGGCGACGCGCCACGTGCTGGTCTGGTACTTCGCCACGCTGTCGCAGGTGGGCGTGGTGTACGGCTCGATGACCACCACCATCGTCGTGCTGCTGAGCCTGGAGCTCGGGGCGACGCTGGTGCTGCTGGGCGCGCAGGTGATCTCCGAGTACGAGCGGCTCGCCGCCCATGCGCCGAAGCCGCCGGCGGCCGATCTCGTGCTGCATTGACGGTGGCCGAAGGGGGCGGGAAGCATGCGCTCGAGGCGACCGGAAGTACCTCCGGGCGCAGCAGACCATACGGTAAAAACTACCGGATGGCCGAGCTGATTGCGAGTGCCCCACCCGCTGACAGCCCGCGCTTCATGGGCTGACGCCCGGTGGAGTGCAGGACGCGTGCCCACGGCGCTTGTAGGATTTGTCTGGCATGGAATCTGCAGAGCGGTCGAGCAGGCCCACGCGGGCCGTCGGCTTCGGCCGCCCGCCGCGCAGACGCCGACGACCCTGGAGACGACACTCATGACGATCATGGAAACTCGCCCGGTGCTGGACGCCAGCACCGAGATGCACCAGCTGTTGTCGGCGCTGGTCTCGCTGCGCAAGGGCGATGCGGCGGTGCGCTTGCCGATGCACTGGTCGGGCGTCGCGGGCCGGGTCGCCGACGCGTTCAACGAGGTCGTCGAGCAGAACGCCAACATGGCCGAGGAGCTGTCGCGGCTGCGCCAGGTGGTGGGCAAGGAAGGCAAGCTCAAGCAGCGCGCGTCGCTGCGCGAGGCGCGCGGCTTCTGGGGCGAATCGATCGACTGCATCAACTCGCTGATCGACGACCTGGTGCACCCGACCAGCGAGGTGGCGCGCGTGATCGGTGCCGTGGCGCAGGGCGACCTCAGCAAGAGCATGGCGCTGGAGGTGGACGGCCGGCCGCTGGAAGGCGAGTTCCTGCGCACCGCCAAGACGATCAACAAGATGGTGGACCAGCTCGGCAACTTCTCGGCCGAGGTCACGCGGGTGGCGCGCGAGGTGGGCACCGAGGGCAAGCTGGGTGGCCAGGCCAAGGTCAAGGGCGTGGCGGGCACGTGGAAGGACCTGACGGACTCGGTGAACTCGATGGCCGGCAACCTCACCGACCAGGTGCGCAACATCGCCGACGTGACGACGGCGGTGGCCAAGGGCGACCTGTCCAAGAAAATCGATGTCGACGTCAAGGGCGAGTTCCTGACGGTGAAGAACACCATCAACACGATGGTCGACCAGCTGCGCTCGTTCGCGTCCGAGGTGACGCGGGTGGCACGCGAGGTGGGCACGGAAGGCTCGCTGGGCGGCCAGGCGCGCGTCGAAGGCGTGTCGGGCACCTGGAAGGATCTCACCGACTCGGTGAACTCGATGGCCGGCAACCTGACATCCCAGGTGCGCAACATCGCCGAGGTGACCAAGGCGGTGGCGCAGGGCGACCTGTCCAAGAAGATCACGGTGGACGTCAAG
>FSVG01001113.1_pt1 | contig 13405 bp, 14 predicted proteins | sample 1637511 | NCBI WGS metagenome assembly FSVG01 (sample SAMEA3914816, study PRJEB12502) | metagenome | biome: forest; material: soil | place: USA | collected 2011-09-16 | depth 0.3 m
CATTCACCGACCGCCAAGGCGTTGATATAGGCGCCGCTATCGTCGTCATAGCCGATCCGCGCCGCCGCCGTCGGGCGACCCCCGCTCAGCGAATAGCCGCGCAGGCGATAATCGCTCTCGATGTCCACGCTGCCCGCCACCTGGGCATGGGCGGACGCGGCAAGGAAAATGCCCGCAGCCACGGTGGCGCAAAGGACCGTTCGCACCAATGCTGGCTTGGAAAGGTTATCGGCGGAGGGCCGCGACCCGCCCGGCAATCGCGCACGAACAGTCACAGCTGGCCGTTGTCGAAACCAGCGTGGCACAGGCGTCGATCGAATTGCGTGCTCCGCGCGCCAAAACGATGGCCGACCCGTTGCTGCGATGTTCGCGCAACAGGGCGATCAAGCCGCTGACATGGGCGGCGGAATAGGAGCTGCCGTTGACCAGGTACCATTTGCCCTCAGGCTGTGTTGTCGGCACGTCACGGCCAGGGGCAGTGTAGACCCGAGCGGGCAGGGACTGCAAAGATTCATCCGCCACGGCGGTAACACCCGTCATGGAGGCTGGAAAGCCGCCTTGTGGTAATTTCGCGTCGAACGCAGCCACCACCGAGATCTTCCGGTCCAGTGCAATCCGGATCAGGCGAGTCAGCAACGTGTCGGGCGGGCCACTCAGGCTCAAATTGATGACCTGCGCGCTATGCTCGATCGCAAATTGAAGCGCGCGGGCCAGGCTCAGACTGTCGCACAATGTCGGCCCCGGCGCAGTCGCGGGCCCGGTCTGCCAGCACGCGCGGAGCGCCATCAGCTTCGCCTCGGGCGCAATGCCGGCGATCCCCACGCCATTGCCCGCCTTGGCGGCGATGACCCCGGCGATCCCGGTGCCATGAGCTTCCGCCGCGATACCCCCGCTTGGCAGGAAGTCCTTTACCGCGTCGAACTGGCCGGACAGGTCAGGATGGGTGGTGTCGATCTTGCTGTCGATCACCGCGACGGTGACGCCACGACCGGTCGCGACCCGATGCAAATCGGCCAGCCGCCACTCGGTGGCAGCTGGCTCGACACGAAACAACGGGTCGTTGCCGGGAGCGGCTGGAGATCCTCGCGCCTGATAGGTCTGCAACGGCTGGGACCAGGCGACCGCCCGGTTCTTCGACACCTGCTTGATCGCCTCGTCGATCGTCATGCCGCCCGGCACCTGCATGACGTAGCAATCCACCCCCAGCATCGGCATCGGCCAGCCATCGACCAGCTCCAGGCCATTCTTGCGGGCGATGCCCTGAGCGATCCTGCGGCGCGCCGTGATCGTCATCGTTTCGCCATACGCCCCGCCATAGCCCGAATCCGGACGATAATGTTCGGGCGCCATCTTCAGCATCACCAGGATCTGGTGCGCCGGGTCGCGCGGCGCCTTTTCCTGGGTATAAGCGGGCGAGAGCGTCATCAGGCCCATCGTCGCCAGCAGCACCAGCATCAGGGATCGGACGCGCCGCCAGGTCACGGTTGCGCGCCCGCGTCGATCGGTTCGGCCAACGTAATCTGGGCGTTGCGGCGCAACCGGCCAACCGCAACGTCGCGCGTGCCCGAAGCGACGCTCAATATGTAAGCGCCGGTCGTGGTCGGCCCGTCGACCACCCGGCCGGCGACCTCGCTAAGCGCCGTGCTTAGCTGGCGTTCGCTGGTGTCGGGCTTGAACATGACGATCACATTGCCCGGCTGGCTCGTCGGCGCGGAGCCGAGCGCGGTATAGGTGTGATCGACCGGGGTCCGGGCCGGCAGCGAGATCGCGAGAACGACCGCCGCAGCGGCAGCGAGAGGCGCGGCCATCCAGCCGATCCCGATCTGGCGCCGCCACAACGGCACCGGGCGCAACCGCGCCGGGATCGGCGCCGCGTCGAGCCGCTTTTCGAACGCGGCCCAGCTCTGCTCCATCTCGACCGGAAGTCCGGCGATACCGGCCGCCAGCACTCGTTCGGAGGCCAGTTCGGCGCGGCACTCGGCACAATCGGCCAGGTGCGCGTCGACCATCGCCCGCTCATCGGCCGGTAGTGTCGCATTGACATACCAGGGCAGCAATTGCTCGACCCGTTCGTGAAGGCTGCCGTGCAGCCGGATGATATCCGCCATAAAATTCGTCCTAGAGCCAGTCCGCCAGCGCGCCATCGAAATGGCGCTTCAGGTGGCGTCTGGCGTGAAACATACGCGTCTTCACAGTATCGACCGGGCAATCGAGGATGCTTGCGATCTCCCGATAGCCCAGTTCATGAAAATAGGTCAGGTCTACCACCGCGCGATGGGCCGGCGACAGCTGGTCCATCGCGCGAAGCAGCAGGGCGTTCAGCCGATGCTGCCCCGCCTGGTCCTCGGGTCCGGCATCGCTGCTGACCCGCTGGTCGGCGTCGTGGTCCTCGACCGCTTCGTCCTGCCGCCGCAACCCCTTCATCGCCTTGCGATACGCGATCGCGAAGATCCAGGTCGAAAGCTTGCTGCCGCCGTTGAAGGTATGGGCCCGGTCCCACACCACCATCATCGTGTCGTTCAATACCTCTTCGACCAAGGGCGGCCGGCGTACCAGGTTCATCAGGAACCGGGTCAGCCGCGGATGGTACAGCCGGTACATCTCCTCGAACGCGGCGCGGTCGCCGCCGATGATCCGGTCGAGCAGGCCAAGCTCCATCGTGCTCGTCCCGCGAGCGGCGCCAGGCGCCCGAACTACCGACAATCCTTGTTCAACCACTGATCGACTTCCATCCGCTCGTCACGCGTCAGTAACCGGATACCGCATTAACGTTCAAAATGCCCGAAAGCCGATCAGCGCCGCTCGCGCGCCGCTGGTTCAGTCGGCCGCGATCGGGCCGGAGATGGGCACCGGACGCCTGGTCAGCCACACCACGCCGATCAGGATGATGCACAACCAGGCGGAGATGTAGAACAGATCGGTCGATGCCAGCAGGTACGCCTGCCCGACCATCTGCCGCCCGATCGCGCCGACTGCTTGCCCGTCGGTGAGGCCGAGTTGCCGGAGCACTGTCATCGCCTGCTGGAATGGCGCGCCGCTGCCGACCGAATCGGCCAGCCTGGTCTGGTGGAGAGCTTCACGCCGGTCCCACGCCGTGGTGATGATAGAGGCCGCAAAGCTGCCCCCGGTGATGCGCGCGAAGTTCGAGATTCCGGTCGCCGAGGGGATGCGGTGCGGCGGGATGCCGTCGAGCGAGATCGTCACCATCGCGACGAAGAACGTACTCATCGCGACGCCCTGGACCAGCATCGGCAGCATGAAGTCCCATGCGCTGGCATAGGTCGTATAGCCCGAGCGCATCCAATAGGAGGCGGCGAAGGCGACGAACGCGATCGTCGCCCATATCCGCGTGTCGATCTTGCCGGAAAAACGCGCGACGAACGGCGTCAGGATGACCGCCACCGCACCGCTTGGCGCCGCGACCAGGCCTGCCCATGTCGCGGTATAGCCCAATTGAGTCTGCAACCAGAGCGGCAGGATCAGCGTGTTGGCGAAGAACACGGCATAGCCCAGGCAGAACGCCACCGTGCCCATCGCGAAATTGCGGTTCTTGAACAACGTCAGGTCGACGGTCGGATTGGCGTCGGTCAGTTCCCAGATCACCCAGGCGACGAAGCCGATCGCGGCGACGACGGCCAGCACGACGATGCCGGTATCGTTGAACCAGTCGGCATTCTTGCCGAGGTCGAGCATCACCTGAAGCGCTCCGACCCACAAGATCAGCAGGCCCAGCCCGACGGTGTCGATCGGCAGCTTGCGAGTCGGCGTGTCGCGTGTGCGCAGGCTGAACCAGCAGGCCCCGGCGCAGAACAGCCCGATCGGCACGTTGATCAGGAAGATCCAGCTCCAATGATAATTGTCGGAGATATAGCCGCCCAGGATCGGGCCCATGATCGGCGCGACCAATGTCGTGATCGACCAGATGCCCAGTGCGGTCGACCGTTTCTCCGAGGGGAAGATCGCGATCAGCAGCGCCTGGCTGCCTGGGATCATCGGGCCCGACACCGCGCCCTGCAACACGCGGAAACCGATCAGCGACGGCAAGTCCCACGCAATGCCGCACAGGAGCGAGGCGACGGTGAACAACAGCACCGACATGCAGAAGGTGCGGACGACGCCAAACCGGCCCATCAGCCAGCCGGTCAGCGGTACCGCCACGCCATTGGCGACGGCGAACGCCGTCACGATCCAGGTCGAATTGTCGCTGCTGACGCCGAGATTGCCCGCGATGGTCGGCAACGACACGTTCGCGATGGTCGAATCGAGCACCTGCATGAAGGTGCCGAGCGCCAGCGCAAAGGCGGTGAGCGCGAGCGCACCGCCCTTGAGGGGGGCCTGCGCCGGGGCGGCGCTGGCCATCAGCGATTGGCCGCGATGATCTGCGCGATGCGCGCGTCGACCTTGGGGTCGTTAGCGTCGGTCGCGATGCCGCCATAGGCTTGCTTCGCCGGGGAGCCGAGCAGGCTGCCAGCGGTGTTGCTGGTATCGACCGTCGTCTTGACCGACAGCCCGACGCGTAACGGACTACGCTTTAGCTCCGCCGGGTCGAGCGCAATGCGGACAGGCAAACGCTGGACGATCTTGATCCAGTTACCGCTGGCGTTCTGCGGCGGCAACAGCGCGAAGGCATTGCCGCTGCCCGCGCCCAGGCCGATCACCTTGCCGTGATAGACGATGCTGCTGCCGTACATGTCGGCGATCACCGTCGCGGGCTGGCCGATGCGCAGGTCGCGAAGCTGGGTCTCGCGGAAATTGGCGTCGATCCATACGCGGTCGAGCGGCACCACGGCCATCAGCGGCGTACCGGCCGCGACTTGCTGGCCGAGCTGGACGGTGCGCTGAGCGACGACACCGTCGATCGGGGCGATGATGTGCATGTGGTTGCGGGTGATCGCGGCGCGGCGATAGGCGGCGATCGCGGCCAGCACCGCCGGGTTGTTCGACACGGTGGTGCCCTGGACGCCGGTACGCGACTGGACATTCTGGCTGCGCGCGAGGTTGAGCGTCGCGGTGGCGACCTTCACCGCATCGGCGGCGTGGCTCAATTCCTCGCCTGATATCGCGCCCTCGGCGGCGGCGCCGCGGCGGCGCGCCAGATCGTTCCGCGCGCGGGCCAGTTCCGCCTCTGCCTGGACGACGGCGGCACTGGTCTCGTTGACCTTGGAGAAATCGGAACGAGTCGAGCGCACCGCCCGCGCCAGTTCGGCCTCTGCCGAGGCGAGCGCGACATCGGCCGTCGCCGGATCGAGATCGAGCAGCGGCTCGCCGCTCTTCACGGTCTGCGTATTGTCGGCATAGATTGACAGGATCGTACCCGGATCGCGCGCGGTAATCGCCACCACGTCGCCCGCGACATAGGCGTCGTCGGTCTCCTGCTCCGGCTTGGCCAGCAGGAAATGGAACACCGCCCAGACGATCAAACCGATGACGACGACGATCGCCAGGATCGTCAGGCCACGACGGCGCGCGGTGGACTTGCCGCTCGGCGCATCGCCGGCGGCCGGGGAAGCTGCGGTGTCGGTCATTTTATGTCCTTGGAATCGAAGCCACCACCCAGAGCGAGGACCAGCGCGACACGCTGGGCCGCGGCATCGGCGGCGAGATTGGCATCGGCTTGCTCGGCCTCGAGCTTGCGTACGTCGTTGTCGACCAGGTCGAGTCTGGAATCGAGGCCGCTCGACACGCGAATGGCGTTGAGCCGGCCGGTTTCGGTGAAGCCCCTGACGATCTCGCGCTGACGGGCGCGGTCGGCTTGCAGGCTGTCGATACGAGTCAGCGCGTCGCTTGCTTCGCGCACCGCGCCGATCACGCGCTCGTTATAATCGGCAATCGCCAGATCGACCTCGGCGGTGGCACCGGTCAGCCCTGCCTTCAATCGGCCATTGTCGAAAATCGGCAAATGGATCGCACTCGCCACGCCGGCGGTTATGGCATCGCCCTTGAAGAAGCTGCCCACATCGATCGACTGCAATCCGACCAGCGCCGAGAGGTTGACGTCGGGATAGAAAGCGCGGCGCGCGGCCAGCCGCCCGGCCGACGCGGCATCGATCCGAGCCAGCGCTGCGGCGATGTCCGGACGGCGTGCGAGCAGATCGGTGGGGATTATCGCGGGCAGCGGAAGCGCTGCGTCGAAGTGCAACGTAGCCGGCATGATCGTCGCCGGGTAATCCGCTCCACGCCCCGCCAGCGCCGCGAGGGCGTTCGCGGCAAGTGCCCTTGCCGATTGCGCCCGGACCAGCGCCTGACGTGCCTGGGCGAGCAAGGTTCCGGCGGCTTCGGAATCGAGCTTGCTGGCCAGCTTGTTGCGGATGCGGACCTGGACCAGCCGCAGCGATCCCTCGCGAGTCGAGATCGTGCGCTGGGCGATCGCCTCCTGCTGTTCGGCACGGGCGAGATCGACATAGGTCTGGACGACCGAGCCAGCGAGCGCCAGCCGCGCCGCCGCCACATCAAGCTCCGCCGCACGTGTCGAGGCGCGCGCTTGCTCGATCACCGCCTTTTGCCGGCCGAACAAGTCGAGATCCCAGTTCAGCCCGGCCTGCGCTGTGCCGACAAAGCGAACCGTGCCGGCAAAGGGCGGCGGAATGTTGTAGTGGCCCGGCAGTCGCGCGATTTGCGGGTTGGCGTCGAACGCGACGTTCGGTCCGTTATCGGCGCGGCGTCCAGCGAGGATCGCGCTTGCCTGGCGAACGCGGGCGAGCGCCGCGTCGAGCGATGGGTTGCCCGCCAGCGCATCCGTCACCAACCGGTCGAGCTGCGGATCGCCGAACGACTTCCACCACTCGCTGTCGATCGCAGGGGCTGGAACTGAGGAAAGGCCCAGCGCGGTATCGGGTTTGGGGGTGAGTTCCGGCTTCGACGCGGGAATCGCGCACCCGGCCAAAGCGGCGCTTGCCAGGACAATGCCGAGCCTCAGGCGCATGAAGCATCCTCCGTCACTGCCTCGAGCGTTTGACGCAGCCGTTGTAGATAGCCGATCAGCTTGGCGACATCGGCGGGGTCCCAATCGGCCAGCCAGCCGTTCCAGAGGTCGACGACTCGAATCATGCAGCGCTCGCCGACTGCGCGGCCTGCTTCGGTGAGCTCGAGGTTGACGATGCGGCGATCATCCGGATCGCGCCGGCGCACGGCCCAGTGCCGCTCCTCCAGCGTGTCGATCAGCCGGGTGGTGGCGCCGCGGTCATGAGCCAGCTCGCGGGCGAGATCCTTGCAGGTCGCTGCCCGGCCATAGAGGACCGACACCAGAGCCGCCCATTGCAGGTAGCTGATATTCTCCCCGGCAAATGCCGGCTCCAGCCCGATAAGCGAGGTCTGGAAGATGCGCTTGGATAGGTAGCCGACCGAAATGTCGGGATTGAAGGTTGCCGGATCGTAGCTCGTCATTTGCATGATATAGCAATGATTGCCAAAGCAATCAATATGGATTGCTCCGCGCAGTGCCAGTCCATGATCGGCGCAATCCTATCCGCGGGTATCGCGTCAGGTTACGGCCCTGATGATAGGAACGAGCTGGAGCCGCTGATCGCGCTGCGATCCCCCGGTTTTCGGGCAAGCGGAAACTCTATCACGCTGTCGCATAGCGCCAGGCTTTCGTTCCGGTGCGCGGCCAGCATTATCGTGACGGACCCGGCCATCGTCGCGAGACGTTCGAGAATCGCGCGCTCGCTGGCGATGTCGATGGCGTTGGTCGCCTCGTCGAGTATCAGCACGGCGGGTCGCCTGAGCAGCGCCCGGGCGAGTGCCAGCCGCTGTCGTTCGCCGGCCGACAGCATCACGCCACGCTCCCCGATCCGGGTGTCGAGGCCGCAGCCCAGCCTCCGCACGAGCCGATCCGCGTCAACCTCTGCGAGTGCCGCCCACATCTCATCCTCGCCGACATCCTCGCGCGACCAGGCGAGATTGCGGCGGATGGTGTCGTCGAACAGGAACGGTTCCTGCGTGACATAGGCCAGCCGCTCGCGAAACCGCTGCAGCGTGGCGCCCGACAGGGAGCGCCCTCCGACCGAGATCGAGCCGGCTTGCGGCACCAGCAGCCCTGACACCAGGTCGAGCAGTGTCGTCTTGCCCGACCCCGACGGTCCGCGAATGCCGATAAAGGCACCCGCGGGAATGAAGAGGTCGATAGCATCCAGCCCCGGGTCATCAGCGGCATAGCGGAAGCTCACGCCGCTGAGCGTGATCGCTCAGGTCGAGCCGAATCGATTCGACGAATTCGAGCTGCAGGCGGCTGACATGACGATCGCGCGCGGTATGAACCACGCTCCTGGCAATCATCAGCACCACGAACAGGCCGAGCAGCAGCGACAGGCGCGCCGTCTCGCCATAGCCGTCGACCAGCCGGATCAGCGGCGCAGCGATCCGCCCCCCTGCGAGCGGTGCGCCGGGTGAGTGGATAACGATATCGAGAATCGGCACCAGCATCAGCAGGCCGACGCCATCGAATGCGGCCCCCAATGCGAGCAACAGCGCCGCCACCGCGGAACGCCACCGTGCGAAGCCGAGAAACGCTCGCGCGAACGCCAGGGCGCTATCGGTGCTCCTCGCCCGCTCGGAAAATCCGCTCGCTTCCGCTTGCTCCATCGAAACCTAGGTGCCGCGCCTTCGGCGTGGCGTTCAAACTTGGCAATGCGTGGATCGGTTAAACCTTTCGCCCCTGCGCGCGGACCAACGGGGAACCGCAACCAGGAAGGATACCAATGATGATTTTCGGCTCGATGACCATCCGCCACCCCGGCCTGCTCGCCGGTGCCGTCACCGTAGCGCTCCTGGCATCCCCGACCGCCGCTACAGCGGCCAGTTACGTCGTGACCATGGCCAATATGAATTACGGCCGCCTGCCTGCCGGCCTGAAGGTCGGCGACACGATAACCTGGGTCAACCAGGACAGCGTGCCGCACACGGTCACTGCGCGGGACAAGAGCTTCGACCTCCGGCTCAACCCGGGCCAGAAGGGCACGATTACACTGCGTACAGCGGGTGACGTCGCGATCTACTGCATCTTTCACGCAACCATGAGGGGGGTGCTGAAGGTCGCCGCGAAGTGAGGCAAGGGCAGGGCTGGCATCACCGCCAGCCCTCGTTGGCGGCGCTCGGCGCGGCGGGCGCCGCAGCCGCGCCAGTGCGGTTCGACCAGCTTACCGCGTCGGCGACGATTTGAACCGTAGCGGCTTGGGCGCGGACTGATCGTTTCCTAACCTGGTGGGACGCGGCATGAAACATTCGACCATCGATGGCGGGAACGGGGCCTCCATCCTCGATCCCGGCGAAGGCTATCGCCGCTGGGCGCCGACCTATTCGGACGAGACGGCGATCTCGTTTCTCGAAACCGGTCTGGTAGACTCGATGACGCCGCTGCTCGCCGGACTTCACCTGCTCGACGCCGGCTGTGGCACCGGGCGCCGCCTCCGCGGATGCGGCGCGGCGCAGGTGGTCGGGGTCGATGCCAGCGCGGCGATGCTCGACGCCGGTATCGGGCGCGGGGCTCCGTCGGCGGATATCGCCACGATGGTCGGCGACGTCCGCGACCTGCCGCTTCCCGACGCCGGTTTCGATGTGATCTGGTGCCGCCTGGTGATCGGCCATTTGCCGGAATGCGCGGCCGCCTATCGCGAGCTGGCACGAGTGGCCGCGCCGGGCGCACGCGTGATCGTCACCGATTTCCATGCCGCCGCGCACGCCGCCGGCCATCGGCGCACGTTTCGCGAGGGCGACGCGGTCTACGAGGTCGAGCATCATGTCCACAGCCTGGACAGTCAGATCGCGGCGGCGCGCGCCGCCGGACTAGCATTGGTCGATCGATGCGAGGCGGTGATCGGCGAGCCGGTGCGTTCGTTCTACGACCGTGCCGGCCGCGCCGCCTTGTTCGAGGAGCATCGCGACCTGCCGGTGGTACTCGCGCTTGCCTTCCGCCGCGACGGTTGAGCGATGCGGCTGCTGGTCGTCGCGAGCAACCGTATGGTCGCGATCGACGGTGACCGGATCGTCGCGCCCGCGGGCCGCTTCGACCTGACGCTGACTTTCCCCGACGCCGAGGTTCGGCCCGGCCTGATCAACGCGCACGACCATCTCCACCGCAATCACTATGGCCGGCTTGGTGTGCCGCCCTATCGTAACGCTTATGCCTGGGCGCGCGACATCCAGGCACGATACCCGGAACACATCGCCGAGCGGCACGCGATGCCCCGGCGCGAGGCGTTGCGTGCGGGGGCGTGGAAGAACTTGTTTGCCGGCGTCACCAGCGTCGTTCACCACGACGCGTGGGAGGCCGATTTCGACGCCGGTTTCCCGCTTCGCGTGATCCGCGTGCGATGCGCCGATTCGCTGGGCATGAGTCCGGATTACGAGCGGCCGCCGCCGGGCGTGCCCTTCTGCCTGCATCTTGCCGAGGGCGTGGACGATGTCGCGGCGTCGGAAGTCAACGACGCCGCCGGGTGCGGGCTGCTCGGCCCCGATTTGATCGCGGTTCACGGCGTCGGCATGCGCACGGACGCTGTCGCTCGATTTCGCGCGAGCGGCGCGGCGCTGACCTGGTGCCCGACCTCGAACCTCTTCCTGTTCGGCCGCACGGTGCCGCCGGGTTTACTTGCCGAGGGGCTCGACGTGCTGCTCGGCAGCGACTCGTTGCTGACCGGCGCCGGCGATCTTCTCGACGAGATGCATCACGCGCGATCGCTCGCGCTGATCGACGATCACCGGCTCGAACAGGCTGTCGGATCGGTCGCCGCCCGACGGCTCGGCATCGCCGCGCCGGTGCTAGAGCCGGGCGCCCGCGCCGACATCGTGGTGCTGGCGAAACCTCTGCTCGCCGCCAGCGCCCGTGACGTCCTGCTGGTCGTCGCCGGAGGGATTCCCCGCGTCGCGGCGCTCGATCTTGCACCGTTGTTGAACCGGATAGCCCCCGACGGCGCACCCATGCGCATCGGGCCAGTCACGCGCTGGACTCATGACGACGCAACAGCGGTCGAGGGAGGTTCTTAAGATGAAACAATCGCCGATCATTCGGCCACGGCGCCGGTTGGGACCGGGAACGAGTGGCGTCGCGCTGGCGGCCATGACCTGTTGCTGGCTCGCAACGCCCGCCGCCGCGCAGGATCAGAGCAGTCAGTCGCCGCCCGTCACGCAGCCGGCCGGCCAAGACGTTCCCAAGCCAACGGACACCAGTCAGCCGGCGCAGCCCGAGCCCGCGACGGACGCTCCCGCTTCCGGCGCCGTGCCGCCTGGCGACACCGCATTGCCCCAGGCCAATGGCGAGGTCGAGGCTTCGTCTTCCCAGACCGACATCTTGTCCAAGAACACATTGTCGGTGATGCTCGATGCGCGGTTTGTCGTCTCCAACGGCGAGCAGTCGTTCGTCAACCACGGGTTCGGCAAGACGCGCTTTCAGGGCACCGACTCCGGCGACTATCGCGCCCGCTTCGTGCCCGCCGAGGCCGATATCGTGTGGGAGCCGCGCTTCACTGGCTCGCTCAGCGCCAATGTCTCGGCCGCCTATCAGCACGACCATGATAACAACTTCGACCTGATCGAGGCGTTCGTCACCTATCTGCCGCAAAGTACGGCCAAGGTGTTCTTCTCGGCACGCGCCGGCCTGATGTGGCCGGAAATCTCGCTCGAACACTCGACCGGGGGCGCATGGAGCGTGGTCAACACCATCACGCCCTCGGCGATCAATTCCTGGATCGGCGAAGAGGGTAAGGTGCTGGGCGTCGAGGGGTCGTTGCACGTCACGCTGGGCCAGCATCAGTTGCTTGCGACCGGCGGCGTTTTCGGGTTCAACGACACGTCGGGCACGCTGCTGTCGTTTCGCGGCTGGGCCCTGCACGACGAAAAGGCGACCGCGTTCGGCCATTTCCCGCTACCGCCGCTCAACTCTTTCATTACCAACATCCAGGCGGCCGAGACTCGCTCGACGATCGATCTCGACAAGCAGCCGGGCTATTATCTGCGGCTTGACTGGCGGCCGCCCTGGCCGATCGACCTCAACGTCTTCTATTATGACAATCGCGGCGATCCGGAGGCCTTTTTCCCCCAGACGCTGCAATGGGGCTGGCGGACGCGCTTCTGGAACGTCGGGCTGAGCGCCGATCTCGGCCCAGACACCAAGCTGCTCGCGCAGGGCATGTCGGGTTCGACGATCATGGGTTTCCAGCAAAACGGTCAACCGTGGGTGCATACCTATTTCCGCTCGGCCTACCTCTTGCTGTCGCAGCGGCTCGACAATGCCACCTCCATCACCGGCCGGGTCGAGGCGTTCGGCACGCGCGAGCATGGCAGCGAGATGTCACCGTTGCTTAACGATGAGGATGGCTGGGCGCTGACCGCGGCGGTACGTCACACCTTCTCGCCCAACCTGACCGGGTTCCTGGAGGCGCTCAACGTGCGCAGTCGCCGCGGCATGCGCACCGTACTCGGGGACGACCCGTTCCAGGCGCAAACGGTGTTTCAGGCATCATTGAGGTTCCGCCTGTGATGGTCGCCGGTGCAGCGGCGACGCCCTAGGCGCCCGGTAATGCATCTCGGGGTTGAACTATGGGGCCGTCGTCGGCCTTGACTAGGGCGTCGATCCGGCGCGCCATGTCGATTAGTCCGTCGAGGGCGTCGAGCGGCCAGGCATTGGGTCCGTCGGACAGCGCGCGGTCGGGGTCGGGATGCGTTTCGATGAACAATCCCGCGATACCGGCCGCGACTGCACCACGCACCAGCAGCGGAATGTAGCGCCGCTCGCCACCCGAACTGGCGCCGAGCCCGGCCGGCAGCTGAACCGAATGGCTGGCGTCGAACACCACTGGCGCGCCGCTCTCGGCCATGATGTCGAGCCCGCGCAGGTCGGTGACGAGATTGCCGTAGCCAAAGGTCGTGCCGCGCTCGCACAGCAAGAAGCGATCCTGATCCAGCCCCGCATCGGCGGCGGCTGCGCGCGCCTTGGCGAGCACCTGATGCATCTCGCGCGGCGCTTGGAATTGCGCCTTCTTGAGATTGACCGGCCGGCCCGAGCGCGCGACCGCCTCGATCAGGTCGGTCTGGCGCGCGAGGAAGGCGGGGGTCTGCAGCATGTCGGCGATTTCGGCGACGGCGGCGACCTGCTGGCTTTCGTGCACGTCGGTGACGACCGGCAGCCCGGTCTCACGTTTGACCGCCTCGAGCATCCTCAAGCCGTCGTCGAGGCCGGGGCCGCGATAGGATCCGCCGGAGGTGCGGTTGGCCTTGTCCCACGATCCCTTGAAGATCACCAGCATGCCGGTGCGATCGGCGAGCCGGTGCAGCTCGGCGGCGACGCGCAGCACGAGATCGGTCGATTCGAGCGCGCATGGCCCGGCGATCAGGAACAACGGTGCCGTACCGCCTACGGTCGTATCGAACAATTGCATCGGGTTCTCCTGCGGGGAGGGGGTCATGACAGGCCGCG
>FSVG01000361.1_pt1 | contig 13393 bp, 11 predicted proteins | sample 1637511 | NCBI WGS metagenome assembly FSVG01 (sample SAMEA3914816, study PRJEB12502) | metagenome | biome: forest; material: soil | place: USA | collected 2011-09-16 | depth 0.3 m
GCCGACGACAGCTTGGTGAGCAGCAGCGGCAGCTCCACGTTGCGCTGCGCCGAGAGCATGGGCATCAGGTTGTAGAACTGGAACACGAAGCCGACCTGGGACGCGCGCCACTTGGCGAGCGCCGTCGCCCCGAGGTTGTCGATGCGTTGCCCGCCCACGGTGATGCTGCCGCCCGAGGGCGAGTCCAGTCCGCCGATCAGGTTCAGCAGCGTCGTCTTGCCGGAGCCCGACGGTCCCATCAGCGCGAGGAAGTCGCCCTGGGCCACGTCGAGGGCGACGTGATGCAGCACCTCGACCTTCTGCTTGCCGCGCTCGTAGATCTTCGAGACGTCGCGAATTTCGATCAATGGGGTCATCTCGCTGTCGCTCCTCAAGTGCTTGCCGGCAACTGTCCGGCGCGGGGTGATCGCTCGGATTCTCAGTGCGCGTCCTCGACCTGCACGGCCGCGCCGTCGACCAGCGACGCCGGTGGCGACACCACCACGCGGTCGCCGACGGCCACGCCGGCCGGAATCAATTTCAGGGTGCCGACGTCCTGCGGCGCGGGTGTGACAGTGTGCGCGGTCGCCTTGCCGTCGGCCACCACGAAGACGACGGCGTGGCCGTCGCGCTGCACGACCGCCTGCGGCGGCACCAGCGCGCCGCGCAACGCAGGCGCCTTGGACGGATCCACTTTCTTGCCGAGGAAGGACACGCGCACGCCGATGTCGGGCACCAGCCGCGCGTCCTTCTGCTCGAGCGCGACGCGCACCTTGACCGTGCCCTTGCCGCGGTCGGCGGCCGGCACGATGGCGATCACGTGGGCGGGAATCTTCCAGTCGGGGTAGGCGTCGAGCAGGGCCTCGGCCGGCATGCCGGCCTGCACCTGGCCGATGTAGGCCTCGCTGACGTCCACCTCCACCTCCAGCGAATCCATGTCGACGATCGTGCCCACGCCCGTGCGCGTGAAGCCGCCGCCGGCCGACAGCGGCGAGACGATCTCGCCCACCTGCGCGGCCTTCTCGGTGACGACACCCGCGAACGGCGCGCGCACGACCGTGTAGTCGAAGTTGACCTGCGCCTGCGTGAGCTGTGCGTCGACGGCGTCGGCCTCGCGCCGCCGCGCGTCGAGCTGGGCGACGTTGGTGGCCACCGCGGTGCGCGCCTGCTCGGCCGCCTGCCGCGTCACCATGCCGCTCGCCAGCAGCTCGGCCTGGCGGTGCTCGTCGGCTTGCGCCTGCGCGAGCTGCGCCTGCGCCGTGGCCACCTGCGCCTTCGCGCTGAGCAGGTTGGCCCGCGCGGCGCCCAGCGACGCGCGCAGCGCGCCGTCCTCGAGCCGGGCCAGCACCTGACCCTTGTCGACGTGGTCGCCTTCCTCGATCAGCACCTGCGTCAGCGTGCCGGTGATCTGCGTCGACACGGTGGCGCGGCGCCGCGGGGTGACGTAGCCGGTGGCCTGCAGCACAGCGCCTGCGTTCGTGCCGGCGGCGGGCGCGGTGGCGACGGCGGCCTGGACCACCAGCGGGCGGCCGACCAGCCACCACCACGCGGCGCCGGCGGCCAGCGCCGTGCCCAGGACGGCGGCCACCACGGGCCACAACCAGCGCGGCGGCCCGTCGCCGTGATCGCGCTCCGTGCGCTGGATGCGCAGTTCGTTCAACCGGTTCGTGTCGATCTTGCGGGACTCCGACGAGGTTGCAGGGACGGCGCGCGACGGTGATTGCGTCGCCGCGGGCAAGCCGATTCGGGCGTTGCGCACCGAGGTTCGAGTGGGACGCCAGGCGATCGATCTCGAAGAAAGGACAGGTCTTCGTGATTCGGCGAACTCCGTGCGCTACCCGACTGGGAGCGGCATTCCTTCTTCGAGCTCGTTGCGACCGGTGGTGCGCGAAAGCGCGACTCTATCATCGGCACAGGGGATTGTCGGCCCCTGTTCGCGGTCGGCTCGGCGGCCGCTTCGTGCCGGCGCGAGGTCGCGTGGACGTGAGGCTTCTTCGGCCCGTCAGAGCAGGTTGACCGACGCGAGGTCGGCGTCGCTCGCTGGCGCATGCGCTTCGGGCTCGAGCAGGCCGGGCAACCAGGCCGGCTCGTCGATCTCGCCCAGCAGCGGGTCTTGCGGCAGCAGGCGATGGACGAGGACGAGCTGGGCCAGATGCATGTGTCGAGCCGACCGCGTCTGGCTGGCCTCCCAGACCATGGCCACGGCGCTGGTCAGGTGGTACAGCGCGCTGCCGACCTGGCGCGCATGCAGCTCGGCGCGCTCGCGCGAGACCGCGTCGCCATTGGAGTGTCTTGAGAAACTGCTCGCGGCGACTCGAAAGTCGGATCGCGGCGGCGGCCCGACTTGACCCGATCGACTTGCGCGAAACCATACGCGTGATCACGGCGCAAATCCCCGGGCAACCGCTCTTCAGATAACGCTCCCGGGTGATTTGGTGAGCTACATGAAATCTCCGGGATTCATGCGTGCTGCGGGCCGACTGCGTTACTGTCGTTACGGCCGGCTCGATCCCTCATAATCGAGAATCGATTGCCCGACGAAACCCGTATATATCGAAGTGTGTCAATTACGCATTGGCCGCCAAACTTCGATAAAAAACGGTGCACAAATATATATGCCTTTCCGCCGGTGCCTGCCGTAATATATAAAAAATCAGGTACTCGAGCCAGCGTTGGCTCGATATTAATTAAATCGGAATGGAGACGTAATGACCGGTGTCTTTACAGCCAAGTGGTGGCGCGCGGCGGCAATGGCCGCGCTCGCCGCCAGCAGTGCCCTGGGACCCCAACTCGCATCGGCGCATCACTCGTTCGCACAGTTCGACCAGAGCAAGGCGGTGGTCTTGAAGGGGACGGTCAAGTCCTGGGAATTCACCAATCCGCACAGCTGGCTGCAGCTGGTGTGCATCCAGAACGGCCAGGAGGTCGAGTACGGCATCGAGGGCGCGAGCGTCAGCACGCTGGTGCGACGGGGCTGGACCCGCACGACCTTCAAGGTCGGCGACAAGGTGACCGTCGAGATCTACCCGTCGCGCGACCCCGGCAAGAAGGAAGGCGCCCTGCTCAAGGCAACCTTCGAAGACGGCACGACCATCAGCACCGGAATCACGCCGGCCTGACCTGCAACCCGCTTATCAATGCTTATGTTCCAATTTTGTGGGAAGAGTATGCCGCGCCTGAATGGTAATCGATGGGGCGGGCACGCTGCCGCGATTCTGCTGGGGCTCTGTCTGGTTTACAGCGAAGCGTCGATGGCGCAGACCATTCACTACCCGAAAGGCGTTCCGGAGTTGCCGAAATGGTCCGAACTGGGTGACTGGACCGGAATATGGGAGCGCGACGGCGACAACGTCTGGGACAACCGGATCGCGCCGGGCCTGCCCCAGGATCCGCCCTATGACGACGAATACAGGAAGCTGGCGGCAGAAGGCCCGGCCGGCCAGCGCGGGGCGTTCTTCAATTCGATGCCCGGCTGGATGAACATGCTCTTTCCCATGGATATCCAGGTCACCCGCTCGCAGGTGACGCTGATGAGCGAAAACAAGAACCAGCCGCGCCGGATCTACACCGACGGCAGGACCGCCACCGAGAACACCTTGCCCGCCACCAACGGCTATTCCACGGGCCAATGGAAGAACGGCGAGCTGATCGTCAAGACCTGCTGCGTTCGGGCCGACACGCGTTTGCCCGGGATCGGTCCCGGCGGCGGCCCGCACAGCGATCAACTGGAAATCGAGGAGCGCTTCTATCTGAGGAACTCCAAGACCCTGGTCGACGAGATCACGGTCAGGGACGCGAAGGCATTCGTCAAGCCGTGGACCGCCGAGAAGATCTGGTACCGGCGTCCCGCCTGGGAGTCGGTTGAATACGACCGCACCGAAAACGATCGGGACGCTCCCGGCGCGGCCCGATAGCGGCCCGCATGCCCCACGGTGTATTTGGACTCCTGAAGAACAAAGCGGAGATGACTTGATGAATTTTCGGTTCAAGGCCCTGACGACGGGCTGTGTGATGGCGTACTTGTCGGCGTGTTCGACCCCGGTCGAAGTCCACGACGCATCCGCCGCGACGCCTGTTGCTTCGCAAACGGAATTGCTGCAGCAGGCCACGAGCCTGGCGATCGGCAATCTGGCATGGGAAAGCGTTCGGGTATCGGACGTCAGCAGCGACCACGGCAAGACCCGATGGACGGGCACCACCCGCTCGATGAAATATCTCTGCAGCGGCGGCCCGCGTGGCGAGAATTCGTACTGCGAGCCGGGCATCAGGATCGGGCCGGCACCGCAGATGCGGCGGCGCGAGGCACCGGCCAACGGCGGCGCGGGCGCGGCGCAGGCGGCGGTCGCCGCGTCGCAGGCCTTGCTGGCCAGGAACGTCGTCACGGTCGGCGGCGTCGACCGCGCCTACTACTACTACGTCTCTCCGCAATTCCGGCCGGACGCCTACAACGCCGTCGTCTATGCGCTCCATGACAACGGCCAGACCGCGGAAGAATTCGCGAAGTCGTCCGGCTGGACCGATGCCGCCGAGAAGAACGGGTTCGTCGTCGTATTTCCCGAGGTTGCCGCAAAGTCCTGGGCCACCAACAGCGGCGGCGACGATGACTACATCAAGGCCGTCTACGACCACGTCTCCAGGCGCCTGATGGTCCCGGCGACCGGCGCAGACCAGGCCGCCGGCGGCCGGGCCGAAGGCGCGCAGCGAGGCCAGGCGGGAGCCGAGCCTCGGGCGGGCGGCCCCGGCGGGGCCGAAGGCGCACAGCGAGGACAGGCCGGAGCCGAGCCTCGGGCGCAGGGTGGGCCGGCCGGAGCGATGCGCGGCGCGGGCGGACGCCGGGTCCCGACCTGGATGGCGTTCCACTACATCACGGGTGTCGGCGCCGGTGCCACCGTCGCGCAGGAGTTCGTGCTGAATCGGCCCGGAGTCTTCGCGGCGCTGGCCACGGTCGACGGGGGTGCCTACGAGGCCGCCTACGGGCATGCCAACGAGCCGGCCCAGGGATATTTCCAGTACATGCGCGAGGGCAAGAACGCCAAGCCGGTATGGACCGAACTCAAGAAGGACGTGCCGGTGGCGGCATGGCTCCTGACGACGGGGACCTCCAATGCCGCAGTGACCAGGTTGGCGAACTACTGGAGGCATGCCGATGCTGCTTCCGAGAAAGGTCGGAGCGCCTCGATCGGTGGATTCCAGAGCACCACGTACCAGAATCCCGCGCACGAGGTGCAACAGGTCCGCACCTCGGCGCTCGGTGACGGCGCGAAGTACGACAGCACCCTGGTCTCGGCCATCTGGCACGACTTCTTCGAACACGTGGGTCGTTGGCCCTCGGCACCCAACGGGCAACTGAGTTCCCTGTTGACCGAAGCCGAGATCGCCAAGACCTTCGATGTCCGGACGATCGAGATCGGCGCGCAATCGTACAAGTACTACGTCAAGACGCCGTCCACCTATCGCAAGGGACAGGCCTTGCCGCTGGTGCTGGCGGCCCATGGCGCCTTCTTCCCCGCCACCGAGTACATGAACCAGATCAAGATGCATGAGGTGGGTGAAAAGGAAGGGTTCATCACGGTCTATCTCAGTGGTCAAAGGAATCAGTGGCAATTCACGGATCCGAACGGGTCCGACGCGCAATATGTCCTGCGCACGATCGCCGAGGTGTCCAAGGCTTATGGCGTGGATCAGCGCCGCATCTACATGCAGGGCTTTTCCCTGGGCAGCGGACTGACGTACATGATGGGCATCAGTCATACGGCCACGTTTGCCGCCGTCTCGCCCAATAGCGGCATCGGACCGATGTCACCCGAAGTCGAGGCGCGCGCCGCGGAAATACGCAAGGACCGCGACCTCCGGATTCCGATGATGCTCTTGTATGGCGACGTCGACACGGGCGCATCGACCGATGCCAAGGTGCCGGCCGAGGGTGTCCTGCGCGGCGCCATCGACGAAATGAAGCGATTGAACAAGATCACGACGGCCGACAAGGTGCAACGCTTCGCCAGTCCCAACAGCGATCCCTACGACATCCTCGTGCTGGGCGGCAAGAAGGTCGCCGCGGGCGTGGACAAGCGCTATCCGGCCGGCCGCTTTCAGATCAGCGAGTACATGAGCAGCGATCCCGTGCCGCTGAATCTCTTCAACTTCGTCTGGACGACCGACTTGCCACATGCCGCGGATCCGCGCACGGCGCAACTCGAATGGGACTATTTCAAGCAGTGGCGGCGCGAGGCGGATGGGTCGCTCAAATTCGGCGTGCATTAGCCGGCAGCTGAAAGACGATTCAAGCGCGTTCCGGGAGACCGGCTTCCGCACGCAGCGGGAGCCGAACCGGAAGACATCGATCGAGAGTAGAGAAAATGAATTCAATCGAACTCAATGCGCCCGCAGGAGACGCCGCGGCGAAGCGGCCGAGTCGTTTTCAACTCACCGTCTTCTTGCTGTGTGCATTCGTGGCGCTGGTGGACGGGTTCGACACGCAGGTCATCGCGCTCGCGGCGCCCAACATCGCGGCCAGTTGGAACGTCGTGCCTTCCGCGTTCGGCGGCGTGTTCGCCAGCGGCCTCGTGGGCGCACTGTTCGGCTCCGTCGTATTCGGCATCGGTGCCGACCGCTTCGGACGCAAGCCCAGCTTGATCGTGGCGATCCTGTTGTTCGGCCTGGTATCGCTGCTGACGCCCTTCTGTGAAAACCTGCGGGAATTGGCCCTCGTCCGGCTGATCACCGGCATCGGCCTCGGTGGCGCGCTGCCCGGCGTCATCGCCGTGACCTCCGAATTCGCGACGGCCCAGCGACGTGCGGCCATCGTCTCGCTGATGTTTTGCGGATTCCCGCTGGGGGCGGTCCTGGGCGGCGTCATTGCGGCGATCGTGATTCCGTCGTATGGCTGGAAGCCGCTGTTCTATGTGGGCGGCGTCGTGCCGTTGCTGCTGTTGCCGGCATTTGCCGCATTCGTGCCGGAGTCGATTCGCTTTCTCCTCGCCCGTGGCGAGAAGAAGAAGGCGGACGCGATCATCCGCAGGATGAGCGCCGCTCAAGTCCCGTTCGAAGGCGGCTTCGATCAAGAGGCGCCGAAGAATGCGGAGACGGCGTGGAAACTGTTGAAAGGTGTTTTTGGTGAGGGAAGGGCGCTCGGTTCGGCGATCCTGACCGTAACCTTCATGTTGAGCCTGATGCTTTCATACTTCCTGGTGAACTGGTTGCCGCTGCTTTCGCACCAGGCGGGCGCCGGTGCACGGTATGCCGTGCTGGGCGTCGCCGCGTTGAATCTCGGCGCGATCGCCGGATGCCTGACCATCGGCAGGCTCATCAACCGGCGCGGCCCCATTCTTCCCATCAGCCTGGCGTACACGATCGGCGGCGGCGTCATTGCGCTGATCGGCATCAGCGGGAGTTCGGGCGCGCTGCTGCTGGGCACCTGCTTCCTCGCGGGCGCGTTCTCCATCGGGGCGCAGATGTGCATCGTCGGTCTTGCCGCGACCTTCTATGAAACCTCGGTTCGTGCCACCGGCGTGGGCTGGCTCATCGGCACGGGCCGCATCGGCGCCATCCTCGGGCCGATATTCGGCGGGCTCCTGATCTCGTACGCCGTTCCGGCGCCGAACCTGTTCCTCATTGCCGGCGGAGTCTCGTTCAGTGCGGCCGTGGGGGTCTCCTTGTTGGGATTCTTTGGCTATCGCGAGCGGGGCCGCTCTGCGAACCGAGGTTGATCCCGCAACAGGAAAGGTCTGCAGGAATCATGAAATCCCGTCCTGGTACCTCGTCCACTGCCACATGCGGCTGGCCGGTCGCGAGGGCATTGAGCCTGCTGGCCATCGCCGCGTTGCAAATGCCTTGCTCGGGCGCCGCGACTCATATCGACGATCAGTTGGCCAAGACAGGCGCGGACGACATCGCCAAGAATACGGATCTCGCAAAGGAGGCACTGGCACTGGGCAAGAAGACGTACGGCGAGAGCTGCGCGGCTTGCCACGGCCAGGATCTCAAGGGCGTCGTCGGCGCGCATGCCCCGGACCTGAGCGACCGAGCGACTCTCTATGGCAGCGACAACGTCGACGCCGGCCCGAATCAGATCTTCGCCTCCGATATAGAGAAGATCGTCAGCTACGGAATTCGCGCCGACCACCCCAAGACCCGGCAGCTGGCTTTCATGCCGAGCTTCGCCGGCCTCGATCCGAAGCAAGAGGGCGGATACCCGAAGCTTGGCGAACGCCAGATCACCGATCTGGCGGACTACCTCGCCTCGCTTCAAGGCCAGAAGCACGAAGCCGCCGCTGCCGCACGCGGCAAGGCGATCTTCGGGAAGGAGGGCGGCTGCTTCGATTGCCATGGCCAGGACGCCAAGGGCGACCCTTCCATTGGTTCCACCGACCTGAGTTCCGTGAACTACCTCTACGGCAACGATCGCCTGTCGATCGTGACGTCGATTCGTGGCGGCCGCAAAGGCGTGATGCCGGCTTACGAGGGGAAGCTCACGTCGGCCCGGATCAAGGCCGTCAGTTATTACCTTTTTTCGGTCTGGGACGGCGCGCAGAAGTAGCTGCCGGCTTGTCTGCAGGCATTCGAGTCCAGGGGAGATGCATCGTTGCAAGGCAATTCGAGCATGGCGAGAGAACTGCCGCATCGATCGTTGATCCTGCTCGCGGTCGGCGCGCTCGCGGGCCTGGCGCTTGCCGGCTACGCGTTGTTCACGGCGCCGGGATCGACCACCGACAAGATTCCGCAGGGAGCGATCGCGCTGGTCAACCACCGCCAGATCCTGCTGTCCGACTACCGCAGCCAACTCCAGAACCTGTATGGTGTTTCGCTGGAGCAGGCAAGCCCTGCACAGCGCAAGGCGGTTCTCGAAAGCATGATCGCGGAGGAGTTGCTGGTGCAGCGCGGACTCGAGATCGAACTGCCCGCGACCGATCCGACCGTGCGCGAGGCGCTCGTCTCAGGCGTCGAGTTGACCAGCGCCGCCGACATCGACGCCAGGAAGCCGGCCGAGGCAGAGTTGAGGGCGTGGTTCGACGCGCACCGGGACAGGTACACGAGCAATGGCTCGATGCTGCTGCGCGATCTGGTGGTGCCCATCGGCCCCGGCGTTTCGGCCGAGCAGCCGTCCCGGATCGCCGAAGAGGCCGCGCAGGGCTTGCGAAAGGGCGTGACGTCGAAGCAGGCGATCGCGCGCTTCGGCCTGAAGGAGGCGGCCAGGTCGGGCGCGGAGGAGCAGATGGAAATCGCGGTTGCGCGTGCGCTCGGCGACGACCTGTTCGCCGTCGCCAAACGCCTTGCGGCCGGCGAGGTCAGCGATCCCGTCACGAGGCCCGATGGGATCCACGTGCTGCTGATGGAACGGCGCCGACTCGAGGCGCCGCTCGAGTTCGATGCCGCACGGGATCGAGTCGCGAGCGACCTGAAACGCGACGCCGTCGGCCAGGCGCACGCGGAGTACGTGCGCTTTCTTCGTGGCAAGGCAGAAGTGCTGCTGACGCCGGGATACGGCGAATGACCGCAAAGGCCAGCCCCCTGGGCCTCGTCGCCGCGCAACTGCTGGGCCTGCTGTTGTGGGCCTGCACCAGCGCGGCGTCTGCGCACACGCGCAGCGAAAGCTATTCGACCTGGGACATCGTCGGATCCACGGTTCACGTGGCGGTCACGGTGCCCAAGGTCGAAGCGGCGAGGCTGGCTGCCGACGGCGCCGGCGCCCCGACGGACGAGCAGGTCGCGGGCTATCTCGCGCGCCACCTCTCCGTGACCGCGGGCGGCAAGGAGTGCCCGGCCGTCGGCGCGCCTCGCCCCGGTGCCGCGACCGAAGAGCTGCGTCGCGTCGAGTTCACGTTTCGCTGCGCCGAACCGAACGGCATGATGCTGCACTCGTCGGCATTCTTCGAACTCGTTGCCTCCCACGTGAGCTACGCGCGCATCCACCGGGACGATGGCCGATTCATCGAACAGCTGATCACCAACGATCACCGCGACCTCGAGCTCTCGGGGGCAGGCGACGACGACAGGCTTCAGGACGCCAGCTTCTTCGAGTACGTCCGCCTCGGGATCATGCACATCCTCACCGGGCCGGACCATCTGGCGTTCGTGCTCGGCTTCGTCCTGATCTCGCGCCGCTTGCCCGACCTGTTGTTCGTCATCACCGGATTTACCGTCGGCCACAGCGTGACGCTCGCGCTCGCCGTCACCGGCCTCGTGCGTCCCCATTCGGCATTCATCGACATCTTGATCGCGCTGACGATCGCGCTGATCGGCGCGGAGAACATCGCGGTCGCGATCCGGCGTCCTCTCCCGGTGGCCATGGGTGCCGCCGCGCTGTTGACCGCGATGGCGCTCGCCCGGGTGGCGGGATACGGCAGTTTGCCGTTGCCGCTGCTGCTCGGCGCCGACCTGTTCACCGTCTGCTATCTGATCTCGACCAGTCATCTGCACGACGCCGCGCGCGTTCGTCTCGTCGTCACCCTGGTCTTCGGCCTGATCCACGGTTTCGCGTTTGCAAACGACTTGATCGAGATGCACTTGCCGACCGATCGATTGGTCGAGTTGCTGTTCGGGTTCAATCTGGGCGTCGAAGCAGGACAGTTGCTGGTCGTCGGATTGCTGACCGGCACGGTGTTCGTGCTCGTGCGTACCCGACTGGCCTTGCCGCGGCCCATCACCGTCGACGTCATCGCCTCCGGGCTGGTATGCCTCGGAGTCACCTGGATGGTCACCCGGAACTTTGCATGAAGACCGACTCACGACACGCCGCGGCGCACGACCTCGCCCGACCACACGAAAGGCGGATGCCCTTTGGTGTAATCTCGCCGTACGAAGAGTGCTTGCAGCATGACGCCATGGCGCCGTACCCACCGGACCTGAAAAACGGTACCACCTCCAACCCCGCAAACATGAGTGCAGCAACGTCTGGGGCAACTGGGCATGAAGGCGGTTCGGAACCCGCATCGGCTCGTGCCAATCCCCATGTGATCCTGGTCGTCGATGACGACCCGGAGATTCGCACGCTGGTGGCCGAGCACCTGCAGAAGTACGACTACGCCGTCGTGACGGCGTTCGATGGCGCGAGCATGTTCATGGCCCTGGACAAGTATCCGGTCGAACTGATCATTCTCGACCTGAACCTGCCCGGAGAAGATGGCCTGTCGCTGTGCCGCGAGTCTCGCAGCCGCCGCAATATTCCCATCGTCATGCTCACCGCCCGGGGCGAGGCGGTCGATCGTGTCATCGGGCTGGAAGTGGGTGCCGACGACTACATCGCCAAGCCGTTCGACCCGCGTGAACTGACGGCGCGAGTGCGCAGCGTGATGCGGCGGGCCTATTCGCCGCTCAAGCCGCCGGAGCCGACGCCGCCCAAGCGAGCGTTGTTTCGCGACTGGACACTGGATTTCGAAAATCGCCGCCTCGTCAAGGGCGCGAACCGTGTCGTCATGCTGTCGGGCAGCGAGTTCAGCCTGTTGAAGTTCTTCGTCGAGCATCCCAACGAGATCCTCACGCGTGACCAGATCCTCACGTTGACGACCAGCGCGGTTGCGCAAGACACCGGCTATTCGGTACAGCGAGTCGCGGACCTCCAGGTGAGTCGATTGCGCCAGAAGTTGAGTGACAACGCGCGAGCCTCGGAACTGATCATGACGGTGCGGGGAGAAGGCTACGTGCTGGCCGCATCCGTCACTTACCAATGACCTTGCTCCGCTACGTCGACACGATGGCCGGGCGGCTTTTCGTGCTGCTTCTCGTGGGCATCGTCGGCACCGCGGCACTGGCGCTCGCCTATGCGGATGCCCAGCGGCGCGCTGACCTGCGCGGCATGCGCGTGGACCGCGTCGGCGATCGACTGAGCGATTTTCTTTCGCTGGTCGACCATGCGCAGGAGCCGCTGCGGACCCATTTGCTGGCGAATCGAATCGGTGGAATCCGAGCCGCCAGCGGCAAGGAGCTGACGCTGAGGGAAGACGCCGCGCTGACTGCCGGACTGACCGCCCATACGGGCAGGCGTGTCCTGGCCGACAGCGCCGATGCGGGATCCTGCGAAATGCCCGGTGCAGATCCTGCGAACATCAATCCGTTCGAATGCTGGGTGCTCAGCACGGCTCTTTCGGACGGCGTTCCGATCCGACTGCAGCTCCGCGCCCGCCCGCTGGAGGAGTCCTACGCCCTGAGATGGCTGGTTGCCCTGTTCCTGATGCCGGGCATCGCCGTCGTGGCCTTTCTTGTGGCTCGAATGGCCGCGGCGCCTCTGCGAGAACTGTCGCGTGCCGCCCAGGCCCTCGGTGTCGACCTCGAGCGTCGGCCGATCGATGAGGTCGGCCCGCGGGAGGTTCGGGACGCCGCCCGGGCCTTCAACGTGATGCAAGGCGCATTGCGAAACTCGCTGATCGAAAAGACCCAGCTGCTGGCTTCGATCACCCACGACCTGCAGACGCCGATGACGCGGCTGCGCCTGCGCCTGGAGCGCGTCACCGACGAGGCGCTGCGCAGTCGATTGATCGACGACGTGGCGACGATGCAGGGGCTCATCCGCGAGGGCCTGAACTATGCGCGGCATGCGCAGATCTCCGAGCCCTTCGCGAGCGTCGCCCTCGACGACCTGCTGGAGGTCGTGATCGAGGACGCCATGGCCGCGACCGGGAAGAACGTGACCTTCGATCGCCGCTGCAACTGCGATGTCCAGGCGCGTCCTCGGGCATTGCAGCGATGCCTGTCCAACCTGCTGGACAACGCGTTGAAATACGGCCACAGCGCCGAGGTGTCGGCCGCGGTCATTGGAAACACCGTGCATGTCGTGATTCGTGACCGGGGTCCCGGCATACCGCCGGACAAGCTGCGGGCGGTGTTCGATCCCTTCGTGCGACTCGAAGCGACCTCTCAATCGGCCGATGGCGTCGGCCTGGGTCTCACCATCGCCAAGATGCTCGCGGAGAAGAACGAGGCGTCGTTGACCTTGCGAAACCACGAAGAAGGCGGGCTCGAGGCGATCCTGATACTTGAGAACGGGGTCGCCACGATCGCGGCGTAGGCCTTGGGTGCGAGGCCGGCGATCGCAGTCGCCGCCGATGAATCCGATGCACGGATCAGGCTTGCGGATAAAGCCCATGCACCCGGCCGAACAGCCGCGCGAGTCCGAGCAGGAGGTCGATGTTGGGCGTCGGGCATCCCAGTCGGCCAGCGATCTCGTGCACCGCGGACACGATGCCATCGAGCTCGATCGGCCGGCCGGCTTCGACGTCCTGCAGCATGGAGGTCTTGAAGGCGCCGAGCCTGGCGGTGACGGCGTGGCGATCCTCCGCGCTCTGCTCGATGCTGCAGCCGATGCGGGCGCCGACGGCGGCGGCCTCGCGCATCGCCGCCGAGCAGAACTCGCGCACCTGCGGATCCGCGAGGATGCGGTCGATGGTCGCGCCGGTGATCGCGCTCACCGGATTCATCGTCA
>FSVG01002098.1_pt1 | contig 13286 bp, 11 predicted proteins | sample 1637511 | NCBI WGS metagenome assembly FSVG01 (sample SAMEA3914816, study PRJEB12502) | metagenome | biome: forest; material: soil | place: USA | collected 2011-09-16 | depth 0.3 m
AATATCTGGGTTCGCGACCTGGACCACGCCGACGACTGACGTTGGGCGTAATCCGTCGTTCGCCGCTGATCTGGACAAGCGGCCGCATTCGGGAAGTCGCGCAACCACTCCGAACGACTGCAATTGGGCGCGAAGCGGACGCGGCCGATTTGACCCGATAGCGACGAGCGCTTCTGGGCGCTCCTAGCCATTATTATCGGTGGCTGCTGTCCGTCGGGCATGGACGACGAAGGCCAGAAAATGTCAACTCGCAGGAAAGTTCCGGGTCGGATTCGAGCTTTATCGAAAATATTTATGACAATATTTCAACGGCTTGTAGTGTTCGCCCGGAGTGGTAGCCCTTCGTGGAGGATATTCGAAACTCGCTGCGCGAAAATGCCAAGGAAATCAGGCTGGCGCTCGCCAGTTATCGCCTCATGGTGGATGAGGCAGCACGAGGACCGATCGGGTAAAGGCATTTGCCGAACGGTCGGATGAACCCGATCTCCATCTGTAGGGCGAGTTGCGTGACTAAGCAGGAACGCACGTCAGCTTATGCGAAGTCCCATAACGATGTCGCAACCGAGATGAACGACGCGATCTGGGAAACGCCTGCGGGCCGGACGCTGCTCGATGGCTTCGCTCGCGGCCGGGTGATGGAGGAATCGAGTCTAGGAGGGTTATGAGCCCAGCAAGCTCTTTTTAAACAGCGCCTTGACCAGCCTGTCTTCGAGAATGCGCCCGACGAGATAGAGAGCGGCGAAGATCCCCGCAAAGACATAAGCGGTCGTCGGAGAGGGTTTCTTATCTCGCCCGCCGGCCTTGTCCTCGCCTTCTTTCTTTTTCTTTTCGGGTGCGGGTGCGCCCAGGGCTTTGTCGATCGGGTTCATCGGCACTTCCGCTTTTTTGATAGCGGGCTTTTTCGACGCATCCGAGGCTTTCCCAGACTTGCCGGCGGCTTCGGTCGACGGTTTTTGGAACTTGCCCATGAATATCGTCAACTGAGCGAAGCCCACGAACAGGAGCGGCGCGAGAAAGCAGAACAGCAACGCCCGGCTGGTCAGATGATAGTGCAGCACAGAGCCGGCCGCGCCTTTTTCAATCTGCAAGATGCCACCATCGAAAACAGACATCTTGTCCTGCGCCGCCTGATCCTTCTTCCGGAAAATCAGCGTGTCGTTTGTCCGTTCGCGGCTGGTGCCGGTCTGGCGGAACAGGGGGGCGAGCCGGTCAAAGGCGTCATCGCTCGATTGTCCTTGAGCGAGCGCCAGGCTGCCCCTGACGTGCCAGATGCGATCGATGAAACGCGGGGTCATGCGATCTCCTTTTGGGAGAATTCTTCGGTGCGGCCCTGGGGGGCGAGGCTCAAGCCGGGCCACTCATGGCTGCTTCGGCCTGGGCATGACGAACGAGTCGAGGGAGGCAATACAGCTGGAGCAGGTCGCATCACTCGGCAGGGACCGCCACCGGACGGCCAAATCGTTCCTTGAGCGTCTTCCAGCCCTCGGTGAAGGGATGGGTCATCTGCTCGCGGATCGACATGCGGCGACCGCCTTCCATGCCCAGCAGTTCGGCCTCGCCGTCGATGCAGGTGCCGAAAATGCGGTCGATAAAAATATACGACCCGGCATAGTTGCTCCGGGTGGCCTCATAGTCTTGCGAGTGATGCAGGCTGTGATGCTCGGTGGTGTTGAACAGGAACCGCCACCATTTCGGCGAATTGAAGCGAACATTGATGTGCTGGTAGGTGCCGATCGCCAGGCCGAATGAGCCGGCGAGCAGGGCGGCACGTGGCAGGAAGTCGAAGAAGCCGCCGATGCCGATCCCAATCAGAAAGAGCTCCACCGGGTTGCCCACCGCGCCCTTGTTGATGTTCAACTGGGTGATGTAGTGATGCACCGAATGGGGCAACCATAGCGGGTACCAGTTATGCATCGCGCGATGCATCCAATATTGCCCGAAATCGAAGATGAAAGAGATCAGGAAGGCCTGTACCAGCAGCGGCAGGCCCGTGAACCACGCGAACTTGTCCCAGTGGAAAGAGTGCTGGAGGTTTTCAATCACGGCATCGCTGCCGATATAGCCGTCGATAATGCGGAGCAGCGTATAGCCGAGCCCGACATAGAACAGGTCGGTGACTAGTTCCTTCCAGGTCAGGCGCCAGCTCTCGTAGCGCGGGTTCACCCATTCGAGCCCCAGCAGCAGCACCTTGAAGCCGATGCCGATGCCGATGGCGGTCGATGCCTTGGCGATGGAATTGGGCGCATAGTACCAGAACGCGATCAGCGCGAACAGCATCGCGGGCTGGAACCAGGTGAAGATGAACCGCTTCACCGGGCCGCCTTCTACTTTGGGGATGTTCTCCCAGCCCACGGTTACCGGGGCCTGTGCTCCGATCACCCTTTTTCCGACGCGAATTCCGTCCATCTTGTCCCCGCGATACCGAGTGTCGGCTCTAGATATCGGGAACCTGGCGGCGGCGGCATACGTCATCGAACGTATAAAACCCTCCCGCTCACGTACGACCGTTTTGATGTCGGGCGTGCGCGCTGGTTTTTCGTGGCTCGAAAGACGCGCGGCGATCGAGGGTTGTGCTTCCCAAGCCGCGTCGATCGACCCGTCAAGAGGGCAATTGGCCTATTCACCCAAGTAGAACGAGGTCTAGACTGGCGATCATGCAGATCGCCAAGAGTAGCGCTGGCCGCCTTGCAATCCTTCGCTGTTCGCTCGTGGGCGTCGTATTTCTGTTGGGTGCGGCCGCTTCTGTGCCGAAGCCGCCCGAATTCGCGCCGTGGATCGACGGGACGGCGGCGAGCGAGCCGGAAACCCAAGTCCAGATGATCGATGGGAACACATTCGTCATCCGTCAATCGGTCAAGACCAACTTCGAGGCCCCCTTCCTCTATCTGCTGTTCGGCAAGGATCGCGCGCTGCTGCTCGACACCGGCGCAGGCGGGCTCCAGATCCGTCCCACGATCGAACGGCTGATCGGCGATTGGCAGGCGAAGCATGGCGGTCGAGCGATCCACCTCGTCATTGCTCACACACACGGCCATGGCGATCATCATGCCGGCGACGGCGAGTTCCGGAATCGGGCCGACACCGAAATCGTCGGTCTCGCACCCGAACAGGTCGCGGCATTCTTTCACATCGCGGACTGGCCGCGCAGCGAAGCGCGCTTCGATCTCGGCGGGCGCGTTCTCGACATCATCCCGACGCCCGGTCACGAGCCGGCGCACATCATGGTCTATGATACACGCACGCGGCTGCTGTTCTCCGGCGACATGCTCTACCCGGGGAGGCTCTACGTGCCGCTCGACCGGTTCGGCGAATTTCAGGCGAGCGCCGATCGGGTGGCCGCCTTCGCGACGAGCCATCCCATCCGGGCGCTGCTTGGTGCGCATATCGAGATGACTACCAGCCCGGGCCGGGATTATCCGATGGGGGCGGCCACGCACCCGTCGGAACATCCGTTGCCGCTCCCGCCTTCCGCGATCGGTGAGTTGAAGGATGCCGTGGACGAAGCAGGACCGGCGCCGAAGATCGATCGGCACGCCGATTTCATCGTCTACCCGCGGCCGCCCAGGCCACCGGTTTGACGCACAACGGCCCGGCCGCCGCGTTCCTGTCGCTCCCGCCAGCCTCGGTCAGTCTCGCGCGCTCACCTCGACACGTAGGCGCGCCATCCGCCAAGCGAGGTGATGTCCTCGGCATTGACGGTCGCGCGCGGCTCCGCAACGAACCCCTTGACCAGGCTACCGTCTTCCAGCGTCACGGTGCCGATCGCGAGGGGGGGCGGGACCTCGGCGACGAAGCTGCCGAACGCCGCCATGTCGAGCTCGTAGATCTCGATCTCGATCGCGGCACCATCGCCGCTGTGCACGAGCGCCGGCTTGGGAGGCACGCTATCCGCCATCGCATAGAGACGATATGCGGGAGCAGTGCGGGCTTCGCCGACGAAGCGCGCGTCGCGGGAGGTCAGTTGCCAGTGCAACGGCATGTCCTTCAGATGCGCACCGACAACGGCAAGCTTTACGGTCTCCATTCGTCCCTCCAGGTCGAGCGGCGGCAGGTCTGCCGGCGCGGGGAAAAGAGTCTTCGCCAGGTCAATCAGGCTGCGATCGCTGCCGGCGGGGCCCATCAACGTGATGCCGAAGCCGACGCCGCTGTGATACTGACCCGTCGGGACCGCGATCGCGGCCATGTCGAGCAGATTGACGAAGTTGGTATAGGCGCCGAGGCTCGCATTGAGCGCGACCGGCGCGGCGAGCATCTCTATCACGCGATAGCTGGTCGGGGCGGTCGGCAAGGCGAGCAGATCGACCGTCTCCCACATCTCCTCCGCTGCCCGGGCAAGATCGGCAAGACGGTAGCTTGCCGCGAAGGCATCGACCGCACTGTAGGCGTGACCCTCCTCGACGATGCTGCGAACAACCGGATGGATCGCATTCGGGTCGTCGCGAAGCATGTCCTGAAGCGCGGCGGTCCGCTCGGCGACCCAGGGGCCGTTGTAGAGCAGTCGGGCGACCTCGTTGAGCGGCGTCATATCAATCTCGACCAGCTCGGCATCGAGGCCGGCCAGCGCTGCGTCGTAAAGGACGCCGGACTCGATATCGCCGAACCAGGGGCGCTGGTCGGCGCGCGGGACGCCTATCCGGCGGCACGCACGCGGCGCGTCGTCGAGCGACCGCGAGAAGCTGTCCTCGCGATCGAAGCCGGCGACGATGGCATCGACAAGTCCGACATCCTCCGCCGTCCCGGCAAAGACCGTGATGCAGTCGAGTGTCCGGCAAGCGGGGACGAGCCCGCGGCTGCTCCACCGTCCGCGTGTCGGCTTAAAGCCGATCAGGTGATTGAAGGCTGCGGGCACGCGGCCCGATCCGGCGGTGTCGGTGCCGAGCGCGAAGGCGACCAGCCCGGCTGCCACCGCGACCGCCGAGCCCGAACTCGATCCCCCGCTCACCCAGGCCCGGTTATAGGCATTGCGCGGAATGCCGTAGGGGCTGCGGGTACCGTTGAGGCCGGTGGCGAATTGGTCGAGGTTGGTCTTGCCGATGGGGATCGCCCCGGCGGCGACCAGGCGCTCGACCACTGTCGCCGGTCGCGACGGTGCGTAGGAGAAGGCCGGACACCCGGCCGTCGTATCAAGGCCGGCGACGTCTATATTGTCCTTCACCGCGAACGGCACGCCGGCAAGCGGTAGCGCTTCGCCGCCGGCGACCCGCTCGTCGACCGCGGCGGCGGCGGTGCGGAGCGCGGCGGAATCGAAGCGGGATATCCAGACCGCGGGCTGGACGGCGTCATAATAGTCGAGGCGCCATATGACCTCTTCCATCACGTTGGCGGCGGCGCGGCGGCGCGACCACACGTCGGCCGCAATGGCCTCGACGGACAGGCGATCGAGTGCGGTCATGCGCGGATCAGCGCCAGCATCGGCGCGCCGGGCATGACGCTCTGCCGCTCGGCGACATAGAGGGCCGCCACCGTCCCGGCGGCGGGACTTACGAGCGGAAATTCGGTTTTCATTGCCTCCATCACCGCTATGGTCTCGCCGGCAGCGACTAGGTCGCCGGGTGCTTTCAGCAATTTCCAGACGCTGCCGCCAAAGGGGGCTTCGACCAACTCCGCGCCTTCGGGAAGCGCGATGGCGTCGGCGGGTTTGTCGTCGGGCTCCTGGCTCAGGCTGGCGACGCGATCGAATTCGCCGCGCCGCTCCCATTCGGCACGCTCCACGGCGAAGGCGGCGTTGCGGCGCGTTTCGAATGCCGTGATCGACTCGGCATTCTCGGCGAGAAAGGCGCGATAGTCGGCGAGCCGGAATTCCGTCTCCTCGATTTCGATCGTGCGGCGACCGAGCGGGAAGTCACGGCGCCACTCGGTGAGTTCCTCGTGGCTCACGGGGAAGAACCGGATCTGGTCGAAGAAGCGCAGCAACCAGGGCTTGCCTTCAGCGAAGGCGCCGCCCTGCCGATAGGTGTTCCACACCTGGATGGTGCGGCCGAACAGCTGATAGCCGCCCGGGCCCTCCATCCCGTAGATGCACATATAGGCGCCGCCGATGCCGACGACATTGGGCGGCGTCCAGGTTCGCGCCGGGTTGTACTTGGTCGTGACCAGCCGATGACGCGGATCGATCGGTGTCGCCACCGGCGCGCCCAGATAGACGTCGCCGAGCCCGTAGACAAGGTAGCGCGCGTCGAAGACCGTGCGATAGACGTCGTCCGCGCTCTCCAGCCCGTTGGCGCGACGGATGAACTCGATATTGTCCGGGCACCATGGGGCGTCGTCGCGCACCACGGCCATGTAACGCTCGATGGTCTGGTGAATAGCGGGATCGTCCCAGCTCAACGGGAGATGCACGATGCGCGAGGGGATCGCGAAGTCGTCGAGCTCGCCGAGCTGTTCTTCGATGGCCATCAGTCGATCGAGAAGCTTGTCCTCCCGGATGCGGAAGCCGTCGATATGGACCTGGAAGGAACGGATGCCGGGTACGATGTCGAGGATGCCGGGCAGCTCCAGCGCGGCTAGCGCCGTCGTGGCGGCATGGACCCGCAGACGCAGCTCGAGATCCAGCGTGATGGGGCCATATTCGACGAGCAGATTGCGGTCGCCCTGCCGGCGGTACAGGACGCGCGGGCGGCGACCCTTCGGCGCGAGCTCGGCCAGGATCGCATCCGATCCGCCGCCTGCGGCCTTCGCGGAAGGGGGGATGGAACGGCCCTCGACCCATTCCTCTTCGGCCGCACTCGCCGCATCGGCATCGGCGAGGCTGACTTGCTCGAACCGGATGCGGTCGCCCGGTGCGAGCTGACCGACCTTCCAGAGGTCGGCCGCGATCACCACGAACGGGCAGACGAACCCCCCGAGCGAGGGGCCGTCCGGGCCGAGAATGATCGGCATGTCGCCCGTGAAGTCGAGTGCGCCGATCGCATAGGGGTTGTCGTGGATGTTGGACGGATGGAGCCCCGCCTCGCCACCGTCCCGGCGTGCCCAGCGGGGTTTCGGCCCGTCCAGCCGGACGCCGGTACGGTTGCTGTTATAATGTACACGCCAGTCGGCCGTCAGGATCGTCTCGATATCCTCAGGCGCGAAGAAATCAGGCGCGCCATGCGGACCGTAGAGCAAGCGGATCGTCCAGTTCGGACCGAAAGCCGGCTGCTCGACCATCCGCGGCCCGGGGATCACGGCGGGCGGGTGCGGTGCCAGGTGAAGCGTGTCCCCCGCGAGCAGCCTGCGGCCGCCATGTCCTCCGAATTCACCCAGGTCGAAGGTGCTGCCGCTGCCGAGATAGGCAGGAACGTCGAGGCCGCCGGCGAACAGGATGTAGCCGCGCATGCCGCCGCCGCGGACGCGGCCGAGCGCCAATAGCTGGCCCTTGTCGACCGTGAGGGCCTGGTTGCGTGGCACCGGCTTGCCGTCGAGCGTGGCATCGAACTCGGCGCCGGTCAGGCAGATGCGCGTCGGCACGTTGAAGTGGAGCGTCGGGCCCGTCACCGTCACCTCGAGTCCGGCCGCCGCAATATCGTTCCCGAGCAGCGCGTTGCCCAGGCGAAAGGCGCGGGCGTCCATCGGTCCGGACGGCGGCACGCCGACATCCCACAGCCCGATCCGCCCCGGAAAATCCTGCACGGTCGTCAGGGTGCCGGCCGCACGCACCGATATACTGCGCGGATGATGATCGACCCGCTCGAGCGAACGCGTGGAGACGTCGCCAGAAACGAAATCGTCGGCGCGCGCCACGTCGCGCAGCCAGCGCAGGTTCGTTTCGATGCCGGCCAGTCGCGTCGCGTCGAGCGCCGCCTGCATTGCCGTGACCGCGGCGTCGCGATCCTCTCCGCGCACGATCAGCTTGGCGATCATCGGATCGTAAAAGGGCGAGACCTTGGCGCCGCTCTCGACCCAGGTCTCGATCCGCGCCTCGCCCGGAAAGGCGGCTTCGGTAAGCAAACCTGCGGCGGGCCGGAAGTCGAGCGCCGGATCTTCGGCATAGAGCCGCGCCTGGATCGACCAGCCGCGCGGACGTGGCACGGGCGCGTCGAGAAAGCCATAATCGCCGGCTGCACCGCGCACCATCCACTCGACGAGGTCGATGCCGGTCACTTCCTCGGTTACGCCATGCTCGACCTGCAGCCGCGTATTCACCTCCAGGAAGAACCAGTCCTGCCGCTCGGCATCGTAGAGGAACTCGACGGTGCCGGCTGAGCGATACCGGGCGGCCGATCCCAATCGTACTGCTGCGTCGGTCAGCGCGACGCGGACATGCTCGGGAAGATTGGGGGCCGGGGCCTCCTCGATCACCTTCTGGTTGCGGCGCTGGAGCGAACAGTCGCGCTCGCCGAGCGCGACGACGCGTCCCGCTCCGTCGCCGAAGATCTGCACCTCGACATGCCGGGCGCGGGGCACGAAGCGCTCGAGGAACAGGCCGGCATCGCCAAAATTGCCGGCGCCGAGCCGCGCCACTGCGGCATAGCCGTCGCGCACGGCTGCAGGGTCGGCGCATACGCGCATGCCGATGCCGCCGCCGCCGGCGGTCGCCTTGAGCATCACGGGATAGCCGATCCGCGTCGCCGCTTCGATTGCCGCCTCCGCATCCGCCAGCAGCCCGGTGCCGGGCGCCAGCGGCACCCCCTTGGACTCGGCGAGCGCCCGGGCGCTGTGCTTCAAGCCGAAGGCGCGGATATTGTCCGGCTTCGGTCCGATAAAGACGATGCCGGCGGCGGCACAGGCCTCGGCAAAGTCGGCATTCTCCGAGAGGAAGCCGTAGCCGGGATGGATCGCGTCAGCGCCGGTTTCGCGTGCGGCGGCGAGAATGCGCGCAGTGTCGAGATAACTTTCCGCGGCCGGGCCAGGGCCGATCCGCACGGCCATATCGGCCTCGGCGACATGACGCGACGCCTCGTCGGCATCGGAGAAGACGGCGACCGAGCGAATGCCCATGCGGCGCAGCGTGCGGATGATCCGGCAGGCGATCGCCCCGCGATTGGCGATCAGGACCGTGCCGAAGCTCATGCCGTCACGATCATGCGGACGGACGTGGGATTAAAGCCGTTGCAGGGATTGTTGATCTGCGGGCAGTTCGAGATGACGACGGTCACGTCCATCTCGGCCCGAAGGTCGACGGAAAGGCCCGGTGCCGAAATGCCGTCGACGATGCCGAGCGCACCGTCCGCCTCGACGGGCACGTTCATGAAGAAGTTGATGTTCGAAACCATATCGCGCTTGCTGCGGCCGTCGCGCAGATTGGCCTCGAGGAAATTGTCGACGCAGCTATGCTGCGCCTTGGTGTGATGGCCGTAGCGCAGGCTGTTGGACTCGCACGAGCACGCGCCGCCGATCGTGTCGTGATACTCGACCGATGTGCCCGTGATCGTCATCATCGGCCGGCCCTCGTTGGAAAGCAGTACACTGCCGGTACGCAGGAAGATGTTTGCCTGCGCTGCGACCGTGTCCTGTGCGCTGTAGCGCTCGGCGTCGTCGTCTGTGGCATAGAGCAGGAAATCGACCGCCTGATTGCCTTCGAGGTCGATGATGCGGAGCGTTTCCCCGGCATGCACGCGATGCATCCAGGGAGCGCGGGGAGCCACGATCTCGTCGTGGATCACCTGGCCGGCGAGGTCGGCGAAATGCGGATCGTTTTCCATCAGCGGCGATACAGATCTTCGGTGTTGAGGAAGGCACGACGCCGCTCGGGGGTCGCGGTGCGGATCGGGTCGTCAGCAGCGGCGACCGGGCCGCGCCAGGTGGTTGCGCGCAGCGGCGTGATGCTCCACGGTCGCTCGTCGAGAACATGCGGGCAGTTGGCGATGACCAGGATCAGGTCCATCTCCGCGCGCAGGACGAGTGCGCGGCCCGGTGCGAAGGGACCGAGTTCCGGCACGATTGCGCCGTCAGCGGCGATCCGCACGCTCTTGAACAGATTGATGCAAGGATGGACGTCGCGCCGGCCCAGCCCATGTTTCGCGGCACCGAGCAGCAGCCGGTCGCGCGCATTGGGATGGGCGCCCGAATTGCGGCCGTCGCCATAGTGGCGCCGGTTCGAAGCTTCGCTGGAAGCGCCGCAAAAGGCATCGTGGGTGCCGGCATTGTCCTGTTCGATACTGGCAAGGACGCGCCCCATGTCGGACAGCAGCAGGCTGCCCGCCGACGGATAGGCGTCCCATTGCACCTTGACGGTATCGGCGATGTTGAGTCTCTCAGTCGGCGTGGCGGCGTTGAACAGCAGCAGTGACGCGCAGGCATCGCCCTCGAGATCGATCAGCCGCAGCCGCGTGCCCCGTGCGAGAATCCGGGAGGCATAGCCGCCGCCCGCGATCGTTTCCTCCCAGAGCAGGTCGTCGGACGCGACACCCGCGGGCAGATCGTCGGCGTGGGGCGGCAGGATCGGCATCGCCTCGACGACGGTGCCGTCCATGGCGCGGGCATGTGCGCGCGCGGCGTTGGGATCGGCAAGTGTTGTGCTCATGCCGCTTTGTCCCCTGTCTGTGGCGCGCCACGCTCCTGCTCATAGAGGGGAGGCAGAAGCGCCGTGGTGGTGAAGAGCCGAAGCTGCTGTACACCGCGTACCTTGCGCAGCGCATCGCACAGATCGCGCAGCCGGAATGCCGGGCCCTGCACGAGCAGCACCTCGAGCGACTGGTCATCCTCAAGGAAGACGTGCTGTGAGGAGATCACTTCCTTGAGATATTCGGCCTGGGTCTGCGCGAGTTGGTGGCGCACGCGCCCCATGTCGCCGCGATAGACCAGCGTGATCGTGCCGGCGAGCATGTCCTCGGGTCGCACGGTGGCGCCGTGCTGGGCAAGTTCGTTGCGGATCAGCTCCGCGATCAGCTGCGAACGGGAAGGCAGGCCGCGCTCTTCCACCATGGCATCAAGCTGGCGGGAGAGCTCGGCCGGTAGGCTCATGCTGAGCCGGGCCAGGCTGGGGAGGTGTGTATCCTTCACGGAATCATCCCTGAAATTTATTACCTATTATGTCAATCGTAATACTGGATACCAACGCGTCGGGCGTGTCCAGCGGCAGTTTGTTCTTGAGCGGTAGGTCGTAGACCGCGGTCGCGCCGAAGCGGTGCGGTGCGTGCGGATCGATGCGGCGCTTGTCGAATGCCAGCACGCGCGTGCCGAGTTTGAAGGCTTCGATGATGTCGTGCGTCACCATCAGGACGGTAAGCCCATGTTCCTCCCACAGCCGCATGATGAGCCTGTGCATGTCCTGCCGGATGCCGGGATCGAGCGCGCCGAACGGCTCGTCGAGGAGCAGCACGCGCGGCCGCGCCATCAGCGCCTGGGCGATCGCGAGGCGTTGCTGCATGCCGCCCGAAAGCTGGGACGGATACAAGTGGAGCGAATCGCCAAGGCCCACTTCGGTCAGCATCGCCTCGGCTTCCGCGGCCGCGCGACGCCGGGCGGCACCGAAGAGGCGCGCGGCGAAGGGCGCCTTCGCGCATTCCAGCCCGAACATCACATTGCGCAGCGCGGTCAGGTGCGGGAACACCGAATAGCGCTGGAAGACCACGCCGCGATCGGGGCTGCATTCGGGGGTGAGTATCTTCCCGTCGAGCAGGATGTGGCCACGGCTCGGGGCTTCCTGGCCCAGCGCAAGGCGCAGGAAACTGCTCTTGCCTGCGCCGGACGGTCCGACGATGGAGACGAAGCTGCGTTCGGCGATGCCGAGATTCACGCGCTCGAGTACGATCTTCTCGCCATATTCAAGCCAGACATTGTCGAAGGCGAGGAGGTCGCTCATCGCTGGCTCTGATGCGCCCATGCGAAGGCGCGACGGCTCAACTGCATGAGCGCCACATCCATTGCGATCGCGAGCAGCGAAATCCATGCGACATAGGGAATGATGATGTCCATCGAGAGATAGCGGCGGACGAGGAAGATCCGGTATCCAAGCCCGACGTCGGAGGCGATCGCCTCGGCCGAGATGAGATAGACCCAGGCCGGTCCCAGCGACAGGCGAAGCCCCGCGATCAGGCGCGGGAGCGCCTGCGGGAGGGCGACACGAAGCGCGAGTTGCCAGCTGCTCGCGCCCAGGGTCTGTGCCTTGACCAGTTGCTCCTGCGGGAGTGCCGCGACATGACTAGCCAAGTCGCGGGTCAGGAAGGGGGCGACGCCGACCACGATCAGCGCGACCTTCGCCGTCTCGCCAAGTCCGAAGACGATGAAGAGGATCGGCAAGAGCGCGATCGGCGGGATAACCGCAATGGTCGTGACGAATGCGCCGAAGGTTGCGCGCGCCGTCGGCAGGACGCCCAGCACCATGCCGACGATCAGCGCCGAGAGTGCGCAGATGCCGAGCCCGAGACAGAGCCGCTCGAGGCTCGCGGCCGTATCCGCCCAGAAGATGATGTGACCGCTCAATGGATCGGCTTCGAAGAGCAGGCCGCGCATCGCCTCCACCATCGCGGCGGGTGTGGGCAGCACCTTGTCCGAGGCATTGGCTGCGTGGCGGGCCGCGGAAGCCAGCAGATAAGCGATCAGGGCGATCAGCAGCGGCAACGTTCCGAGCAGGATCGCGCTGCGACGGTTTGGTCTGATATTCACCCAACGCATCGGGGTGATCTCCTCAGAGCTTGCCCGCCGCGGCCTGTTCCATGAAGCTCGGATCGAAGCGCAGCTTCACGTTGCTCGGGTCGCCGAGCGTCTTTCCGCCCGGAAGGCTGATGCCGACCGCATCGGCCGATTTCGCGCCCGAGCCGAACAGGCCCTTCGAAAAGCTGAAGTCGCGCACCTTGATCATCGTATTGGCGAGGGCGGGCGCGTTGAGGGCCGCCACAGCATTCTGCGGCGTGCCATAGAAATGGGTCGTGATGAGCTGCGCATCGAACGCCTGCGGAGTCGATCCAGCCATCTTCGCCATCTCGGCGCGGGCCGCGGCGCCTGCGGCATCCTTCCGCTGCATGAGTGTGATCGTCTCGTACCAGATACCGGCCAGCGCCTTGCCGAGATTGGGATTGGCCTTGAGCGTGGCGGTGTCGACCGCGAGCAGATCGAGGATTTCGGCGGGCACCTGGTGCGAATCGAAGACCAGCTTCGCGTTCGGTACCTTGGCCAGCTCGGTCAGCTGCGGGTTCCAGGTGACCGCGGCGGTCGCGGAGGGATTGGCGAAAGCCCCGACGATGTCCGCGTCGGAGGTGTTCACGGTCTTCACGTCGGAAAGCTGGAGCCCCGCCGTCGAGAGCGCGCGGGCCAGCAGATAGTGCGACACCGACAGTTCGACGAGATAGACGGTGCGGCCCTTGATGTCGGCAATGCTCGACGCATTCTTCAGGACGATTCCGTCATTGCCGTCCGAATAGTCGCCC
>FSVG01000458.1_pt1 | contig 13260 bp, 10 predicted proteins | sample 1637511 | NCBI WGS metagenome assembly FSVG01 (sample SAMEA3914816, study PRJEB12502) | metagenome | biome: forest; material: soil | place: USA | collected 2011-09-16 | depth 0.3 m
CCGCAACGGACCCCGCAACGGACCCCGCAACGGACCCCGCAACGGACCCCGCAACGGACCCCGCAACGGACCCCGCAACGAGGCTGAGGCCTCGCTGAGCGCGAATGGCTCAGCGAGGCAACCTAGGGTGCCTTTGCCCAGTCGATGATGCGATCAGGCAGGCCGCTTTGTGCGGCGCCGAGCGACCATGCCACCAATGCCGGCCAGCAAGAGCACAACGTTGGCGGGTTCGGGCACGACGCTCACGCCGCGGTCGATCGTGATGTTGTCGCCAGCGACGTCGAAATCCGTGTACCCGTAGAAGTAGCCGGGCACAAAGGTGCTGAACTCGATTTGATCGACGTTGGCCAGCACGCTGGCGAACGTACGCCCGGGCGGAAGGATCAAGTCACCCTGGCCGTCGTCCGAGCCCCACCCGGACGGCAAGGCCGTGCTGGCGGTGTCGATGCTGACCGACAAATGCGTCCAGTCCGAATCCGTCGCCGATGACAGCGTTCCCAGGTCGTACCAGACCATGGCATCGGGCACGCCGGCAGCCGGATCTCCCTTGTCCAGCAGGGACACGATCAGGTGGCGCGACACGTCTGCACCCTCGAACGTTATCGAGTTCACGAGCACGTCGAGTCCAAGCGTCACGGTGGCGGACGACGTGTAGTTGCCCAGGAACGCGCTGTTGGTCGCGTTGCGCCACGACACGCCAAATGACTCGGCAGCCGTGTGAAGTGCGGGCGCGGCGGCGCCCAGCGACGGGTCGACCACGGCGTTGCCTTCCCACCCCGCGGCGCCGTTGGAGAAGTCGACCGTGGCGGCGGATGCGGTACCAGCGGCGGTCAGTGCGAGAGCGGAGTAGGCCAGTGCAGCCATCTTGAATTTCATGTCGTTTCCTCGGGAGTGGTTTCAAATCCGTTGGCCTCACGCTTGTGGCGCGCGGCATCGATCGCCGTTCCACGCGGCTTGGCGCGGTGCGACGACCCAGTCTAGGTACCGATCTCGGCATCGCTTACCCGAGTTGGGGTACTCGGCTCGTCACTCGTTCGAGTGAAGACAAGCGTGGATACTGCTTGAACTTTGCCGAACCACGGCGCTTCGATGGGCCGCTTCCTGCCGATGCCTTTTCCCCGCATGTTTTCTTCTTCTCGACGCCGCCTTGCGGCGGCCCTGGCCGTGGCGATGAGTCTCCCGGCCGCGCAGGCGATGGACAGGTCGCTGACGCTGGCACAGTTGCACCATGCCAGCTGGTCAACGAGGGAAGGCGCGCCCGCACAGGTCGAATCGATGGCGCAGACGGATGACGGGCTGCTATGGCTGGGGACCGCGACGGGACTGTTCAGCTTCGACGGCCTGCAGTTCGAACGCTTCGAGCCTCCCGCAGACCAGGCCGGTGCCTCTGGCAGCGTTTCGACACTCTTCGCGGGGGCGGACGCGGGCCTGTGGATCGGGTATCGCTTTGGCGGAATCGGCTGGTTGAAGGACGGGAGGCTGCGGACCTTTGGTCCCGCCGATGGGGTGCCTGCCGGCACCGTTACCGCACTCGCCCGCGATGGCACGGGGCACATGTGGGTGGGGACGACCAGAGGCGCCGCGCGTTTCGACGGCCGCCGATGGACGATGCCGGACGCGGCCGGCGCACTGCCTGCCGGCCCGATCTACGCGCTCCACGCCGATCGCTTCGGCACGATGTGGGCCGCCGCTGAAGACGGCACCTGGCGACTGCCGCCGGGAGGCAGCCATTTCGAGCGCTCGACCAGGTCGATCAGCTTTGCCTGGCTGGCGGAGCGTCAGAACGGCGATGTGTGGGAGGCCAACGGCACGCAGGGCGTCTGGCGACTGCCCAGCGCCGACGCGCCGGCACCGCTGCACGCCGCCGTGCCGGGGCCAGGCGCCCTGGGCCCGCTGCTGTTCGATGACAGCGGCAGCCTGTGGCTGGGGACGTCCGACGGTGTCCTGCGCGTGCCGGATAGCGATGCGATGCCTGCGTTGTCCCCGGACGGCACGCCGACGGTCGATCCCGCGGCACGCATCCGGCGGCGCGACGGCCTGAGCGGCGATCAGGTGATGGCCTTGCTCGAGGATCGCGAAGGCGACGTCTGGGTCAGCACCAACGGTGGGCTCGATCGGTTTCGCGCTCCGAAGCTGCGCCGCGAGCCACTGCCGCCGCACCTGTTCTGGCCGTCGATCGCGCCGGCGTCGGGCGGTGGCGTGTGGGTCGGCAGCACCGAATCCTCTGCTGTTCGCATCGGCGGGCCGCCCCTGGCGTTGCCTGCGGTGGGGCCGCGCATCACGAGCGTTCTGCGCGACGCTCACGGTCGAGTGTGGATGGCCGGTGCGCTGGGGTTGTGGCGCATCGGCGGCGATGAGGCACATCGGATGACGATCCCGACGGCGGCGTCCGGCGTCCCCATACAGTCGCTGATGGACGGTGCCGACGGCCGGTTGCGCATGTCCGTGCTGTCCCACGGACTGTGGGAACAGGACGGCCCTGACTCCAGCGGCTGGCACCCCGTGCCAATCCCCGCAGGCAGCCCGGACGGCATTCCACTGGCGATGCTGCGATCGCCGGACGGCCGGATCTGGCAGGGCTATGCCGGCAGTCGCCTGGTCGCGACCGACGCCGGCTCCGGGCAGGTCGCCGCAGGCTGGGCGCCGGCGCAGGGCCTGCGTGTCGGCAGCGTCTTGTGCCTGCACGCGCAAGGCGACAAGGTGTGGGTTGGCGGCGAGATGGGCGTGGCGGCGATCGCCTCAGGCCGGGTTCATCCCGTGCGCATCGCAGGAGGCGAGCCGGCGGCCGGCGTGTCCGGCATCGTGCATGACGCGGGCGGCAACGTCTGGCTCAACACGGCGACGGGTATCCTGCGCCTGCCCGCGGCGGACGTCGAGCGCGCAATGCACGATCCGGCGTGGGCCGTGGCAGCGGAGCGGCTGGATTTCCATGACGGGCTCGATGGCGCGCCCGCGCAGTTGCGGCCTATCCCCACGGCCGTCGTGGACGACCAGGGCCGCCTGTGGTTCGCGACGAACAACAGCCTCGTGTCGATCGCGCCGGAGGCGATCGCGCGCAACCCGGTGCCTCCCGGCGTACTGATGCGTTCTTTGACGGCCGCCGGTCGACGTTGGCCATTCGTCGACGCTGTACTGCCGCGCTACACGCGCGAAGTCGACCTGCGGTATGCGGCGACTGCACTGGCGCAGCCGGATCGGGTGCGCTTCCGCGTCATGCTGGAGGGCGTCGACGCCAACTGGCGGGATGCGGGACCGCAGCGCACGGCGCACTACTCCAACCTCGCGCCGGGGCGGTACCGCTTCCTGGTACTCGCAGCCAATGAAGACGGGGTTTGGAGCACGCAGCCGGCACAGGCGTCCTTCACGGTCACGCCCGCGTTCTGGCAGACCGTCTGGTTCCGGTTGCTGTGCGTGCTGCCCGCGCTGGCGCTGGCTTGGTGGCTGGTGCGGTGGCGCGCGCATCGCATGGCGCAGCGCTTCGCCGATCGGCACGAGGCCATGCTGGTCGAGCGCGAGCGCATCGCGCGCGAGCTGCACGACACGCTGCTGCAAAGCGTCCAGGGTCTGGTGTTGCGAGTGCAGGCGGGCGTCAACCGGCTGGGGCCGACGGACCCGGTGCGAGCCGCGCTCGAGCGCGCGGTGGATCGGGCGGACGGGGTGCTGTTCGAGGCCCGGGATCGCGTCAACGCCTTGCGCGGCGGGCGTCCCGTCGGCACCTCGCTGGGCCAGCAGCTTCAGCAGGCTGGCGACGACCTGGCGCTCGACCACCCAGGGCAGTTCTTCTCCGTGATTTCGCCGGACGAGCCGGCGCTCGCCGGGGCATTGCAGGAGGAGGTGCTTCGAATCGGCACTGAAGCGTTGCGCAATGCGTTCCAGCATGCGCAAGCCAGCGAGGTTCGATTGACGCTGCAGCAGACGTCGCGTGGGCTGGCGCTCGAGATTGCCGACGATGGCCGAGGCATGGCGCTGGACACCGGGCGCGACGGGCGCACGCGCGGACACTGGGGTATTCCCGGCATGCATGAACGCGCCCGCGCCATCGGCGGTCGACTTACCATCGTCAGCGCGCCCGGAGCCGGCACCCGCGTGCGGCTGCAGGTGCGCCTGCGCCGCTCGCCGTGGTACGCGCTGCTTCGCGGACGCGCGCCATTCCGCCTTCCGCACGATCCCGAGTCTCGCCATGACGCCTGAACCTTTGCCCCGCCCCATTCGAGTGCTTGTCGCGGATGATCATCCGATGCTGCGCGAGGGCATCGCAAGCATGCTCGAGGACGAGCCGGACCTGGAAGTCGTCGCCGAGGCTTCCAACGGCCGCGAAGCGGTGGATCTCTGGCGCTCGCTGCGGCCAGACATCACGTTGATGGATATCCAGATGCCCATCCTCGACGGCATTGCCGCCACGACGGAAATCCTTGCCTTGTCCGAGCGCGCGCGCATCGTGATGCTGACAACCTACTCCGGTGACGTGCAGGCACGCCACGCATTGAAGGCGGGCGCCGTCGGCTATTTGCTCAAGAACATGTTGCGCCACGATCTGGCGACGACCCTTCGCAATGTCCACGCCGGGCGGCGCCACATCCCGGCCGAAGTGGCCCAGGAACTGGCGCATCACATCGCCGAGGACGAACTGTCGGCGCGCGAAGTGGAAGTGCTGCGTTGGGTGTCGCTCGGCAGTTCAAACAAGCGCATCGCGCTGCAACTGCAGGTGACCGAGGACACGATCAAGTCGCACATGAAGACCATCCTGGCCAAGCTCGGCGCGAACGATCGAGCGCATGCGGTCACCCTGGGTCTGCGTCGGGGCATTCTTCAGCTTTGAGCAATTCGGCTCGGGCCGCAACGATGCAGTCGGCGACCGCGCGCGCTTCCTTCTTGGCCAGCTCGCATTCTGGATGCTCGGGGCGACCGATGGGCACGCCAAGAACTTCTCGGTATTCGTGCTCGCCGGCGGGGGCTACACGCTTGCGCCTCTCTACGACGTGCTGTCCGCCTATCCCGTGATCGGCCACGGCAAAGGCAAACTGCCGCGGCAGAAGGCGCACCTGGCCATGAGCTTGCGCGGCAAGTCCATGCATTCACAGCTCGACTACGTGAGACCGCGCCACTGGGCCGAGGAAGCGCGGCGCAGCGGAGTGCCAAGCATGTTGGACGCAATGATCTGGCTCGCGACGTCGGTGCCGGACGCGATCCGACGGGCCGAGGCCGAGGTGCCTGTCGGTTTCCCCGCGCATGTGTGGGAGTCGATCACCGGCGGGCTCACCAAAGCGGCCGCGGCGTTCCGCGACGGCATCGACAACGAAGAGGTCTAAGCGCGCAACTCGCGTTCTAGAACGAATTGACCGAGGCGAACGTTTGATCGTCATCGGTTGGCCGGGCACCGGAAAGACCATCATTGCCATCGAGAGGCTGCGCGATTCGGGCCCCCGTCGCGTGTCCGCGGCGGGACGCTCCCCGGCTTTCTCTTCGGTACTCTTCAAGTCAACTTGCGGTGCCGTCGGTGCGCACCATTTGCCCTGTGCGGGCAGCTTCGGAAATCGCTTCGGTGATGCGCAGGTTCCGGATGCCGTCGTGCACGGTCACGAGGGGCTCGGCCCGGCCGCGGATCACGTCGCAGAAGTGCACCAGCTGGCGCTCCAGCGGATCGACGCGCTCCAGGCGCATCGTCGAGGTCTGGAACGGCTTGAACCACGAGCGATCCTCGTCGCGGGCGTAGACCTTCAGCCGCATCGTCGGGATCGAGAGCGAACCGCGCGTGCCGGAGATGACGTAGCAGTCCTCGTCGGGATAGGTCGGGTAGTCCTTGTTCTCCTGCGACGTCTGCTCCCAGCTGCGCGCCGAGGCCGCCGCGTCGGACAGCAGGAAGGTGCCGAGCGCGCCGCTCGCGAAGCGCAGGCTGACGGCCACCGTGTCTTCGACGGCGAAGCCACGGGTCGCGCTCGAGGCCATGGCCTGCACCGCCACGATCTCGCCGCACAGCGACCGCAGGTTGCCGATCTCGTGGATCATGTTGATCAGGATCGGACCGCCGCCCGGCTCGCGGCGCCACGGCGCGGCGTCGTAGTACTGGGCTGGCTTGTGGAAGGTGGCGCTGCCGTTGACCGCGACGAGGTTGCCGAGCAGGCCCTCGCGGATGGCCTCGCGGCCCTGGGCCAGGATCGGGCTGTGCGCACGGTGATGGCCCACCAGCAGCTTGGTCTTCGACGCGAGCGTGGCCTTGAGCAGCCGCTCGCCTTGTTCCACCGTGTGGGCGACCGGCTTCTCGATCAATGCCGGCACGCCGGCATCGAGACAGGCCAGCGCCTGGTCGACGTGCAAGTGGTTCGGCGTCGCCAGGACGATGCCGTCCGGACGCTGCGCGATGAACAGCGCCTGCAGGTCGGGATACGACGGCACGCCGGCAGCGGCGGCCACGTCGACGCCGATCGGCGAGGGATCGACGATGGCGCACACCTGGCAGTCGGGGTTGGCCTGCACCAGCTCGATGTGACGCTGGCCCATGACGCCGGCGCCCGCGATGGCGATGTTGAGTTTCGACACGGTTGTCTCCTGTTCTGTTCTAGGCGGCGAGTGCCGACGAAGGGATCTGCTGTTCGTGCGCCGCGCCAGCCGCGTGGCGGCCGGCGATGTAGCCGAAGGTCATGGCCGGCCCGAGGTTGATGCCCCCGGACGGGTAGTAGCCGCCCATGACGCTGGCCATGTCGGTGCCGACCGCGTAGAGGCCGCCGATCGGCTGACCGTCGTCGTCGAGCACCTGGGCGGACGCATTGGTCTTCAGGCCCGCGAACGTCCCGAAGCTGCCGGGCAGGACCTTCACGGCATGGAACGGCCCGTGGTCGATCGGCGCGACGCAGGGATTGGGGCCATGCAAGGCGTCGCCCTGCTTGCGGTTGTAGGGCGTCGACCCGCGGCCGAACTCGGGATCCTCGCCGCGGCGGGCGTGTTCGTTGAATGCGCGCACCGTCTCGGCCAGGGCCGTCGGGTCGATGCCGCAGGCGCGGGCCAATGCCTCGACGGTCGCTCCGCGCTTCAGGTAGCCGCTGCGAAGCGACTGGCCGATCGGCACCGGGAACGGCTTGGCGTGGCCGAGGCCGTAGCGGCGCTGGAAGCGGTGGCCGCAGATCAGCCAGGACGCGACCTCCTGGCCTTCGGGCACACGCGCCACCATCGCGGCGGTGTAGTCGTAGTAGCCGTCGGCCTCGTTGACGAAGCGCCTGCCGTTGGCGAGCACGCCGATCAACCCCGGCTTCGCACGGTCGATGATGTGCGGGAAGTGCCCGATCGTTCCGTCGGCATGTTCCACCTTGGACACCGGCGCCCAGGCGACGGGCGAGGCCAGGTCCGTCGCCAACGAACCGCCGACCGACTGGCCCAGCGTGATGCCATCGCCCGAGCAGCTCATGGGCGGCAACGCGAGGTGCTCGCGTCCGGTCGGCGTGCGCGGGAACAACGCCTTGCGGCGGGCGATGTCGTTAGGGAAGCCACCAGCCGCCAGCACGACGCCACGCGCCGCGCGGATCTCCACGTCGCCACGCTCCATGCCGACGATGGCGCCGCGAACGACACCACGCTCGACGACCAGTCGCTTCGCCGGCGCACTCTCGATCAGCTGCACGCCAAGCGTCTGCGCGGACTTCGCGAGCCGGGCGACCAGCGCCACGCCGTTGACCAGCTGCATCGCCCGGCCATGGATGGCCAGGTCGAGCAGATGGCGCGCGAAGCGCCTGCCGACGTGCACGAACGACTTGAACGACCGCGTCATCGTCAGGAAGGCGCGCAGGTCGGCCCCGGCCATGATGGGCATGCCCATGAACGACGTCTCGCGCATCGTCCTGCGCAGGCGCTTGATGAGCGGGCCAACCTCGCGACCGTCGTATGGCGCCGGAGCGACCTGGTGACCTTCCGTACCCGCGCCGGCCACGTTGCCGTGCACGTCTGGGATGCCGTTGCCCTCGGAGAACTGCAGCGCCGTGTGTTCCTCGAAGAACGCCACCATCGGACCGCAGTTGTCCAGGAACGCGTCGACACGCGCGGCGTCGTAGCGATCGCCGAGTTCGTTCTTCAGGTAGGTGCGCGGCTGCTGTGGGTCTTCGTTGATGCCGGCACGCTTGGCGAGCGGGTTGCCCGGCACCCACATCCAGCCGCCCGACCAGGCCGTGGCGCCGCCGAAGGTCGCGTCCTTCTCGACGACGATGACCTTGAGGCCGTGGAAGGCCGCGGTCACGGCCGCCGCCAGGCCGGAGGCACCCGAGCCCACGACCAGCAGGTCGCAGTCCATGCGCTGCGGCGCTGCCGGGGCGGCAGCTCCGTGCGTGCCGCCGCGCATCACGCCACCTGCGACGTCGGCTTGGCGGGGGCTTCGTCGCCCAGTTTGGCGAGCACGGCCTTCGTGGCCGCGAGCGCGCGACGGGCGCGCTCCACGGCGCCCACCGTGCGCGCGAGCGTGTGCGTTGGCACCTCGATGCTGATGGGCATCTCGGGCAAGGCGCGCAGGAGACCGACCAGGTCGAGTCCGCCTTCGCCAGGGAACAGCCGCTCCGCGCGCGCTTGCGCGAGGATCTCGTCCATGGTCGGCGGAATCTCGGCCGGCACGTCGCAGAACTGCATGAAACGGAACATCGACGGCGGAATGGCGGCGATGTCGGCGATGTCACTGCGCGAGCGGCTGAAGTGGAACGGATCGACCAGCACGCTGGCGTTGTCGCGGCGCGTGGCGGCCACGATGCGCGCCGCCGCCTTCAGGTCCTTGGCGTCGGTCCAGGGCATGAACTCGAGACCGGCGCCGAGCTTGTAGCGCGCGGCCAGGTCGCAGAAGGCGCCGAAGGTATCGACGAGGCAGGACTCGTCCGTATCGTTGCCGGCGACGAGGAGCTCGCTCGCGCCCAGGCGCGCGGCCGTGGCGATCGCCGCTTCGTAGTCGGCGACGCGGGTGTCCGGCTTCATGCGGAAGATCTCGCAATCGAGCACCTTCACCCCCGTGTCGGCCAGGCGGCGTTCGACCTCGCGCAACATCGGTGTGTCGCCGACGACGTCGTACTGCGGCTCCGTCGGAGTGGCCGGGATCAGCCGGATGCCGAGGTGGCTGAACCCGGCCTCGGCGGCACACGTCACCATCTCGGGCGGGGTCAGTTCGAGCACCGTCAGCGCGGCGAGGGAAATGGTTCGCATGATGTCTCCAGCTCGGTTTTGTTTGCCAGTGACGCGAATTTATAGATTCCCATTCGACAGATAAACGGCCTAAATGTGGTGTTACGATTCACGAATCGTGAACCTAAAGTTCGAGCTCGACGACCTGCGGGTCTTCTGCCTGGCGGCGCGCAGAGGCAGTTTCGCGGCCACGGCCGCCGAGCTTGGCGCATCGCCCGCCTTCGTCAGCAAGCGCATCGCGATCCTCGAGAAGGCGCTGGGCGTGACGCTGTTCCATCGGGCGGCCCGACGCGTCACGATCACGGACGACGGCGAGCGCGTGTACGCCTCTGCCCAGGAGATCTTCGAGGGCGTCGAGCAGATGGGCGAGACGGTGGCGGGCGGCCGCCTCGACCCGAAAGGCACCTTGCGGATCACCACCAGTCCGCGCTTCGGCCGCAAGCACCTGGCGCCCGTCCTGTCACTGCTCGCCGACCGCTATCCGGCACTCGACATCACGCTCGACATCGTCGACCGCCGCGTCGACCTGATCGCCGAGGACATCGACCTCGACGTGCGCGTCGGCGAGGTCGACGAGCCGCACCTGGTCGCGCACCGCATCGCCCCGAGCAGCCGGCTCCTGTGCGCCGCACCGAGCTACCTCGAGCGCCGCGGCAAGCCCGGCTCGTTCGCAGAATTGAGCCAGCACGACTGCCTGGTGCTGCGGGAGCGCAACCAGACGTTCGGCGTCTGGCGACTGACCGGGCCCAACGGCGTCGAGAAGATCAAGGTCACCGGGCGGCTGTCCTCCAACAACGCCGAGATGGTGCGGGGTTGGGCGCTGGATGGCCACGGCATCCTGCTGCCCGCACGGTGGGACGTTCACAACGACGTGGAGGCGGGCCGACTCGTCCCCCTGCTGCCCGCCTACTCGCAACCGGCGGACATCTGGGCCGCGAGCACGGTGCGGTTGAGCCATTCGGCCAAGGTTCGCGTGTGCGTCAGCTTTCTGCAGGAAGAACTGGCCCGCGGCAAGTTCGCGGTGGCGCAATGACCCCTTGGCGGCTGGCGCCGGGTCGAACGACGTGGGAGCAGCTTCGCAGGTCGTCGCGCTCGTGATTCATCGTGCCGATACGGCGAATGGGCGACACTGATCGCCGTGAGCACGCAACTTTCGACGGACGAGAAGCCCTCCTCCCGCGCGATCCCATTCATCGTCGCCTCGGCCTTCTTCATGGAGACGCTCGACGGCACGGTCGTCAACACCGCGCTCCCGGCCATGGCGGCCGGCTTCGGCACGACGCCGCTGGCGCTGAGCGTCGGCATCACGGCGTACCTCGTGGCGATGGCCGTGTTCGTGCCGGCCGCGGGCTGGTGCGCCGACCGCTTCGGCGCGCGCAAGGTCTTCGCCTCGGCCGTGGGCGTCTTCACGTTGGCGTCGCTCCTGTGCGGCGTCGCACCGACGCTGACCTTCTTCGTCCTGTCGCGCGTCCTGCAAGGGATCGCGGCCGCCTTCATGTCGCCTGTGGGCCGGCTCGTCGTGTTGCATGAGACGCCCAAGAACCGGTTGATCGAGGCGATCGGCACCATCACCTGGCCCGGCCTCATCGCGCCGGTGATCGGCCCTGTCATCGGCGGCGCGTTGATCGCCGTCGCGTCCTGGCGCTGGATCTTCTTCCTCAACATTCCGCTGGGCCTGGCCGGTGTCGTGCTGGTGCTGCGCTTCATCCCGCGTCGCTCGCTGCCGGAGCGCAGACCATTCGATGCACGAGGCTTCGTTCTGACCGGAGTCGCGCTCGCGGCATTGATCGAAGGGCTCACCCGACTCGGTGAGCGCACGGGTTCGCAAGGCAGCGCCGTCGCCTTGGTGCTGCTCGGCATTGCTTGCGGTTGCCTCGCCGTGCTGCATGCCCAGCGCACCGCGGCGCCCATGCTGTCGCTCGCCTCCCTTCGCGTTCGCACGTTCTTCCACGCCACCCTCGGCGCAGGGTTCGTCTCCCGGATCGCCATCAACGCGTCGCCGTTCCTGCTGCCCCTCATGTTCCAGATCGGCTTCGGCATGACGGCCCTGGAGGCCGGCGTGATGGTGTTGGTCTACATGGGCGGCAACCTGGCCATGAAGGGACTGACGACGGCCATCCTGCGCCGCTTCGGTTTTCGAAACGTGTTGTTCGTCAACGGACTGCTTTGCGCGGCCGCGCTGTTCGCGTGCGGCTGGCTGGCTCCGAGCATCCCCGTGAGCGTGATCTACGCCGTGCTGTTTGCCGCCGGCATGACGCGCTCGATGAACTTCACGGCGATCACGACGCTCGCGTTCGTGGATGTCGACGGCGACCATCGCGCGAGTGCCAGTGCGCTGGCGACCATGTTGCAGCAGGTGGCGATGGTGCTCAGTGTCGCGCTGGCCGCTTCCGCGTTGTCGTTCGCGAAATCGTTCCATCCGCAAGTCGGCCTCCTGCTTGCCGACTTCCATCACGTGTGGTTCGTGATCGCCGCCTTGATGGCATTCGCTGCGTTGGATGCCCTGCGTCTCGATAGAGATGTGGGTACATCGACGTCGACGGCGCGATGACAAATGTCACCGGCTATCGGCGCGCTCTGCAAAAGTCAGACTGTCCGCAAATGCCAAAGCGCCGCGGCGGCAAGCGACGTCGTTCGCCGTGAAGCTTCAGCTCTGGCTGCGATCGTCCGCTGTGGAGCGGAAAGACGACATTCCCTGTCGCGGGTTCATCGTCGCCCATCCGCACCTCGCAATCGCTGGAAGTGAGCTGAAGCGCCAGTGGCCAAGCTGGCGTGCGCAGGTTTTCAACCCAGGGCTTCCGAAATTTGTTGTTCGAGGTGGTCTTGGGTTTCCGAACTTTCTTGTTCATTTCCGAACTTTATTGTCACGAACCACCAACGTGATCGCCAACAATAAAGTCTGTCGGATTGCCACCTGGAAAGCTGATCAATTTCGATTCACTTTTATGCTGTCGAAGTCAGCCGCCGGGAAACAAAAATGATGTCGTTCGACAATAAAGGTCGTCGGGAGGTGTCACACTTTTTTTGTTGCCTTCGGCGCTGCCGCGAGTATGCTTTTTCAACCGCGACGCCTTCTCCCTGAGCATGTTGTCCATTGAATCGGAGTCGCACTTGAGGCTCGACCTTCGAAGGTCCGGCGACTTTTTACCGGCTCTGAAACGGCTGAAAACTCGGCTGAGGAAGGGCAGGGTTGCTCTCCGACAGCTGTCGACCCTCGCGATCGAGCTTGAACCGCAACCAATCACTCGAAAGGCGTGTGATGGAAGCGGACGACATGCAAGACCTGGAGGAACACGTCTTCCATTCACTCGGCTTCAGCCATCCACTGGTGCAATTGATGCCATATGGGTCGAATGTTCCGGCACCACTTCTGATGGTGCAAGAGCAGGTGTGGGCCGCGTGTGATTCCCAACGCAGCTACGTCGCACGCCTAAGCGCTGCCCTCTCGATTCGAACAGCGATCAATCAACTCGAACTCGGACGGGAAGAAGCGGCAAGGGTCGCCATCGATCTGCTGGAGGGTCTCCAGAAGCTTCTTCTGAGTGCTGCGGTCTTGGAGCAACTGGCGTGGGCCTACCTCGATCGCGACGGAATCGGGCTGGAAGATCGAAAATTCTCAACGCCGCCCCATCAGCCACTTCCCACGTTGGTATGGGTTGACCGCGAAAACGGAAAGCCTGTTCCGGTGACCCGCGCTGCAGACCTCAAGGACGCGCTTCGCCTGTGGACGAGTGTGACGCTGCAGCAGTCGGCCAAATCGCCCGAGGCGCTTGCGGGCACGTGCGGCCGAGACCTTCGAGCTTCCCTTCGCATGCTCATACTCTTCCTGATGCATGCAGACTCGGATCAGTTTCGGGCGACCAGGGCGGGAAAACTCGATCGCTTCGAGGACATGGGTCTGTCGCTCTGGGACGTCCTGCTAACGCTGCTGCGCAGGACGCCGGAACATCGCCAAGACGACGAGGAGCGCTTTGGGCCACCGATCCAGCAAGCAATGTGGCATCTCCTCCGCTCTAACAGGCTGTTGAATTTCTACGGGGAACTGCCGGTCCGCGAACAGGTCGATGCTGGTACGGTTGAACCGACGCAACGACGTAGGTGAGACTGATGCGCGGA
>FSVG01001524.1_pt1 | contig 13161 bp, 12 predicted proteins | sample 1637511 | NCBI WGS metagenome assembly FSVG01 (sample SAMEA3914816, study PRJEB12502) | metagenome | biome: forest; material: soil | place: USA | collected 2011-09-16 | depth 0.3 m
ATCCGGTGCTGCGCGCGTTCCAGCCGCTTGGTGGTGCGGACGATGCCGACATAATTCCACATGAAGCGCCGGATCTCGGTCCAGTTCTGCTTGATGACGACTTCCTCGTCCGAATCGGCCACCCGGCTTTCGTCCCACGGCCGGATCTTCGGAGGCGGCGGCAAATCGTCCCAATGCTCCTCGATATGCTTGGCGCACGCCTCGCCGAACACGAAACATTCGAGCAGCGAGTTCGACGCCAGACGGTTCGCGCCGTGCAGCCCCGATTGGGTGCATTCGCCCGCCGCATACAGTCCCGGCAAGTCGGTGCGCCCATCCAGGTCGATGACGACCCCGCCGCACGTATAATGCTGCGCCGGGACGACCGGGATCGGCTCCCTGGTCATGTCGATGCCGAGCGTCAGCAGCTTTTCGTAGATGGTCGGGAAGTGATGCGTGACGAACTCGGCGCCCATATGGCTGATGTCGAGATGGACGTAATCGAGGCCGAGCCGCTTGATCTCATGGTCGATCGCGCGCGCCACGATGTCGCGCGGCGCCAGTTCGGCGCGCGGATCGAAATCGGGCATGAAGCGGTAGCCGGTATCGGGGATCAGCAGTTGCCCCCCCTCGCCGCGAACCGCCTCGGTGATCAGGAAATTCTTGACGTCGAGATTGTAGAGGCAGGTCGGGTGGAACTGCATCATCTCCATGTTCGAGATGCGGCATCCCGCACGCCACGCCATCGCGATGCCGTCGCCGGTCGCGCCGCGCGGCGCGGTCGAGAACAGATAGGTGCGCCCCGCGCCCCCAGTCGCCAGGATCGTCGCGTTGGCCGTGTAGAGCTCAACGCGGCCCGTCGCGCGGTTGACGGCGTACACGCCCCAGACATTGCCCGCGCCAGAGTAGCGCTCCTCGTGCTTCGACGTGGCGAGGTCGACCACGACCATGTCGGGGACCAACGTGATGTTGGGATGCGCCTGCGCTGCGTGGAGCAACGCCTCCTGCACCGCCCAGCCGGTCGCGTCGTTGACGTGAACGATCCGGCGATGGCTATGCCCGCCCTCGCGCGTCAGGTGGAGCGTGCCCTCTTCCTTGTTGAACGGCACGCCCAGCTCGATCAGCCGCTCGATCGCGCGCGGTGCACCCTCGATCACGAGCTCGACGGTCTTGCGGTCGTTCAGCCCCGCGCCGGCGATCATCGTGTCCTCGATATGGCTCTCGAACGTGTCGCCGGGCTCCAGCACCGCGGCGATCCCGCCCTGCGCCCAGGCGGTCGACCCTTCGGCGAGCCCGCCCTTGGCGAGAACGGTGACCTTGAACCGGTCGGCGAGATTGAGCGCCGCGGTAAGGCCAGCCGCGCCCGAGCCGATGATCAGAACGTCGGATTTGTGAGTCATTCACTCCCCTCCCGCTTGCGGGAGGGGCCGGGGGTGGGCCTCACCGTCAGAACTGCGCCGATTGCGCGCACGACGCCCTCGACATTTTCTTCGACCTCGACGTTGGTGAACCGCAGCACGTGGAATCCTTGCTCCCTGAGATATCGGTCCCGTCGTTCGTCCGCCTCGATCGAAAGATCGTGCGAATAGCCATCCAACTCTACGACGAGCTTCGCTTGGCGACAGAGGAAATCGCAGAAATAGGGGCCCACCGGCATCTGCCGGCTGAACTTGTAGCCCAGCTGGCTCGCGCCGAGATAGCGCCAGAGCGTCCGCTCCTGCGGGGTTGCCTGGTTGCGCAACTCCCTTGCGCGCGACGTATTTCTCGGCTGCCATTCGACCATGTCAGGCAGACCCACCCCCAGCCCCTCCCGCAAGCGGGAGGGGAGCAGGAGCGCCCTCTGCCTCAAACGGCATTCGCGGCGCGGGTCAGGTTGAGGAAGACGTCCTCCAGATCGGGTTCCTTGGTCGAGACGTCGACGATGCCGAACCCCTCGCCCTGCACCGCCGCCAGCACCTGGCCGGCATTCGCCTGATCCTTGCGATAGGTGATGTCGAGCACGCGCTCGCCCTTCAGCTCGACCTTCTGGAAACACGCCGCACGGGGCAGCGTCGCAACGTCATGATCGACGGTGATCGACACGACCTTTTCCTGCGCCATGCCGACGAGGTCGCGAGTCGGTTCGTTGGCAATCACCTTGCCGTGATTGATGATGGCGATGCGGTCGCACAGCTGCTCGGCTTCCTCGAGGTAATGCGTGGTCAGCACTACCGTCACGCCCTGATCGTTCAGATGCTTCACATAGGCCCAGAGCTGCTGGCGAAGCTCGATATCGACGCCCGCGGTCGGCTCGTCGAGCACCAGTACCGGCGGCGAGTGAGTCATCGCCTTGGCGACCATCAGCCGCCGTTTCATGCCGCCCGACAACGTGCGGGCATAGGCCTTGGCCTTGTCCTCCAGATGCACCGCGCGCAGCAGCTCCATCGTCCGCCGCTTCGTCTTGGGTACGCCGTACAGCCCGGCGGAGATCTCCAGCGTCTCGAACGGGGTGAAGAACGGGTCGAAGGTGATTTCCTGATTGACGATGCCGATCGACACCTTGGCGTTCCTGGGATGCTCGTCGATGTCGAAGCCCCAGATCGTCGCCTTGCCCGAGGTCTTGTTGACGAGACCTGCCAGGATATTGATCAGCGTCGATTTGCCCGCGCCGTTCGGCCCCAACAGGCCGAAGATGCTGCCGCGCGGTACGTCGAAACTGACATTGTCGAGCGCGACCTTGCCTCCCGCATACGTCTTGCAGAGCTGGTCGATGGCGATCGCGGCGTCGGTCATGAATCGCACTTAGGCGCGCGCCTTGCCGTCGCCAACCCCTCTCCCTGTGGGAGAGGGTCAAGCCGCGAAGCGGCGCAGGGTGAGGGCAGGGACAAACCGCCAATGACTGCCCTCACCCTTCCGCAACTTCGCTGCTCCCTCCCTCTCCCGACGGGAGAGGGAATTGCAGCCCGCCTCCGCCCTTGCTATCGCCCACCCCATGTTGCCGCCGCCCGAACTCGTCCGAGTCTCCCACGCCCGCGTCGCCTGTGACGGCGCGACCGACATCCCCGGCGGGGCCGCGCTCGGCCATCCGCGCGTGTTCCTGCAGATCGACGAGAACGGCTATGTCGATTGCGGCTATTGCGACCGGCGCTTCGTGCTGATCGGCGGACCAGCCGATGGAGCCGATCAGAGCCAATTGCCCGACCATCCGGCTGGCGCGTCGCTCTAACCTGCCTATATTGCCGGGCATGACCAGCCCGACCGACCCCCGCTCATTCCTCTATCGCGACGCCCTCGACCCTGCCGAAGCGCAACGGCTCACCGCGCAAGCCTTGTCCAAGGCCGATGATGGCGAGCTCTATCTGCAATACGCCAGATCCGAAGCGTTTGGCTTCGACGACGGGCGGCTGAAGACTGCGAGCTACGATACGCATTCGGGTTTCGGCCTGCGCGCGGTGTCGGGCGAGACCACCGCCTTCGCGCACGCCAACGAGATTTCGGCCCCGGCGATCCTACGCGCCGCAGAGACGATGGCGCTGATCGATCCCTCGACCGGCCCCAAGGCAGCGCCGCCGCGCAGCACCAATCGCCACCTCTATACCGATGCCGATCCGCTCGACCTGATCCCGTTCGCCGACAAGGTGAACCTGTGCCAGACGATCGACGCCGCCGCTCGCGCCCGCGATCCGCGCGTGGCGCAGGTGTCGGTGAGCCTGGCGGGCAGCTGGAACGTGGTCGAGATCGTCCGCCCCGACGGCTTCGTCGCCACCGATGTGCGGCCGCTGGTTCGCCTGAACGTCAGCATCGTGGTCGAGCAGAACGGCCGGCGCGAGACCGGCGTGTTCGGCATCGGCGGGCGCTATCTCTACGAATCGCTGATGGAGCCGGCGACCTGGAACCGCGCGATCGACGAAGCGCTGGCGCAGGCTTTGGTCAATCTCGACTCGGTCGCCGCACCCGCAGGCGAGATGACCGTGCTGCTCGGCAGCGGCTGGCCCGGTATCCTGCTCCACGAGGCGATCGGCCACGGCCTCGAGGGCGATTTCAACCGCAAGGGCACCAGCGCGTTTTCCGGCCGGATCGGCGAGCGAGTCGCTGTGCCCGGCGTCACCGTGGTCGATGACGGATCGATCAACGACCGCCGCGGATCGCTGAGCATCGACGACGAAGGCACGCCGACATCCGAGACCGTGCTGATCGAGGACGGCATCCTGAAGGGCTATATGCAGGACCGCCTCAACGCGCGCCTGATGGGGGTCGAGCCGACCGGCAACGGCCGCCGAGAGAGCTTCGCGCACGCCCCGATGCCGCGCATGACCAACACCTTCATGAAAGCCGGCAAGGACGACCCAGCCGAGCTGATGAGCCGGGTCAAGCGCGGCATCTTCGCCAAGGCGTTCGGCGGCGGCCAGGTCGACATCGTCTCGGGCAAGTTCGTGTTCAGCTGCACCGAGGCGTATCTGATCGAGGACGGCAAGATCGGCGCCCCGATCAAGGGCGCGACCTTGATCGGCGACGGGCCAAGCGTACTGACCAAGGTGACCGGCATCGGCAACGACTTCGCGCTCGACGAGGGCATCGGCATGTGCGGCAAGGGCGGGCAGTCGGTGCCGGCAGGCGTCGGCCAGCCGACCCTGCTGGTCAGCGGGCTGACGGTGGGCGGGACAGCGGTGTGAGCGACTGGCCCGCGCTGGACTGGCCGCATTGGCGCGAGACCGCGATCGGGCTGCAATTGCGGGCGCAGATCGTCGGCAAGGTGCGGCTCGCGCTGACGCCGTGGCTCAACCATAGCTGGCACGTGCCCTTCTACCTGACCGCGCGCGGCTGGACGACTTCGGCGATTCCGATCGGTGCGCGCATCCTGCAGGTGGATTTCGACCTGATCGCCGATGTCGTGATCCTGAACACCTCCGACGGCGAGACTCGGACGATCCCGCTCGCGCCTGGCAGCATCGCCGATTTCCATCGCCATGTGACCGCGGCGCTGCGCGAGCTCGGCGTCGATTGCGAGTACGACCCGAAGCCGAGCGAACTTCCCGGCTATCCGCCCTTCGCCGAGGACACCGAGCAACGCCCCTATGACGCCGACGCCGTTCGCGCTTTCTGGCGCGCGCTGATCCAGGTGCGCCGGGTATTCTACGAGTTCCGCACCGGCTTTCTCGGCAAGGCCAGCCCGATCCATCTGTTCTGGGGCAGTTTCGACCTCGCCTCGACACGCTTCTCCGGCCGGGTCGCGCCGAAGCATCCCGGCGGGATGCCCGGCTTGCCCGACGACGTGACCTGCGAAGCGTACAGCCATGAGGAAGCCAGTGTCGGCTTCTGGGCGGGCAGCGATGCCTATCCCAAGGCCAGCTTCTACGCTTACGCTTATCCCTCGCCCGAAGGGTATGGCGCCAGCAAGGTCGAACCCGCACAGGCAGCGTGGAACCCCGACATGGGCGAGTTCCTGCTCGACTATGACGCGGTGCGCGAAGCCACCCACCCCGACGCGATGCTGCTCGCCTTCTGCCAATCGACCTACAATGCCGCTGCCGATCTCGCCAAATGGGATCGCGCCGGCCTGGAATGCCCGCTGGGCGTGCCTAAAGTACCGCGCGCGGTATGAGCCTGGTGGAGCTGGGCCGTTACGCCCGCAACGAAGCTATGATGGTGATCGGCCGGCTCGATTCCGAAGGGATCGACGCGATCAGTTTCGACGGCAACGCCTCGATCGCCGACGGCAGCTATTTCCTCATTCCTGTCCGCGTGATGGTCGATGAAGACGACCTGGCTGCTGCTCGAAAGATCATCGACGCGATTGCCTGAAAAATGGGCAGATGTTCGCAACTGCACAAAATTTAACGGATCGGTAACATTTGATTGCGCGATTCCGCCCCTGAACAGGTCGTTTCGACTCTGGCACGGGGTTTGCTGAATACCTTTCGGGACAAACCGGAAGGGGGCGCGATGAAACTCGTCATTGCCATCATCAAACCGTTCAAGCTCGACGAGGTGCGTGAAGCACTGTCGGGCGTGGGCGTCGCAGGCATGACCGTTACCGAGGTCAAGGGGTTCGGACGGCAAAAGGGCCAGACCGAAATCTACCGCGGGGCGGAATACAGCACCAACATGGTGCCGAAGATCAAGATCGAGGTCGTGTGCTCCGCCGACATGACGGCGGCGGTGGTCGAGGCGATCCAGTCGGCGGCCAACACCGGCGCGATCGGCGACGGCAAGATCTTCGTGCTCGACGTCGGACAGGCGGTGCGCATCCGCACCGGCGAAACCGACGACAGCGCTCTGTGATGGGGGTAAAGATGAAGCAATCGACCAAGATACTGGCCGGATTGGGAGCAGTGGGCCTCGCCGCGTTGCTCAGCCACCCGGCGCTCGCACAAGCGGCCGCAGCCGCGGCATCGCCGATCCCGGCGCCGACCGTGAACAAGGGCGACACCGCCTGGATGCTGGTCTCCACCCTGCTGGTGCTGATGATGTCGGTACCGGGTCTCGCGCTGTTCTATGGCGGTCTGGTCCGCACCAAGAACATGCTGAGCGTGCTCACCCAGGTGCTGATGATCGTCTGCATGGTCGGCGTGATCTGGGTCACTTACGGCTATTCGCTGGCCTTTACCGGCGGCAACGCCTTTGTCGGCGGCTTCTCCAAGGCGCTGCTGATGGGGGTCGATGCCAACACGACCGCCGCCAGCTTCTCGAACGGCGTCTACATCCCCGAATACGTCTATATCTGTTTCCAGATGACGTTCGCGATGATCACCCCGGCGCTGTTCGTCGGATCGGTGGCGGAGCGCGTGAAATTCTCGCCGCTGATGCTGTTCGTCGCGGTGTGGGTCACGATCGTCTATTTCCCGATCGCGCACATGGTCTGGTACTGGGAAGGCCCTGACATGATGGCCGCCGCCGCGATCAAGGGCGGTCAGGCGCTGACCGATGCCACAGCCGACGCCGGCTTCCTGTTCGGCAAGGGCGCTCTCGACTTTGCCGGCGGCACCGTGGTGCACATCAACGCCGGTATCACCGGCCTGGTGATGTGCCTGATGCTCGGCAAGCGGATCGGCTTCCCCAAGGAACCGATGCCACCGCACTCGCTGACCATGACCATGATCGGCGCCAGCTTGCTGTGGGTCGGCTGGTTCGGCTTCAACGCAGGCTCGAACGTCGAAGCCAATGGCGTGACCGGCGTCGCCTTCATCAACACGATGGTCGCCACGGCAGCGGCTGGCCTGTCCTGGTTGCTGACCGAGCAGATCGTTCGCGGCAAGCCGTCGCTGCTGGGTGCGGCATCGGGCGTGGTTGCCGGCCTGGTCGCCGTTACCCCGGCCTCTGGCTTTGCCGGTCCGATGGGCTCGGTGGTGCTGGGCCTGATGGTCTCGCCGATCTGCTTCTTCTTCGTCTCTTACGTGAAGTCGAAGTTCAAATATGACGACAGCCTCGACGTGTTCGGCGTCCACTGCATCGGCGGCATCACCGGCGCGCTCATGACCGGCGTGCTCGATGCGCCGTTCCTGGGCGGTCAGGGCATCGCCGACTACACCACCAAGCCGGGCACGATGATCGCCGGCACCTACAACATGGCGACTCAAGTCCTCACCCAGCTCGAGGCGGTGGTCATCACCCTGCTGTGGTCGGGCATCGGCGCCGCCATCATCTTCTTCGTGATCGACAAGGTGTGGGGCATGCGTGTCTCGGCCGAGGTCGAGATGGAAGGCCTCGACATCGCCGAGCATGGCGAGCGGGCCTACCACTACTGACAAGATTGGGGCGCCGGGCAACCGGCGCCCCGCAAGAGGTTCCTCCTGCGGACAACCTGGGTCGGAGTGGCAACACTCCGGCCCATTTTTTCAAGCGGCGTGGCGCCGAAGGCTTGTCGCCGCGCAGCCCCCGCGAAAGAGCGACGAGTCGGATCGTCCCCCCGGACGATCCTGAGCATGCGGGGCATGATCAACCCGTCACTGGTCTCTGGCCGCAAGCAGGCGCCAAAACATGTTGCCGCACTATCCGAGCCGTATTCCCGCGAAAGCGGGAATCCAGAGCCACGAAGCGCATCACCTGAGACTCTGGACTCCCGCTTTCGCGGGAGTATGGTCGCGACGGGACAACGGGTTAGTTGAGATCCGCCTTCACGAAATCCGCCGCGCGTTCGCCGATCATGATCGACGGCGCATTGGTGTTGCCGCTGATCAGCTTGGGCATGATCGAGGCATCGGCGACGTAGAGCCCCTCGACCCCGCGCACGCGCAGCTGCGGATCGCACACCGCGCCGGCATCCGACCCCATCCGCGCCGTGCCGACCGGGTGATAGATCGTGTCGGCGCGCGACCGGATCATCCGCTCCAGCGCGTCGTCATTATTGAGGTCGACCGGGTTGCGGTCCTTCGCCCCGTGGCGGCTGAGCGGCGCGGCCTGCGCGATGCGGTACATCAGCCGCACGCCGGCCTTCAGCACCGCCATGTCGCGATCGTCGGTCAGGAACGCCGGGTCGATCAGCGGCGCCACTTTCGGGTCATTCGCGGCCAGCCGCACCGTTCCGTTGCTCTCCGGCCGCAGCACGCAGGTGTGGCAGGAAAAGCCATGCGCCTTGATCTTGGTCCGCCCATGATCCTCCAGCACCAGCGGCAGGAAGTGCAGCTGGATATCGGGCGCAGGGGCACCGGGCATCACCGTCACGAACGCCCCGGCCTCGGCAAACGGCGAGGTCATCGGCCCCTGCTGCGTGCGCAGCCAGCGCAGCACCGACATCGCCATGCCGAACGTGCCCGACAGCGTCTGGCCGATGAAGAACTTGCCCGGTTCCTCGAACGCGCCGACATAATCGACATGGTCCTGAAGGTTGCCGCCGACATCGGCGCGATCGACCAGCGGGGTGATCCCGAGCTCGCGCAGATGTTCGCCCGGCCCGATCCCTGACAGCATCAGCAGTTGCGGCGTGCCGAACACGCCGCCCGCCAGCACCACTTTCCTGGCGCGGATCGTCTTCGTCTCGCCGCCTTGCGAATAGGCGACGCCCGACACCTTGCCGTCCTCGAACAGCACACGCTCGCCCAGCGCTTCGGTGATGACATGGAAGTTCGCCCGGTCGCGCGCCGGCTCGACATAGGCCTTGCTCGACGTCCAGCGTTCGCCGCCGCCCTGCGTCACCTGGAACAGGCCGATGCCGTCCTGGCGCGCGCCGTTGAAATCCTCGTTGCGCGGGATCTGCAGGCTGGCGCCGGCCTCGACGAACTCGCTGCTGCCCGGATGTGCCCAATGCTGGTCGCAGACCTTCAGCGGGCCATCGCCGCCGTGATACTCGCTTCCCCCGCGCTCGTTATTCTCGGCGCGTTTGAAGTACGGCAGCACGTCCTGATACGACCAGCCGGTGCAGCCCATCGCCGCCCAATTGTCATAATCCCAGGCATTGCCGCGCAGATAGAGCATCGCGTTGATCGCGCTCGACCCGCCCAGCCCGCGCCCGCGCGGCTGATACCCCCGGCGGCCGTTCAGCCCGGCCTGAGGCACCGTCTCGAACGCGTAATTGGTGGCGGGCGTCTGGAACGCCATGAAGCTGGGGATGCGCGTGCGAAGCCCGGTATTCGCGCCGCCGGCCTCGATCAGCGCGACCTTCAGGCGGCTGTCCTCGCTGAGCCGTCCCGCGACGGCGGCGCCGCCCGATCCTCCTCCGACGACGACGATATCGGCTTCGTCCATCCCGCTTCCTCTCTCTGGTTCTGCTGTGCTTCCCACAGCTCTTTTATCGTTTCGGACGTCTCTCGAGAGCCGTCATGGCTCCAGCCCGGCGGCCGGATCGCATAGTTGATCTTGGCGCGCAGGCCCGGTGCCGACCAGACATCCTTGGCGATCCCGACCCATTCGTGGAACGCCGCCCAGATCAGGTTGAAGCTGCCCAGATTCTTGACGATGCCATAGCGCGGCGCGTCGTCGTCGCGCTCGGGCTCGAACGTGCCGAGCCAGCGGTCCCAGACGATGAACACCCCGGCGTAATTCTTGTCGAGATAACGCGGGTTGGTCGCGTGGTGGACTCGGTGATGACTCGGCGTGTTCATCACGCTCTCGAACCAGCGCGGCATCCGTCCGATCACTTCGGTGTGGATCCAGAATTGATAGATCAGGTTCACGCCGCCGACGAAGATCACCATCGCGGGCGGAAAGCCGATCAGGAATAGCGGGAGGCGGAACAGGAACGAGACCGAGATGAAGCCGGTCCAGGTCTGCCGAAGCGCGGTCGACAGGTTATAATGCTGGCTCGAATGGTGGATGACATGGCTGGCCCAGAACCACCGCACCCGGTGGGCCGAACGATGGAACAGGTAGTAAGCGAAGTCGTCGATCACGAAGCAGATGACGAACCAATACCATTGGTAGCCGATCGTGAAGATGTGGAACTGGTAGAGCCAGGTCGCCAGCCAGAACACTGCGCCGGCGGTGATCGCCCCCGCCACCGTGCTGCCGGTGCCGAGCGCCAGGCTGGTCAGCGTGTCCTTGGGTTCGTAGCGGCGCTTGTCCCTCGCCCAGGCGACCAGCATCTCCGCCAGCACGAGCAGGACGAAGCCGGGCACGGCATAGGAAACGATATCGGGCAGGCGGTGGGCATCCATCTCGCCCGCTGCTTACACCAGTGTCAGTGGGGGTGTCACCAGCTTCATCCTCCCCCGCCAGGGGGAGGTGGCGCCGGAGGCGACGGAAGGGGAGGTCGGCGATCCCCATCGATAGTTCCAGGCTTCCGCCCCCACCGTCACGCTGCGCGTGCCACCTCCCCCTGGCGGGGGAGGATTAAATTCAAACTAGTGTCAGTGGCGCTTCCAGCCCGCGAACTTCATCGGTGGTGATGCCGAACAAGACGACAGGGCCGAACAGCTTTTCGCCGGTCTGCACCGTCGCGCCCTCGACCGCTTCATGGACGCGCAGAGGCGGAACCAGCCGCCGCACCGCGACCTTGGCGCCGTGGCGTTTGACCACCGCGACCGTGCCTTGCCCGGCGACCAAAGCCGCGCTGCCGTCGCCGCTGACTAGCGCCCGCCCCGCCTCGAAACCGGCCAGCGCTTCTTCGGCGAAACGGCGAGCATCGTCCTCGTTGTTGATCTTGCTCTCGCCCAGCTTGAGCATCCGTGCGAACCCGGCCAGCGCCAGGATGGCGACGACCGATCCGACAAGCTGGACGATCTGATCGTGAGTCATCCCGCGTTGCCTGACACCTGATCGAGCAACGGACGGAGGCCGTTGAGGTCGTATCCGGCGCCCGCGCCCTTTTCGACCAGCTCGCCCGGTTCGCCGCCAGCCTTGGCCGCCGCCAGCGCCCACAGATTGCACGAGCGCGTGCCCGAGCGGCAAAACGCGAAGACTGGCCCGTTCGCCGCACGCATCACCTCCGCCATCGCCTCTACTTGCGGGAAGCTGAACCCCGAATGCGTGATCGGGATTGCGGTATAGGTAAGACCAGCGGCGAGCGCGGCATCGCGGATCGAATCGCCCGCGGGCTGCCCGGCTTCCTCGTCATCGGGGCGATTGTTGACGATCGCGACGAACCCGGCCGCCTTGATCGCCGCAATGTCCTCGGGGAGAATTTGTGGTGCGACCGAAATGCTGTCGTCTACGCGGCGGATAGTGGCGGTCATGCGGCCTCTCTGATCACTTGTAGGAATGCCTCACCATAGGCTTCGAGTTTGCGTTCGCCCACGCCCGAAATGCGCGCCAGCGCCATGCGGTCGCCGGGCTTCGCCGCCGCCATGTCGCGCAGCACCGAATCGTGGAAGATGACGTACGGCGGAACGCTCGCTTCCTGCGCCAGTTCGCGACGGCGAGCCCGCAATGCCTCGAACAGCGGATCGCCCACCGGATTGGCGCTCGCCCCCCCGCTCGCCCCGCGCCGCCTGCGTTCGCGCTTGGGCGGCACGATCAGCGACATCTCCTCCTCACCCTTCAGGATCGCGCGCGCGCCGGGACCGAATTCCAACCCGCCGAAATCGTTGGCCCTGAGCGCGTCCTTGAGCAGCAACGCCCGCGCCACTGGCTTGATCAGCGCCGCTTCGTCGGGCTCTGCGATGCCGAACACGCCGAGCGCCTCATGCCCGTTCATCAGGCTGCGCTCGGTCGACTGGCCGGTCAGGATGCTTTCGATATAGCCGACGCCAAAGCTTTGCCCCGTCCGAAAGACGGCGGAGAGGAATTTCCTCGCCACCTCCGTGACCATGACCGAGGCTGGCGGGTTCAGGCAGTTATCGCAATTCCCGCAACTGGCCGGCGACTCGTCGCCGAAATGCGCGAGCAGCAGCTTGCGGCGGCACGTCGCGGTCTCGACCAGCGCGCCCAACACATTGAGCCGAGTCCGCTCGCCCGATTGGCGCGCGGGCTCGACCTCGCCGATCCGTTGCCGCGCCTTGGCGAAATCCTCCGCGCCCCAGAACAAATGCGCCACCGCCGGGTCGCCGTCGCGCCCCGCTCGGCCGGTTTCCTGGTAATAAGCCTCGATCGACTTGGGTAGCCCGGCATGGGCGACGAAGCGGACATCGGGCTTGTCGATCCCCATCCCGAACGCGACCGTGGCGCAGATCACCATGTCCTCGGACGCGACGAAATCGGCCTGGTTCTTCGCCCGGATATGCGGCTCGAGGCCCGCATGATAGGCGCGCGTCGGCCGCCCGGTCTTGGCCAGCGCCTCAGCCATCTTCTCGGTCCCCGCGCGGCTCGGGACATAGACGATGCCGGCGCCGGGCGTCTCCGCGATCAGATCGGCGATCTGGCGAGTCGTATTGTCCTTGGGACTGATCCGGTACTGGATATTGGGCCGGTCGAACCCGGCGACGATCAAGCCATCGCGCGGAATGCCCAGCTGTTCGAGGATATCCTTTCGCGTATGCTCGTCTGCGGTGGCGGTCAGCGCCAGCCGGGGCACATCCGGAAAACGATCGAGCAACGGCCGCAGCAAGCGGTAATCGGGCCGGAAGTCATGCCCCCATTCGCTGACGCAATGCGCTTCGTCGATCGCGAACAACGCGATCTTGCCGCGCTCCAGCAACTCGCGGAAATCGCCGCCCGACGCTCGCTCGGGCGCGACATAGAGCAGATCGAGCTCGCCATCGAGGAACCGCCCGCGAGTCTCGGCCTTGTTCTCGTCGACGCTGGTCAGGGTGGCGGCGCGAATGCCGACCGCTTCGGCCGCACGCAACTGGTCGTGCATCAGCGCTATCAGCGGGCTGACGACGACGCACGTCC
>FSVG01001644.1_pt1 | contig 12943 bp, 14 predicted proteins | sample 1637511 | NCBI WGS metagenome assembly FSVG01 (sample SAMEA3914816, study PRJEB12502) | metagenome | biome: forest; material: soil | place: USA | collected 2011-09-16 | depth 0.3 m
CACCGACGACGAGCAGGAACTGCGCTTCCTGGGCCGCATCCACGACCCGCTCAAGCAGTGGAAGCTGAGCCCGATGGACCTGGAAAGCCGCCGCCTGTGGGAGGAGTACACCAAGGCCAAGGAGATCATGCTGGAGCGCACGCACAGCGCGGAGTCGCCGTGGTGGGTGGTGCAGGCCGTCGACAAGAAGCGCGCCCGCCTCAACTGCATCCACCACCTGCTGCAGCAGTTCGACTACACCGAGGTGGAGCATCCCGCCGTGCACCTGCCCGAGCGCCTGCGCAACGAGGACTACTCGCGCCAGGCCGTGCCGGCCGAGATGATGGTGCCCGAGGTCTATGGCGACTGAGCCACCTGCTCGTGAATGACGCGGGCCGCGTCTTCTGCGGAAGGCGCGGCCCGATTCGTCTGGGCGCGACCAACCGAAGGCATGCCGATTCGCGAGAAGCCGGAGCGCCTCTATGATCGCCAGGCTTGCCCCCGCCCCTGCCCCTGACCGCCGTGCCCGACATCGCGCTCCTGCACACCGCCCGCCTGGTCCTGCGCCGCCCCGTGCCGGGCGACGCGGCAGCCTATCTCGCGATCTTCGGCGACCCGGCCACCAACCTGTTCAACCCGGTGCCGCCGCTGCGCGACCTCGCCGCGGCGCGCGAGGCGCTGGCGCGCCGCATCGCGCACTGGGAGCTCGCCGGCCACGGCCTGTGGGCGATCGCCACGCGCGCCCGGCCCGACGCGCTGCTGGGCTTCGGCGGGCTGTCCACGCGCCACTTCGACGACGTGGAGCGCACCAACCTCGGCTTCCGCTTCGCGCCCTCGGCCTGGGGCCGCGGCTACGCCACGGAGCTGGCGCGCACCAGCGCCAACATCGGCTGGCACCTGCTGCAGCTCGACGAACTGTGGGCCGTGGTGCACGAGGACCATGCGGCCTCGCGCCGGGTGCTGGAAAAGGCCGGGATGACGCCCGTCGCGCGCGTGCTCGGCGAGGACGGGCACTCGCACGACATCCGCTACCGCCTGCGCTCGCCGTACGCGGCGCCCTGAGGCGCGGCCGCCTTCAATCGCGGCGGCGGAACGCCAGCCAGCCGGCCAGCGCCGTGAAGGCCACCACGATGGCCGCGATCCACAGGAAGCCGTTCGGGTTCTGCGCCAGCGGGATCCCGCCGACGTTCATGCCCAGCAGGCCGGCGACGATGTTGATCGGCAGCGCCAGCACCGTCACCACCGTCAGCGTGAAGACGCTGGTGTTGGTGTGCTCGCCCACCTGCGCCGCGATCTCGTCCTGCAGCAGCTTGATGCGCTCCTGCAGCGCCGTCAGGTCGCGCAGCACCAGCGAGAACTCCTCGGTGGCCTGGCGCAGCGCATCGAGGTCGGCCTCGCCCGTCCATGGCGGCGGCTGGCGCAGCAGCCGGAACAGCGCGCCCGGCTCCGGCGCCAGCAGCCGCTGCAGGCGTACCAGCACCCGGCGCAACTTGCCGAGATCCTCGCGCTTGTCGCCCAGGCGGCCGACCAGCAGCTTGTCCTCCACCGCGTCCACCTGCAGCGTGGCCTGGCGCACGATGCGCACCAGCACGTCGCCCTGGTCGTGCAGCAGCCGGTCGAGGAACAGGATGGACGAGCGGAACGTGATGCCGTTGCGCACCGCGTGGCGCAGGCGGTCGATCGACAGCAGCGGATGCACGCGTGCGGTGATGGCCATGCGCGGGCCGACGTTGACCCACAGCGTCTCGATCTGCGACGGGTCGAACGAGAACTCGAACGCGACGTCGTTGACGACCGCCACCAGCGTGTCGCGGGCGTCCTCGATCCGCGTGGAGCGCGAGCCTTCGTGCAGCGCCTCGAAGAACTCCGGCACGACGGCCAGGTTCTGCGCGATCCACGGCTCGGCGCCGGCGTCGGTGAGGTTGAAGTGCAGCCAGATGAAGTCGCCCGGGACGGCGGCGGACTCGTCGGCCAGCCACGCGAGCGCCCCGGCCAGGTCGATGGCGACGCCGCGGCCGCCCTGCGCGAACAGGTAGCCGCAGATCAGTCCGTTGGGGTCGGAACCATAGGGTGCGTTCATGGCGGGCGTCGGGCTTGCACGGGAGGTCGCGGCGAACTTCTCATGGTCCTGCATGGGTGTGACTTCTCCGTGAAGACGACAGTGTCGCGCATCGTACCGGCGCGCGGCGCCCGCATTGCTCGCGCGTGGCAAGATCGGCACGTCCCGACTCCCGAACATTGCAGGATCCTGAATGACAGCTGCTCTCCGTGCGGCCTGCGCCCTTATTGCGGCGGCGCTGGCCCTGCCCGCGGCGGCCGCCGATGCGCCGGCCGCCGCCAGGCCGCCGACCGGCAAGTGCCAGGCCCCCGGCCCCGACCGGGCCGCCAACCACGCCTGCGCGCTGGGCCTCGCGCGCCACGCCGAGTCGGAGCGCGCCGCCGGCCGCCAGGACGCCGCCCTGGCCGCGCTGACCAAGGCCGACGAGTTCGCGCCGGACGACCTGCGCTTCGTGATGGCGCGCGCCGCGCTCAAGCTCAAGATGTCCAACCAGTTGACGCCGGCGGGCATCGAGGCGGCCGCCAAGGCCGCGCCGGACGACGTCGGGCTCGCGTTGATGCACGTCGAGCTGGCGGTCGGGCGCAAGCAGTACGACGTCGCCGTGGCCGATGCCAGCCGCGTGCTGGCCAGGCGCCCCGACACCCTGATCGCGCTCGAGATGCGCGCCACCGCCAACGTCGCGCGCGCCGACTTCGACGCCGCGCGCGGCGACGTCGACCACGCGCTGCGCCTGGACGCCAAGGCGCCCGCGGTGCTGCGCCTGCGCGGGATCCTGCGCAACAACGCCGGCGACCACGACGGCGCGCTGGCCGACTACCAGGCGGCGCACGCGATCGCGCCCAGGCCGGAGGATCCGTTCGTGCTCGGGTCGACGCAGTTCCTGCAGCGCCAGTACGGCGCCGCGGCCGCGTCGCTCGCCCGGCGCGCGCCGCCGGCCCCGGACGGCCTCTACTGGCGGCTGTGGCGCTACATGGCCCTGGCGCGCCGGGACGGCGTCGAGCGGGCCAGCGGCGCCCTCGGCCCCGGCACGCAACCCGGCGCGGGCCAGCCCTGGCCGGGCCCGGTGGTCGACTACTTCCACGGCACGATCGACGGCGCCACGCTGCTGAAGGCGGCGCACGCCGGCCAGTCCGCCGCCGACCTGTCGCAGGTCTGCGAGGCCCATTTCTACATGGCCGAGGACGCGTTGCTGCGCCAGCGCGGCGACGCGATCGCGCTGTTCAGGCAGGCGGCGCAGGAGTGCCCGAAGAACTTCCACGAGTACGAGGGCGCGCAGGCGGAGCTGCGCGCCGCGGGCGTCGCCGTGGACGCGCCTGCCGTCGCGTCGACATCGGCGTCGGCCCCCGTTGCTGCGGCGTCCGCGGCCGTCTCCGTCGCGCCGCCCGCATCCGCCACGAACTGACGGACGCGGCGCCGCGTCAGCGTGCCCGCAGGTAGTTCACGGGCTCGTACGTGTAGCCCTTGCCGTTCGTGGCCAGGTGCCCGATACCCGGGAACTGCAGGTGCGCCGCGGCGATCAGCGTGCGGTCCTTGGCCGCCTGCGCGAACACCTTCAGGCGCATCGCCTCGGCGGCCTTGTTGTCGCTGTCGAACGCGATCGTCACGGTCGGGTCGTCGAACTGCACGGCCGCGACGTGGACCAGGTCGCCGGTGACGATCAGCGTCGCGCCCTTGCTCTCCACCACGTAGCTGGTGTGGCCCGGCGTGTGCCCCGGCGTCGCCCAGGCGCGCACGCCCGGCACGATCTCGCCGTCCGCGGCGATGGGCTGCAGGCGGCCCGCGGCCTGGTACGGCGCGAACGCGGTCATCGCCGACTTGAAGCCGCCCTTGGCGTCCGGCGGCGCCTTGTCCATCTCGGCCTGGCTCAGGTAGTGGTCGATGTCGCCCTTGCCCGCGTGCACGACGGCCTTCGGGAACACGGCCACGCCCTCGTGCTGCAGGCCGCCCACGTGGTCGCCGTGCATGTGCGTGATGAAGATGTCGTCGACCTGATCGGGCTGGTAGCCGGCGGCCTTCAGGTTGGCCAGCAGCGTGCCCGACGTCGGGCCGCTGTAGCCGCCCGTGCCGGTGTCGATCAGGATCAGTTTCGTGCCGGTGTTGACCAGGAACGCGTTGACGGAGGTCTCCACCGGCAGGCTCTGGAAGTGCTTCGCCAGCGCGGCGGCGGTCTTGGCGGCCGGTTGCTTGAGCAGCTTGTCCACCGGCAGGTCGAATGCGCCGTCGTTGAGGGCTGTGACCTCGAAGTCGCCCAGCGTCATCCGGTAGAAGCCGGGTGCCTGCACCTTGGCCAGCGGTGCGGCCGCCTGCACGGGGGCGACGGCGAGCGTCGAGAACGCGAGGGCGGCGATCAGCGCGGCCGCGCGGGCCACGGTCGAGAGGCGGGTGGGGAGCATTTGTTGTCCTTTGGAAGATGGCGTGTGGGAACGGGGCGCATTGTGTGCCGGCTCGCGCGGCCGTGCAGCGCACGCGACGGGTGCCCGCGTGCGCGACAGGCTTCTGGCCGCGCCGTTGAACCGCGTGCCGGCGGACCGGCACGCACGCCGATTCACTTCGCCGGCTGGAACCGCGCGTCCCCGAACTGCCACAGCATGAACGTCCACATGTCGGCCACGCCCTCCTGGCGCTGCGACTTGGTGCTGCCGACGCCGTGGCCGCCGGCATAGTCGATGCGCAGCAGCACCGGCTTGCCCGAGGCACTGGCGGCCTGCAGGCGGGCCGCCATCTTCATCGACGCCCACGCCGGCACGCGCGGGTCGTTGATGCCGTGCATCAGCAGCGTGGCCGGGTACTTCACGCCGTCCTCGACGTGGTGGAAGGCGTCCATCTCCAGCAGGCTGTTGAACTGCTGCTTGTCCTTGACCGTGCCGAACTCGGGGATGTTGGGCACGCCGTTGGCGGAGGTCTCGGCGCGCACCGCGTTGAGCACGCCCACCTCGGGCACGGCGACGGCCCACAGGTCGGGGCGCTCCGTCATCGCGCGGCCCACCAGGATGCCGCCGGCGCTGCCGCCGTTGATGGCCAGCCTGGCGCTGGTCGTCCAGCCCTGCTTGACCAGGTACTCGCCGCAGGCGACCAGGTCCTTCCAGGTGTTGGGCTTGGTGGCCTGCTTGCCGGCCAGGTGCCATTGCTCGCCGTAGGCGCCGCCGCCGCGCACGTGGCAGGTGGCGCGGATGCCGCCCAGTTCGTACCAGGCCAGCTGGCGCGGCAGGTAGTACGGGTCGTCGGTGATGCCGTAGGCGCCGTAGCCGTAGAGGATCGTCGGATTGCTGCCGTCGAGCTTGGCGTTCTTCGGATAGACGATGGACAGCGGCACCTCGATGCCGTCGTAGCTCCTGACCAGCACCTCCTTGGAGACGACGTCGGCCGGCGCGCCGAACGGGCCGACCGCCTGCAGGCCGGTGTCGGCGATCTGGTCGTCCCTGGCGCCGACGCTGTAGTACGCGACGTCGTGCGTCCACGAGCCGATGGACACCAGCACGCCCGGCCGGCGCAGGTCGCTGTCGGCGATCTCCACGGCGCCGAAGGCCGGCAGCGCCACTTGCACCGGCTGCGCGTCGGCCGCATACCCCACCCGGTACAGCTTGCCCACCGTGCCGTCGCGCGCCACCACGTACAGCGCGTCCTTGGCGGCCGCGATCTTGGTGACCACCTCGTTGCCCGGCGCCACCACCACGTGCGCCATGGCCAGGTCCGGACGGCTCACCCTGGTCTGGACGACCTTGTAGCGCGACGCGTTCTGGTGCGACAGCACGTAGAGGTCGTCGCCGTGGATCGCGAAGTCGGTCACCTCGGCGTCGCGGCCGAACAGCTTGCGCCACTTCAGCTTCGCATCGAGCGCCTTGGCGTTCGGCGCGACATAGACGTCCAACTCGTTCTGCACGCCATTGGCCGGGATGGCGACGGTCCAGGGCGTTCCCGGCATCGGCTGGACGACGGGGAACTCCGCCGCGCCGATAGCCAGGTGCGTGTCGGTGCCGGCCGTCAGCACGGCCTGGTCGGGGCCCTTGCCGGCCATGCGGTGGAAGAAGCCGGTCTGGTCCTTGTACTTGTCGGTCTCCGGCGCGCCCTTGGCCAGCTCGCGCTGGCGCAGGTAGAAGAAGCCGCTGTCGTCCTCCGTCCAGTTGGCGCCGCTGTAGTGCGCCCGCGTGATCGGCGCGATCGCCTCCTTGCCGGTGGCCACCTCGATCACGTGGATGGACGACTCCTCCGAGCCGCCCTCGGACATGCCGTAGGCGACGAACCTGCCGTTGTTGGACGGCGCGAAGAACTCGATCGCGTGCGGCACGCCGGTGGCCTTGGCGAGCACCTCGGGGTCGACCAGCAGGCGCTCCGCGCCCTTGAAGCCGGCGCGCACGTAGAGCTTGTACTGGTTCTCGTCGGCGCCGCGCTTCTCGTAGAAGACCTGGCCGGCGCCGACCTGCCGGATGTTGACCACGCGCGCCTGCACCGAGGCCTCGAGCTCGGCGATGCGCGCCAGCAGCTTCGCGCGCGCCGGGATCGCGTCGAGCACGGCGCGCGTGTAGTCGGCCTCGCCCTTCGCCCACTGCTGCACCTCGGGCGCGGCGAGGTCTTCCATGTAGCGGTAGCCGTCGGTGACGGTGGTACCGAAGTAGGTATCGGTGACGGGCTTGACGGCGGCGACCGGTGGGGCGGTCGGCGCGCCGTGCGCGAGGGCGCAGGCGCCGGCCAGGGCGGCGCAGATCGTGTGCAGTGCCAGGTTGGAACGGGGCATCGGTCGGACTCCACAACGTTGTCGGAGCGCGGAGTATGCCTACGCCGGCGCGGCCGGCGTGTCAGCAATTACTCGCGGACGGCGCTGCCCGCGACCGTTCAGGCGATGGCCGGATAGGCGCCCGTGCCTTCGGGCCAGGGCGTCAATACCTCGAATCCGTCATTCGTCACCGCCACCATGTGTTCCCACTGCGCGGACAACGAGTGGTCGCGCGTGACCACCGTCCAGCCGTCGGCCAGCTCGCGCGTGCCGGGCTTGCCGGCGTTGACCATGGGCTCGATCGTGAACACCATGCCCTCCTGCAGCGTCAGGCCCTCGCCGCGGCGGCCGAAGTGGCACACCTGCGGGTCGTCGTGGTAGGTCTGGCCGATGCCGTGGCCGCAGTAGTCGCGCACGATGCTGAAGCCGGCGCGTTCGGCCACTTGCGCGATCGCGTGGCCCACGTCGCCCAGCGTCGCGCCGGGGCGCACCTGGCGGATGCCGGCCAGCATCGCGTCGTAGGTGGTGTCCACCAGGCGCTTCGCGAGGATGCCGGGCGTGCCGACGCAGTACATGCGGCTGGTGTCGCCGTACCAGCCGTCCTTGATCACGGCGACGTCGATGTTGACGATGTCGCCGTCCTTCAACACCTTGTCGCCCGGGATGCCGTGGCACACGACGTGGTTGACCGAGGCGCACACCGTCTTCGGGTAGCCGTGGTAGCCGATGTTGGCGGGCGTCGCCTGCTGCACCTCGACGATGTGGTCGTGGCACAGCCTGTCGAGCTCGTCGGTGGTGACGCCGGCCCTCACGTGCGGCGCGATCATGCGCAACACGTCGGCCGCGAGCGCGCCCGCGGCCCGCGACATGGCGATCTCCGCGGGCGTGCGGATCATCTGCGCGGCCTTCTTCATCGCGCCGCCTTGCGGATGGCCTTGCCGGCCGTGACGGACGCCGCCACCCGGGTCTCGGGGCGCACGAACGAGAGCTCGTCCGCGCCGGTGCGCGCGCTGCGCAGCATCAGCTGGCAGATGTCGCCGTAGGCCAGCTCGGGGTGCAGCTCGGACAGCATGCCCACGCGCAGCCAGTGTTCGGCCTGCGCGTTGATCGAGCGGCTCAGGGCGTCGCTCGCGTCACGCAGGTTGTCGTGCATCAGGTCGGAGATCTTGACGATGCCCATGGTCTTCAGTTCCTTATACGTTCCATATACAGAACGTATATTACCTCAGGATCGCAACACCTCCGATGGACGCACGGTGAGGTACATCGGGACGGGCTGGCGCACGCCGCGGATCACCTTGAGCACGCAGTCGCGGTTGACTCGGCTGGCGTCCAGCGTCTGGTGCAGCGCGTCGACGCTGGCGATGGCGACGCCGTCGAGGCCGACGATGATGTCGCCCTCCCTCACGCCCACCCGCGCCGCGGGGCTGCCCGGCTCCACCGTCATCACCCGCACGCCGCTCGCCTCGGGCAGCTCGTAGGCGAGCACCACGCGGCGGTGCAGCTCCTGCGTCTGCCCGCCCACGCCGAGGTAGCCGCGGCGCACGCGGCCGTGCTGCAGCAGCTGCGGGATGACCCAGCCCGCGATGTCCACCGCCACCGCGAAGCAGATCGCCTGCGCGCCGCGGATGATGGCCGTGTTGATGCCGATGACGTCGCCGCGCGAGTCCAGCAGCGGACCGCCCGAGTTGCCCGGGTTCAGCGCCGCGTCGGTCTGGATCACGTCGGGAATCAGCCGGCCCGTGCTGGTGCGCATGCTGCGGCCCAGCGCGCTGACGATGCCCGCGGTGACCGTGTGCTCGTAGCCCAGCGGATTGCCGATGGCGATCGCGATCTGGCCGCGCTTGAGGCCGGCCGAGGCGCCCAGCGACGCATGCGCCAGCGAGCCCCGGGACAGGCCGTCGATGCTCAGCACCGCGAGATCGGTGTCGGGATCGTCGCCGACCCAGCGCGCGTCGAACTCGCGGCCGTCGGCCAGCGACACCTGGTGGTGCAGGTCCGGCTTCGCCGTGCCGGCCGGCTTGCCCGCGCGCACCACGTGCGAGTTGGTCAGCACGTAGCCATCGGGCGTGAACAGGAAGCCCGAGCCGGCGCCCAGGGCCTCGCCGCCCGAGCCGCCCGAGCCGCGCAGGCGCACCGAGGCCACGCTGGGCCCGACGCGCTCCACGACCTCGCTCACCGTACGCGAATAGGCATCCTGCAGAAAGGCATCGTTGGCACCCATGGCGTTCTCCTTGGAGAGCCCAGGTGCGTGCCGGCGGGCTGATTTTCAAGAGAGCGACGACAGGTGCGAGGTCGACGGCTCGCGTCCGACCTCGCTCAGGCCGTCGGCGCGCCGTCCCGGTGACGTTCGAACAGCAGCCGGTCGAACCACTGCCCGTCCAGCTCGAAGCTGCGCCGCGAGTGGCCGAACTGCACGAAGCCATTGCGCTCCAGCACGCGCACCGAGGCCTTGTTCTCAGGCCGCGCGACGGCCTCGACGCGCCGCAGGCGATGCGTGTCGAACGCCTCGCGCAGGCACAGCGCGACGGCCTGCGACGCGACGCCGCGGCCGCCTTCGCGTTGGCCGACGCGATAGCCCAGCTCCGCCGACTCGAAGTGGCGGCGCCTGACCGCGGTGAGGTTGACCTGGCCGACGATGCGCTCGGCGTCGACGACCAGGTACTGGAACGCCTGCCCGGCCGACCACGCCGCCGCGGACGCGGCAATCGCCGCGTGCACGCCCTGGTCGTCGTAGTACGCCGGGTCGCGCGCGTTGACCCAGGCCTCGAAGTACGCGCGGTTGTCGAGCTCGAAGCGCAGCAGTTCGGCCACGTCGCCGGCCTCGAGCCGGCGCAGGCGCAGCCGGGTCAAGCCGCCGGGCCGAACTGGCCGGCCTTGGCCTGCTCGACGAGCTGGTCCAGCGCCTTGCCCCAGCCGGTGTGGAAGCCCATCTGCTCGTGCGCCTCGCGCCCGGGCACGTCGCCGTGGCGCACCATGGCCGTGTACTTCGTGCCGGCGCCGCTGTCCTCCAGCGCGATGAAGGCGGTCATCAGGAACGGGAAGTTCGCCGCGGCGTCCTTGGGCAGCGGACGGAAGCCGGGGCCGAGCGCGCCGGTCCACACCAGCAGCTCGTTCTCGACGACCTGCAGGTAGCAGCCGGTGTTGGTGAAGCCCGGGCCCTCGGGGCCTTGCATCGTCGTCTGGAACCTGCCGCCGGGGCGCAGGTCGATCTGGCAGTCGGTGGTCTTCCACGGCGCCGGCGTGAACCACTTCATCAGGTGCTGCGGCTGCGTCCACGCGGCCCAGACGAGCCGGCGCGGCACGTCGACGACGCGTTCGAGGACGAGGTCGAGTTGAGGATCGGCTTCGAGTGCGGGCGTGAGTGGCATCGCGGTCTCCTGGTGGCGATTGACGACAAGCCACGACTTTCGCACATCGGGGGTAGGCGCTGCGCGCAACGCGCGGTACCGCACCTTGGGCATACTGGCCGCCGACCCTTCAAGGAGCCTCCCGTGTCGCAACCCTTCACCGCCGGCGCGATCGTGTACGCCAAGGACATCGCCCGCCTGAGCCAGTTCTACGCCGCCGTCGCCGGGCTGGAGATCGTCCACGAGGTCGCCGACCACGTGGTGCTCGAGTCGAAGACGCACGAGCTGGTCGTCGTCGCCATCCCGGCCGCGACCGCGGCGCGCATCGTCATCTCGACGCCGCCGGCCCGCCGCGAGAACACGGCGTTCAAGCTGAGCTTCCTGGTCGACAGCCTCGCCGAGGCCCGTGCCGCGGCGCGCGCCGCCGGCGGCGACCTGAATGCGCCCGAGACGGAATGGGATTTCCAGGGCCTGCGCGTGTGCGACGGCTGCGACCCCGAGGGCAACATGATCCAGTTGCGCGAGGCGCCGGAGCTGCCCGCGGACTGACGCTCAGCCGCCGGCCTTCTTCACGACCCGCCCCTGCGCCCTCAACAGCTCCAGCACGCGGTCGCGGTGATCGCCCTGCAGCTCGATCACGCCGTCCTTGGCGGTGCCGCCCACGCCGCACGCGGCCTTGAGCTTCTTGCCGAGCACCGTCAGCTCGGCCTCGGCCAGCCCGAGCCCGCGCACCACCGTCACGCCCTTGCCGCCGCGGCCCTTGGTCTCGAAGTAGAGGCGCACGACGCCGTCGCCGGCCGGCGCGGGCGCGGTCTTCTTGCAGACGCACTGCGCCACCGGCTGGCGGCAGGTGGGACACATGCGGCCCGCCTCGGTCGAGTAGACCAGGCCGCCGTTCGGGTTCACGGGTTTCATGCCCGTATTGGAACCGATCCGGCCGCCGGCCCGCTCCAAGCGCGCGATGTGAAAATCGGCGCATGACGATGTCGCGCCTTGCCCCCCTGCCCTCGATCCGCCTGCTCGCCGCCGCCCTCGCACTGGCCGTCGCGCCCGCCGCCCACGCCGTCGAGCCGCTGCGCCAGCACGACATCGTCCTGCTGCAAAAGGGCGAGGTCATCGAGCAGCGCGTGACCGGCGGGGCCGATGCGATGGCCGCCTACCTGAAGATGCTGGGCGCGGCCGTCACCGAGACCATGCGCGCGAACCCGCAGCAGATCCCGTCGGCCGGCTTCATCGTCGTCGCGATCCGGCCGGGCAACCAGACGCGCACCTGGTTCGACTTCAAGCCCGCGCTGAGCGCCGCGACGATGGCCGCGTTGACGCACACGGTGGAGACGACGCCGACGATGCCCGTCAAGAGCGGCGAGATCGTCTTCGCGCTGCGCGCCAGCATCTGGAGCGACAAGCCGCCAGCGGCCTACGCGCCGGCGCCGCAGGAGTGGAAGGACGCGGCCAGGGCGGCGGGCACGAAGCCGGACGTGGACACCTTGGTGGACATGGTCTGGCCGCGTTGAGCCCGGATCCCCAGGCTCGCTTCGGCAGGCGACGAAGCATGGCCGGCGCGGCCGCGCTACCCTGAGGTCGACGTGACCGCACACCGCGGTCCACCCCTCGAACGGAGCCCCCATGCCACCGTCTCCCGCCGCCATCGCGGCCCGCCGTGCCGCCTTCCGCCAACTGCACGCCTGCGGCTGCTTCGTGATCCCCAACCCCTGGGACGCCGGCAGCGCGCGCTACCTGCACTCGCTCGGCTTCCAGGCGCTGGCGACGACCAGCTCGGGCTTCGCGTGGTCGCACGCCCGTGCCGACGGCGCGATGCCGCGCGACGCGGTGCTGGCCCACCTGCGCGAGATGGTCGCGGCCACCGAGCTGCCGGTGAACGCCGACTTCGAGAGCGGCTACGGCGACTCGACCCAGGCCGTCGCGGAAAGCGTGCGACTGGCCGTGGCCACCGGCGTGGCCGGACTGTCGATCGAGGATTCGACCGGCGATGCGACGCGGCCGATCCACGACCTCGCCACCGCGGTCGCCCGCTTGCGCGCCGCGCGCGCGGCGATCGACGGCAGCGGCGGCGACACGCTGCTGATCGGTCGCGCCGAGAACTTCCTCCACGGCCGCCCCGACCTCGCCGACACGATCGCCCGCCTGCAGGCCTACGCCGCCGCCGGCGCCGACTGCCTCTACGCGCCCGGCCTGCGCACGCGCGACGAGATCGCGGCGGCGGTGGCCGCCGTCGCGCCCAAGCCGGTGAACCTGCTCGTGGGCGGCGCCAGCGAGCTGACGCTGGCCGACATCGCCGCACTCGGCGTGCGCCGAGTGAGCGTGGGCGGCGCGATGGCGCGCTCGGCCTGGAGCGGCTTCATGCGCGCCGCGCAGGCGATCGCCGAGCAGGGGCGCTTCGACGGCTTCGCCGCCGCGGCCTCGGGCATCGAACTCAACACGCTGTTTCGCGTGGCGCCCCAGGACTGAGCCCGAAGCGGCGCGCCCGCGGCGCCGAGCCCGATGCCGTGCGCTGCGCTATCCGCGCGAGCCGTCGTTGACGCTCAAGGGCCACGCGGTGCTGGCCGGCCAGCCGTGATAGTCGCGCAGCGCGTTGGCGTCGCCCTTGTCCACCCGGGCACGCCGCTGCCCGTACTTGCCGGCGCGCGCCAGCACGCACACGGGGCATTCGATGATGCCGCTCTTCTCCTCGTGCGCCAGGTGCACGACGCCGCACTTGGCGCAGTGGCTGAGGTGGGTCTCGGTGCCTTCGCGCATGGGCGTGAACACGTCCTTGAGCATGCGGCTGAGCGACACGCCGCAGTCGGGGTCGTAGGTGCAGGCGTAGTAGTCGTAGGCCCAGAC